>ERZ779866.1816-NODE-1816-length-20371-cov-7.643089_pt1 | contig 20371 bp, 18 predicted proteins | sample MGYA00511248_ERZ779866 | MGnify/ENA primary metagenome ERZ779866 (study PRJEB29588, sample SAMEA2155758) | human gut metagenome | biome: human gut; feature: human-associated habitat; material: faeces | place: Denmark | collected 2008/2010 ... | reverse complement strand
GCAATAAGAAAACACGAAAAAGAAGAAAGAAAACTTGCGAAGCAGGCGGCAAAACAGGCTGCTCGTGAAGAAAAGGCGGCACAGAAACAGGCAAAGAAAGAAGAAAAGCATAAAAAAAAGACAAAGCCGTCGGGTTCTGTAAAATCCAGTGGAAAAATAGGTACTGTAAAGAAAATATCCAGTACGAATAAAGACAGTAGAAATAAAGGGAAAGATATTACCGCACAGCAGTCCATTCCATACAGGGAAATGGGAAAAGACGGAATCTGTCGTGTGGAGGATGGGTATTATTCAAAGACGATTCGTTTTTATGATATCAACTATCAGTTGGCACAGAATGAGGATAAAAATGCGATTTTTGAGAACTGGTGTGATTTCCTGAATTATTTTGACAGCACCATCCATTTTCAGTTGTCCTTTATCAATCATCACAGCAACATGACAGAATATGAAGATGTGATCCGTATCAAAAAGCAGAATGACAGTTTTGATGATCTGCGTATGGAGTTTGCCCAGATGCTCAGAAGTCAGTTAGCAAAAGGAAATAATGGTCTTGTCAGAACCAAGTATATTACATTTGGGATTGAAGCTGATAATATCCGGGAAGCGAAACCGAAGCTGGAACGTATCGAAACAGATATACTCAATAATTTTAAAGTTTTCGGGGTATCTGCGTATCCATTAAATGGTGCGGAGCGTTTGCAGATCATGTATGAAACATTCAACCAGAATGTCAAAGTGCCATTCAAGTTCAGCTATGATGATATGCTGCGTACTGGGTTGAATACAAAGGATTATATTGCACCATCCAGTTTCCTGTTCAAAAATGGAAAGGATTTTCAGATGGGAGATACCATCGGAGCAGTGTCCTATCTGCAGATTCTGGCACCAGAGCTGACGGATAAAATGCTTGCTGAATTTCTGGAAATGGACTGTAACCTGCTTGTTAATCTGCATATCCAGTCCATCGACCAGATGAAAGCGATCAAATTGGTCAAAAGTAAGGTTACGGATATTAACCGCATGAAAATTGAGGAACAGAAAAAAGCGGTACGCTCCGGATATGATATGGATATTATACCGTCTGACCTGAATACATACGGTGGGGAAGCGAAAAGACTTCTGGAAGATTTACAGTCAAGGAATGAAAGAATGTTTCTTGTGACTGTGGTGTTTTTAAATACAGCAAAAAATAAACAGGAGCTGGAAAATGCGGTATTTCAGACGGCAGGTATTGCACAGAAATACAACTGTGTATTAAAAAGACTGGACTATCAGCAGGAGCAGGGCCTTATGAGCAGTTTGCCGCTTGGAAGAAACTGGATTCCAATCAAGCGGGCATTGACTACCACATCGACAGCTATTTTTGTTCCATTTACGACGCAGGAACTGTTTATGGGTGGGGAATCTATCTATTATGGGTTAAATGCCCTGTCTAATAACTTAATCATGGCAGATCGGAAAAAGCTGAAAAATCCCAATGGTCTGATACTTGGTACTCCTGGATCTGGTAAATCCTTTGCGGCAAAAAGAGAGTTGATCAATGTGTTCCTTGCCACCAATGACCGGATCATCGTGGTAGACCCGATGGGCGAATATGCCCCGCTGGTGCAGCGGCTGGGCGGGCAGGTCATTGAGATCGCCCCGGACAGCCCCCACCACATTTCGCCTATGGATTTGCAGATGAACGCCAACGACGATGAAAGTCCGCTTTCTATGAAGGCGGATTTTTTGTTGTCCCTGTGCGAGTTGATCGTGGGCGGACGGGAGGGCTTGCAGCCCATTGAAAAGACGGTCATTGACCGCTGTGTGCGTTTGGTGTACCGGGAACAGGCGCTCGGACTGGAAACTGCAAAAACACCGCTGTTGCAGGATTTGTACGAAGAGCTCTTACGCCAGCCGGAGCCCGAAGCCCGGCGCGTGGCAACTGCCTTAGAGCTTTATTGCACAGGCTCCCTCAATCTCTTTAACCATCCTACCAACGTCAAGACGGACAGCCGTGTGGTGTGCATCGTTCTGAAAAACATGGGCGAAAACCTTAGAAAGATTGCAATGCACATCACAAATGAGTTTGTTTCGCAGGCGGTGGATCAGAACTTCCACGAGGGTGCGGCGACTTGGTGCTACTTTGACGAGTTTCATATCCTGCTCCGCGATCCGCTGACAGCCAGCTACTTTGTGGCAGTCTGGAAAATGCTGCGTAAAAAAGGATGTGTGCCGTCTGCTTTGACGCAGAACGTCAAAGACCTTTTGGCCAGCCGGGAAATCGAGAACATTTTGGACAACACGGATTTTATGATTCTGCTTTCGCAGGCGCAGAGTGACCGTACCATTCTGGCAAAACAGCTCGGTATTTCCGAGCATCAGCTTTCCTATATCACACACAGCAATTCCGGCGAGGGGCTGTTGTTCTATGGAAATGTAACCATTCCGTTTGTGGATCGGTTCCCTCGCGGAGAAATCTATGACCTGCTGACTACCCGCCCGGAGGATATGAAGAATGAAACGAAAAACGAATAAGGCCAAGGAGGAGGCTTGGTCGCAGACCGCCCACGCCCCTGACGGGGAACAGCCCGGGCCGGAGGCTTCCGACACTTCGGGACAAAGTGTCCCGAAGTCCAAGTTCCGCAAAAAGAGCCAGCAGGAACAGGCTGCGGCGGCAAAGCTCCACATGGAGTCCCAAGGCGAAAAACTGGAACAGGCCCGGGAGAAGCTGGCAAAGCAAAAGCCGCCGAAAAAGCCCGGCCCGGTAAAACGCATAGGCCGTGTTGCCAGCGGTTCCGTTCACAGCTTCGTGCATGGCAAGATTTTTGAAGTGGAACAGGAAAATGTCGGCACGGAAGGCGCACACCGTTCTGAGCTTGTGGGAGAAACCGCGCTACGGCATGGCTCTCGCTTTGTGCGCCGTAAAGTCCGGGAACATCCGGCAAAAGTGGTACGCAAGGCCGAGGCCCGCTATACCAAGTACACGGCGGACTACAATTTTCACACCGCCGCACAGGAGCACCCGGAGCTGACGAAAAATGCCCTTACCCGCTACTGGCAAAAGCAACGGCTTCGCAGGCAATACCGCAAGCAGGCAAAGGAGGCCGCAAAGCAGGGCGCGAAGGCCGCCAAGGAAACGGTGGTCGCCACGGAAAAACTGGCCGCCTGGACGGTGGGCTTTGTCAAACGGCATCCCGCCGGAGTGCTGCTGGCTATGTCTTGTCTGTTGTTGGTGGTGCTGTTTCAGTCCTGCACCTCGGCGCTGGCCCCCCTGGGCAGCGGCGCGGGCGGAGGGATCGGGGCCACGACCTACCCGGCCACGGACGAGGCCATCCTGGGGGCGGAGTCGGCCTACGCCGGTATGGAGGCGGAGCTGCAAGACTATCTGGACAATTACACCACAACCCACAGCTACGACGAATACCACTTTGACCTGGACGAGATCGAGCACGACCCCTATGTGCTCATTTCCATCCTGTCGGCGCTCCATGAAGGAGAATGGACATTGGCCGATGTGGAGGGAACATTGGAAAGCCTCTTTGACCGGCAGTACATTCTCACGGAAACGGTGGTAACAGAAACCAAGTATGACGAGAACGACGAGCCCTACACCTGGTACATCTGCTATGTGACCCTGGAAAACTTCAACCTGTCCCACCTGCCGGTCTACATGATGGGCGAGGATCAGCTTACCCGGTATGCTCTCTATATGGCTACATTGGGCAACCGGCCCGATCTGTTCCCCAGCTCCGGCTATGTGGGCAAATATACCGAGCCGGTAGAACGCTACGAGGTCCCCGCCGCGTATTTAAGCGACGAGCAATTTGCCGCCCTGCTCACCGAGGCAGAGAAGTATGTAGGCTATCCCTATGTGTGGGGCGGCAGTTCCCCAGCCACTTCCTTTGACTGCTCCGGCTACCTGTCCTGGGTGCTCAATCAATGCGGCTGGAATGTGGGACGGCTGGGAGCCCAGGGGCTCTACAACTACTTCACCCCCACCAGCAACCCCCAGCCCGGCGATCTGGTGTTTTTCGTCGGCACCTACGACACGCCGGGCGTCAGCCATTGTGGGCTCTACCTGGGCGACGGGATGATGCTCCATTGTGGAGACCCCATTGGCTACGCAAACCTAAATTCAAGCTACTGGCAGGCGCACCTGTATGCCTACGGACGCCTGCCCTGATTGGAGGATTGATACATTGGCAACCAGTAAAAGCGCGAAAATCCAGACGGAGATTGAGAAGGTCAAGGCCAAGATCACCGAACAGCAGGCCCGGCTGAAGGAGCTGGAGCAGAAAAAGATAGAGGCGGAAAACACCGAGATCGTGGACATCGTGCGGGGCCTGAGTATTTCTCTGGACGACCTGCCCGCTCTGCTCCAGACCATCCAGGCCGGTGGCGGTATGGGACAAAGTGTCCCGAAGGCCGCCGATCCCAACGACAAGGAGGATACGGAGGAATGAAACAATTTTGCAGAATGGCGGCGGCGCTTTGCGCCGTCTTTTTGCTGTGCGGCTTTGTGATCCCGGCCTATGCCTACGCCGACGGCGGCGAGGGCGCGGACTACGGTGATCCCACCATGACCGAGGAAAGCACCACGCCCGAGCCGGAGCCCACGGTGGAGCCGGGCGAGGGCTACGAGCAGGAGGGCAATCTTGTGACCCGCGACCTGCTTTATGACAAGCACACCAACAAGCAGTTTAGCACAGTCCAGACCAGCGGCGGCAGCACCTTCTACATCGTAATCGACTACGACAAGCCGGTGAACGAGGAGGAGGAACAGTATCAGACCTACTTTTTGAGCACGGTGGACGAAAACGACCTGCTGGCGGCCATCGAGAAGGCTGGCGGGGAGCTGCCCGCCTGCACCTGCACGGAGAAGTGCGCGGCAGGTCCCGTCAACACGGATTGTCCCGTGTGCGCCACCAATATGACCGAGTGCGCGGGTGTCGCGCCGGAGCCGGAGCCCACCGAGCCGGAGGAGCCCGAGGCCCAGGAGCCGGAGCCGGAAACCGGCGGCGGCATGGGGCTGATTCTGCTCATTCTGGCGGTTGCCCTGGTGGGCGGCGGAGCCGGGTGGTATTTCAAGATTTACCGTCCCAAGCAGGAGCGAGCAGCCCAGGCCGAGGAGGACTACGACGAGCCCGATCCCTATGAGGAGCCGGAGGACTATGACCCCTATGGGGAGGATGAATACGGCGACGAGGAGGGAACGGAGGAAAAGGATTGAATTTTACCGATAATCGGCTGGAGCGGGAAATGCGGCAGCGGCCACGGAAGGGCTGTCCTACTCCCTCCCAGGGGCCGAGGGGTACCCGGTGTGCCGGGTGCCCCTACTGGCGCGGCATCCGCTGTATGACCTGTTTCCGGGAGCTGCTGCACCGTCAGGCTGGGAACAGGGGGTGACGCGATGGGCTATCGGGAGTTGACCCGGCAGGAAAAGACCGCCATCCGCAAGCTGGTTGTCCAGTGGTGTGCCAACTATGACCGGGACACGGGATGCCTGCCTCTGGACTGCCCCTGTTATATGCTGGGGAAAATTTGGACGGGACCCATGTGCCGGTATTTCCGGCAGGCCGTTCTCCCCCTGGACCCGGCGCTGGAGCAGGCGCTTGCCCAGGAGGAGGTCGTGCTGGAGCGGAGGGTGTGTCCCCTGTGCGGCAGGTCCTTTGTCCCCAAGCGGCGGCAGCTCTATTGCTCCCCGGTCTGTCAGGCAGAGGCCAACCGCAGGAAGTCCCGCGCCAGGATGCGGAACAAGCGTGCAAAAGACGGGTTCAGGTGTTACGATTTAAGCCCCCAAAAGCCTTGTAAATAGGGCGTTTCCGGGGCCGCTCTGGAGGGGGCCGGTATGATTTTATGACCGGCCCCCTTTTTCTCATATAATTCAAACATTCTGCGCCGGTGCTATGGGACACTTTGTCCCATAGCATCACACTTTTATAGGCTGGAAAAGGAGGTTTTATGGACAAAAATCAAGGCTACACCATTCTGCGGGCTGTCATGCTGGAAAACGGCAGAGGCTTTGCCCTGGGGCATCACCCCACAGCCCCATCCCCCTATGTGACCTGGGCCTGTTACGACGATGAACACGGCCAACGGCAGTATGAGTGGGGGCATTACGGGAGTGACTTCGCCGCAGCGGAACAGGACTTTACCAATCGGCTGGTGGAGTATCAGCGTATTTACAAGGTCAGCGTGGTGCAGGTCGAGGCCCCCGGCCTCTACAAGTATTACTCCACCCAGCGCCCGGTGGACATCGGGACCTTCCCGAAACCGCCCCACAACGCCCCGGATGAAATCGTCAATTACGATCAGCGCGTCCCGGTGGAGGGCGGCGCGTTCCTGGCCTGGGGCCATCTGACCTATACCAAGCCATTGACGGACAAGCAGGTGGCTGACTATGAGCTGCGGCCCGCTTTCAATATCCACGAACTGCGCCGGAAACGGGGGGAGCGCCCTCTCACGATTGCCGAGCAGATGAAGGCGGCCCAACAGCAGGCCCAGGAGCAGCGGGGGCCGGAGGCCCCCAAGAAGGACGCCCCGGACCGGGGCGAGCGTTAGGAGGTGGAGAAATGCCCAAGTATTATCCCATCAACGAGGAGGCGGCCCGGCGGGCCAACGACCTCAACAGTTTTTATACCTACAAGCCCGGTGCGGCAACGGTCAGTTACCAGCGCCAGGTGGATGCGGCCTATCAACTGGCAGAGGAGCAAAAACAAAAGGTCGATCCCATGTACCATGATAAGATCGACTATCTGGTGGACCTCTATGCCCGCAAGCTGGCAGAAAATCTCAACCAATCCAATGCCATTGACGCCCGTGTACCCTCAATTCTGATTTCCGGGGGCGGCAATTTCCCGGTGCGGAAAAAGGAAAAGCAGAACGCGGCCAGGGACAAGAACATGGGTGAGTATCAGCATATCCAGGGGCTTTTGGACAAGATACGCGCCACCGGCACGGCGGGGATCAGCTCCGATGACAAGCTGGCCGTGGAAAAACTGGAGGCCAAGCTGGAGGGGCTCAAAGCCAACCAGGAGCACATGAAGGCCGTCAACGCCTATTACCGCAAGCACAAAACCCTGGACGGCTGCCCCGGCCTGACCCCGGATATGGCCGAGGAACTGCGGGCCTCGATGGGGCGGGATTGGCGGAAAGACCCGGTGCCCTATCCATCGTTTCATCTCACCAACAACAACGCCAATATCCGCCGGGTGCAGCAGCGCATTGACGATTTGAAAAATCGTGGGGAGTTTGTGGGCTGGACCTTCCCCGGCGGTGAGGCGAAAATCAACGAGGCGGAAAACCGTCTGCAACTGTTTTTTGAGGAAAATCCCACCGAGGACCAGCGCCGGGAACTGAAAAGCAACGGTTTCAAGTGGGCTCCCAGCCAGGGCGCGTGGCAGCGGCAGCTCAACCGAAACGCCATCTTTGCGGCGGGCCGCATGGACTTTCTCAAGACCGAGGACGGCCAGAGCCCCGTCCGGCTCCAGCCCTTTGCCCGTCAGGACAAGGGAGAAATTGCCCGGTGACAAAGAAACGCCGCCGCCCGATCCACCTTCATGTGATGGTGTCCGAGGAGGAACTGGCGCTGATCCGGGCGCGGATGGCCGAGGCAGGTATCCGCAACATGGGGGCTTATGTGCGGAAGATGGCCCTGAACGGCTATGTGCTCCATGTGGACCTGGGGCCGGTGCGGGAACTGGTGTCGCTCCAGCGCAGGTGCTCCAACAATCTCAATCAGGTGGCGATCCAGGCCAATACCTACGGCGGCGTGTACCCCCAGGACATCGCCGCGCTGCAAAAGGACTATGCCGACCTTTGGGGGCCGCTGTCCGACCTGCTGGAAAAGCTGTCAGCGGTGGTGAAGTTATAAATATAAGGGGCATGGCCATTAAACCATGCCCCTTAACGTATGAAAGATTAACATTCTTCAATATATTCTCGAAAAATATCCATTATAAAATCTGCGCTTGCAGGTGTGTAATTGGGTGACTGCGCCAGTATGGCATATTCAAAATCTCCATCAAACGCAACACCCTCAACGGTTGGAATGATCGTCATTGGAACTTCCGGCTCTTTAACTCCAGTATCTATAAATAGACGTGTTTCTTCGGTAGATGCGTTTTGTTTTGGAATATCTAATTGTGAATTGTAGATAAGTTGAATACTCAAGTCTACAGGATCGTCCCATATAAATTTCTCTTCAAAATTCTTTATTGTACAGTATAGATAGTCATTTTTTTGCCCATTCGGATTTGCACAATATATAAGTTTAGAAACCCAACGATAGGCAATAGCAAATAATAGGTAATCTCCGATTCCTTCTGAGCAAAGATTACCACTAGAATTAATATACTGGTTGTGTTTTGGGCGCTCAAGTATAGGAAATGACAAAACACTGTTTAGGATGTGTTGCCAGGAGAATGTACATCCCAACCCTAAATCTGCGTGGGAGTCAACATGGACAATTTCAAACGGCACTTCAATTTCGCCTTTATATATTAGTTCTTTCCAGAAAAAAAGTGCTTCATTATGTCCTTTCACTATGCGTCCCTTAATCTTCTTTTCTCTTGAAAGGCCAAGGTTACTCTCAAGAAATGTCCGTACGCGATCTTTTGACCACACTTTTTCACCGTAGTATTCTTCAGATAGGCGTTTTTTGCAAGAATCTAATATGAAGTGAGCAACCGAGTCCAGAAAATAGTCCATATCTAAATCCAAGATCTTCATTTAACTGCCCCCTAAGCTCCTAATGGTCAAAGATATTATATCTATTCAAAAATATATCGTCAATTGACTCTGGATCATCCGTACTTGCTATTTGTAACATCCTTGTACCCCAATTTTTTCAGAGGTACAATTATCATAGAAGTGCAAACCCAACAGATTTTATGGGAGGTAGCTGCTATGATCGTTCTCAAAATTCTTGCCGCCCCCTTTGTGGTGGCGCTGACCCTGCTTGTTGCCATCGTGTCGTTCCTCTATTGTGTGGCGTCTGCATTGTGTCATGTGGGCTGCGTGGTGCTGACGCTACTGGCCCTTATCCTGTTCATTGGCGGCCAGGCGCTGGGCGGTGTGGTGTTCCTCGTGCTGGCGTTCCTTGTTTCGCCCTTTGGCATCCCAGCCATCGCTGACTGGCTCATGGACAGGCTTTACTCGCTAAAATACTCCTTGCAAAGTTTTATTACCGGCTGACCTTTGGGACACTTTGTCCCATACCTGACCGGCGGCTGTGATGCCGCCGGTTTTCTAAACAGAGAGGATGTGCTGCTACGGCCACCACGCGCTTGATTTCCCATCATATCAGCAAGGGAGAAACCATCGCCCAATCCCTCAAAGACCGCCTGGACTACGGGAAGAACCCGGACAAGACCCAGGGCGGCGAATTGATCTCCGCCTATGAGTGCGACCACATGACTGCCGACGCCGAGTTCCTGCTTACCAAGGCCAAGTACAAGGCTGCCACGGGCCGGGAGCAGCGCCGGGAGGCCGATGTGCTGTGCTATCAGATCCGCCAGTCCTTCAAGCCGGGAGAGATCACCCCGGAGGAGGCAAACAAGGTGGGCTATGAAACGGCGATGCGCTGGACTAAGGGCAAGTACGCCTTTTTCGTCGCCACCCATACAGACCGCCAGCACATTCATAACCACATCTACTACAACGCCGTTTCCCTGGACTATTCCCGCAAATACCGCAACTTCCTGGGCTCCAGCTTTGCCCTGCGCCGCCTGTCGGACCGGGTGTGCCTGGAGCATGATCTGTCCGTCATTCAAAACCCCAAGCTCCACAGCCAGGGCCAGTATCTTCACTACGGTCAATGGCTGGGCGGGGATCGTCGGCCCTCTCAAAAAGAACAGCTCCGCGCCGTTATCGACGCCATTCTGACGGAGCGGCCTGCTGACCTCCCGGCCTTCCTTGCCACACTGGAGGCGTCCGGCGTCCAGGTGATCCACGGGAGGGGCGGCGTCCTCTCGTTTCAGCTCCCAGGCTTTGCCCGGCCTGCCCGCTGGCGGAGCTCCACCCTGGGGGACGGCTACGGACCGGAGGCGGTGCAGGCCGTCATCGACGGCACAGCTCCGGTGCGTACTCCGGCCACCGGCAGCGCCCGTCCCGCCCCCAGGCGGCTCAATTTGATTATCGACATCCAGCAGCGCATGGCACAGGGCAAGGGGCCGGGCTATGAGCGATGGGCCAAGATTTACAACCTGAAACAGATGGCCGCCGCCCTGCAATTTCTCCGGGAGTACGGCCTGACCGACTATGACGAGCTTGCGGCCAAGACCGACGCGGCGGTGGACCAGGAGCACGCCCTGGCCGGGGAGCTCCGGGCTGTCCAGGAGGAGCTGACCCATACCACCGCCCTCATGGGGGCCGTGGTGCAGTACGCCAAAACTCGGCCCGTGTTCGACGGCTACAAGGCGGCCAAGTACAGCAAGAAATATTTGGCCCAGCACGAGGCGGAACTGGCCGACTACCGGCAGGCCAAGGCCACCATGAACGATCTTTTGGACGGGGCCAAGCTCCCCAAAATGGACGCCTTGAAACAAAAGCGCCGGGAACTGACCGAGCTCAAAAAAGCCCTCACCGCACAATACCGCGCCGCGCAGAAGGAAATGCGGGAGTTGGTGACGGCGAAGGGCAGCATTGACCACCTTATCAATCTCACCGGCGGACGCGCCAATAAGGAACAGACCCGTTAGGGGCGGTTCCGCAGACAGACCTATGGGACACTTTGTCCCAAGGTGCCGGGTTTGGGGAGGCTCCCCAACAAGCATTTTCGCGGGGCCTTCGGCCTTGCGAAAATGGCAAGTGTGTCCACACTTGCCTTGCTTGCCGTTACGCGCTCCCCCCAAAAATGGGTGCAAAAAACGGAGGTGCGTATGTTACTTTACGCATCCTCCGTTTCATGGGCCCGTTTCATCGCTTGTATGGTGGCTTCTACAATTTTCAATTCTTTTTCTTCCAAGGCATTGAGCATAGCATCAATTCTTTTTCTGCACTCGCTGCCTTTGTTCTTGGACGGATAGAAATACTGATCTACCGATATATCGAACATTGTCACCATCTGATAAAAGGTGTTGAGGCTGGGGTGCTGGCCATCATTCTCGTTATACATAATGGTACGCGGAGCCCGATCAACAATATAGGCCAGTTGCTCTTGCGTCATCCCGCTGGCCTCCCGCGCACGCTTGATGGCGAGCCCTATATCGTGAAAGTCAAACCGTCGTTCATCTCGCTCTATTTTCATAACATCACCTAAACTGATTTTACATTTCATGTCTGGCGTCTTGAACGATTTATGATTTCACTTTTATTACTATTTTATTTCATGCTTGATTTGGAATTCTCCATGTAAAATTCATAATTCCATGTTACACTTAAAAAGAGGTGATTCGATTTGAGAAAAATCTTGATTATAGAAGATGAGCTGGATATTCAGGAACTTTTGGCTGCATATCTTCGAGATGCCGGTTACGAAATAGTGATTGCGGGAGATGGTGTGGAGGCGCTGGCACAATTTCAACAAGGTGCATTTGACATGATCCTTTTGGATCTGATGCTACCTAAAATTGACGGGTTTGGTGTGTGCGAATTGATACGCCGGGAGTCCAGTGTGCCGATTCTGATGCTCACCGCGCTGGACGGTGAACAAGAGCAGCTGCGTGGATTCCAGATGGAAATTGACGATTATGTGACAAAACCATTTTCTATGCCTATCTTACTGCAAAAAATCCGTGCAATTCTTCGTCGCACCGCAGGAGGCATGGAAAATAACAAATGCTTGCATTACCGTGATCTAACTTTGGATTTAGACGGAATGGAGGCTATTCTGGCAGGACGATCTTTGGATTTAACAACCCGGGAATTTGAATTGCTCCAGGCGTTGATTTCCAGTCCGGGGAGGGTGTTCACCCGTGAAGTTCTGCTGGCCAAGTTGTGGGGCTACGACTTCTTTGGGGACGAGCGTGTGGTGGATAGTCACATTAAAAACCTACGGCACAAGATGGGTACTGACTATATCGAAACTGTAAGAGGGGTGGGGTATCGTGCTGCGAAAGAAAATCCGTGAAAGTTTGACAGTCCGTATTTTTCTGATAACGGCCCTCATTCTGCTAGGGGCAGGAGCTATTACTTTTGGGCTGATTGCCTGGGCAACCCCCAGTACCTATACCGCTGTGATCAATGATGATTTGACCAAACAGGTAAATGCGCTGGTGGAAAAACTGGCGGACACCACACTGGAGGATTGTGGGTCGGTACTGGATGCCTTTCTCAGGGACTCTGGAGCAGATGCGATGCTGGTGGGCCCCGACGAGCAAATTGTCAATACCGGCTCCCAGTTTGCACTTCAATCGATCTATGAGGACACTGGCAAAATGACTACGGCAGCGGACATCGGTTCCACGGTTACTTATACCACCGACCGCTTAGATACAGAAGATTCTGTAACTGTCACCATGTCTGAGCAGGCTACCATTACGGCTGATGTGCGCTTTCTTAACCAGTCGGATTCCTACACGCTTTATGTGACGCCTCGGCTGAAGACAGAAAATCTGGCGGTACAGGCGCTGATTCAAATGGCTCCTTGGCTGCTGCTACTTTTACTGATCTTCTCCCTGCTGTGTGCGCTGGTCTACTCCAGATATATCACCCGCCCCATTGTCCGGCTGAGCGGGATCGCTGGGAAAATGGCCGATTTAGATTTTGGATGGACCTGTGAGGAGACCAGGCAGGACGAGATTGGGAATTTGGGCCGTAGCCTAAACCAAATGGCACAAAAGTTGTCCGGTGCCCTCTGCGATCTAAAGGCATCCAATGAGGCGCTCCGGGGAGAAATGGAGCAGGAGCGGGAAATGGATCGCCAACGCATGGCCTTTTTCTCTGCCGCATCCCATGAACTAAAAACTCCTGTTACCATTCTGAAAGGCCAGTTGTCCGGTATGCTGGATGGAGTGGATGTCTATCAGGATCGAGAAAAATACCTGGCCCGTTCTCTTCAGGTAACCGCCCGGATGGAAAATCTGATTCAAGAAATCCTGACCATCTCACGGGTAGAGGCTCATGGCGGCGCGTTTGTTCAAGAACTGGTGGACATTTCTGAAATAGCAAAACGGCAGTTGGAATTGGATACAGATTTGATACAACAAAGAAATCTGAGGGTAACCGTTGATCTGTGTCCTGGGCTGACAGTAAAAGGAGAACCCTCAATGCTGGCAAAAGCCATTGGCAATCTGATCTCCAATGCGGCGCTTTACTCTCCAGAGGGCGGAGAAATCCGTATTTGGTCTGGCCTTCAGCAAGATACCCCTGCCCTGACAATCGAAAATACTGGCGTCCATATTGGGACTGAGGCTCTGCCGCATCTGTTTGAGGCTTTTTACCGGGAGGAACAATCCCGCAACCGGCGCACGGGCGGCAGTGGTCTGGGGCTCTATCTAGTACGGATCATCCTGGAGCAGCATCGAGCAAATTGCCGGATCGAAAATACGGAGGATGGCGTTCAGGCTACAGTCAGTTTTAATCCTCCCAAGTAACATACAGTGAAGAAAGCGTGCATCTGATTTTCCATCAGATGCACGCTTTCTTCATATAAAACACAAATTGGCTTCAAGTCCTCTCCATACAGGCTCGGTATCCTATGGATGAAATCCAAAAAGAAAGGACACCAACCCATGCAAATTGAACTTCAAGACCTGAATATGACCTATCCCAACGGAAAACAGGCCCTGCAACATTTGAACCTTGCGCTGAAGGCTCCCAGCCTGATCGGATTGTTGGGGCCAAATGGCGCGGGCAAGTCCACACTGATGAAACTGCTGGTGGCAGCTCTCATGCCTACGGGCGGCGCGATCCTGGTGGATGGGCAGCCTCTCGCAAAGACAGAGCATATGTTGAAGTCCAAACTTGGCTATCTGCCCCAGGACTTTGGCCTGTTTGACGAACTGACGGTGGCACAATTTTTAGACTACATGGCCGCTCTCAAAGGGCTTCATGAATCCAAAAAGACCATTCAAGAAGTGATCCGAGTTGTCAATCTGGAGGAGAAGGCTAAGGCAAAAATCCGTACACTCTCCGGCGGTCAGCGTCAGCGGGTTGGAATTGCCCAGGCTCTACTGGGCAATCCGCCTTTTCTTATCTTTGACGAGCCTACAGTTGGACTTGACCCGGAGGAGCGCATCCATTTCCGAAACCTGTTTTCCCGCACAGCCCAGGATCGGCTGGTACTGCTCTCAACCCACATTATTGAAGATGTACAGTCGGTATGCAATCAAATTGTTGTGATTGATCATGGCAAGGTGCTGTTTACCGGCACACCCGAAGAACTGATCCAAACTGCTGTGGGCCATGTGGGAGCATTTTGGGAACGGGATGCCAAGCAGGAGCAGGGGCTCCATATCACAGCGCGGGTCAACACCAGTCAAGGGATTCGATGCCGTGCGGTTGCTGACAGACTTCCAACCTATGCCAAAGTGGAAGAACCATCCCTGGAGGACGCTTATCTCTATTTGATTTCCAGGGAGGCTGCCCAATGAAGACACTCTGCCTATTTCCTCTGGAATTGCGTCGGCTTTTCCAAAGTCGGCTTACCTGGCTGATCGTCGGTCTGACCGTGCTCTCACCTGCGGTGGGCCTAATTCTCTACAAACCGGCTACAGCCAGCACAATGCTCTCCATGTATCTCGCCAACCCCGCTATCGCCGGAGGTGTTGTAGGCGGCATCCTATTCGGTCTGCTGTCTGTCTTTGAGTCGGACCGGGCCACCCGGAGCCGTGTGGATGTCCTGATGGATGCGGCAGTTTCCCCTCTGACGATGGCATTAGTACGCCTTTTGGCTCTGTTGGCAGCGTCGGTGGTAACCGTGGCCGTTACGATGCTGGTTTGGCTCCCCATCAGTGCGGGGCTGATCGGTTCGGTCTTTGGCGGTGTGGATTATATCTTAGCCTACCTGCTCCTTATGGGGTTGTCCTTGCCGATGTCTATTCTGGCCGCAGCATCCGCCTATCAGTTCACACGGCGGGTGGATCTTTCCTTGGTGCTGTTTGCCGCATTTGCGGCACTGAGCCTGACGGTATGGGCGGATGACTGGCAGCTATGCTGGCTGAATCCATGTGTATGGGCCCTGTCGGATGATTTTTCAAACTTCCGCATCTTCCGCTCGGTGGCCTGGATGCGTCTGACCTGGCTGGTAGCGTTGGCCGGGGTCTGGACGGTTTCTTATCTCTGCATCCGGCAATACGGCAAGGGTGTGTTCGGTTCTCTGACCCGGAACGTGCGGCGGGTCTATCGCCCCATCATCGCCCTGGCGCTACTGGTCTGCTCCGGCACGGCATACGCCGCCCAGCCCCTGGTAGACAGCAGCAATCCGGATCAGATGGCCATGACCTTTTACGAGATCCCCTATGTGGAGGGGGTGGTCTGCACCGGGCGCAGTGCCCAGGTATTCCCGAATACATCTGTCGGCTCCGTTACCGGCACGGCGTCCTATCAATTTCAGAACACATCCGATCAGGAGCAGAATGTGGCTTTCGGCATTAATCCCGGCTATACCATTTCAAATGTGCAGGCCAACGGTGTGAACGTTCCTTTCTCGGTGAGCGACTATCAAGAATACAATGAGGCTATGCTGGAGGTGACGATTCCCGCCGTGGAACAGGTGGAGCTGACCACGGAGTATAGCGGATTCCCCCAGGAGAGTTACAATATGTCCACCATGCAGGGCAGCACGGAAATCAGCTCTGAGTACCTGTGCCTGGAAAACTCCGTCCTCTCGCCCCGTCTGATGAATGTTCTGAATGTTCTGCCGGGGGAGAACGGCTACCCTACTACCATTGAAATCACACTGCCGGAGGTCATGACAGCCATCCCTTTCAACTCCAGCGAGGCGGAGGTCATCGCGGAAAATGAGGATGGCACGAAGACCTGGCGCTATGAGGCCAACAGTGCTGGCGGGATTCTGTATGCCGGCGACTATGTCCGGGAGGACATTGAGGCCGGCGGCATGACCATCGAATTTTACTATGGCCGCAAACATCAGGCTGTCATGGAGTCCGCCGGGGCGGTGGATGCGGTCAAATCTGTGGTGGATTACTGTACCGAGCATTATGGCCTGTTGTCTTTCGGTATTGGCGAAACTCTCAAGCTCATCCAGAGCCGAGTGGCCGGTGGTGGCTACGCCACAGACGGGGCCAGCCTGTTGGATGAAGCGGATTTCACTGCTGACAACCTGGGCGACGCAAGCAAAGGCGGTGGTGCCGGTGAAGTCATGATTCACGAGTTGGTTCACCAATGGTGGGGCCTGGGCAATATGTTTGACACTTCCGATCCAACAAGTCCCTGGTCGGCTGAGGGCTTGACCGTCTACACCACCTACCGCATTGTCAAGGAACTGTACGGGGAGGACTACGCCCGGGAGCACTATGTAAACCAGTGGCAGCAGGCGGTGGATGACTACTATCTGGACTTTTATGTGCGCAATCCCGACTATCTGGCAAACCTGCCGGAGGACAAGCAGTTGGAGATCACAGGCAATCTGACCTATGTACGACAATACTGCGAGATGCCGCTGAAGATCTTGAAAGCAGAGCAGCTGGTGGGCGGCGAGGAGTCTATGGATCAAATCCTTAACAGCCTGTTCAATCGGGAACTGGACCCCATGTATCCCTACCTGACCTATCAGGAATTTTTGGACGCCTGCGGGCTTACGGAGGAGGATTTGAGCCTTGATTAAGATATTTCAATATGAGTGCAAACGCTTGCTGTGGAACAAGTTTTTCTTTGGCCTTTTGCTGGTCATATTGTTCTATGGATGGCAGGTATTGAACAGCGTGACCATTCTTGGGGTGTCCCACACCGCACCCTTTTCTCCCTGGAGTTTTGGAGATTACCTGAGTCGGATGATCCCGCTGTTGTGGATCGCGGTGCTGTTCTTTCTCACCTTCTTTACCTCCGGCAAGGCCCGGCGTGTGACCGTCCTCACCGATGCTACGCCAGTGGCCCCAGGACGGTATGCCCTGGCCCGGTGCGCCGCCGCTCTGGTGGGGACCGGACTGCTGGCTCTGGTCTGTCTGATCGAGGCCGCCATTTTTTATGGCCGGTATTTCGACTGGTATGGTTGGGACGAGTTGGCTCTGCCCGCCTTGGTTACGCTGATTCCCCCGCTGATGCTTGCCCTTGGCAGCGGCTGGCTACTGGGCAGGATTCGCTCCTATCTGATCTACACCTGGATGCTGGTACCCTTTGTGCTGATGGTTTTGCCGCTGCCAGAATTTCTTGGCCTGTTGAACGGAAGTATTTTTATGGATCGTCCTTTGACCTTTGACATTCTTGATCCTACATTCTCTTTGCCCATTGGAACCATTGTTACGCAATGTGCTCTGTCCCTTATAGGAATAGCCCTCCTAATGATACGTCCCTTAAATCATAAAATCCGATGAAACTGCCGGACGACGGCAAAAGAAAAAAAGCCGTCGTTCAGCAGTCAATCACCACGCACCAAAGCGGCGGCTTTGAATAAATCAAGGCCGCCGCTTTCCTATATGTAAGTCTAAACGACGACCCACTAATTTTTGCATCAACCGGCGGCCTTTCGGAGGGAGCCGTTGTGTCGTTACCTGACTTCTGCCAAGTGTGTGCAAGATGTAATCTGTTAAAAAAACTCCGAGCCCCAATCAGGATCGGTTTAGCCTCAGACGTGAAATAAAAAATCATGTAAGTAGACATATAATTTCGTGCGCTTGCGTGGCCTTGTGTCGCGCAGGCGCATTTTGTATTTCCTGCCTTGGGACACTTAGTCCTAGGGCCCGCCGGGGCTCCGTTCAGATTGCCATTCACCCCTAACTATCTGAACGGAGGAATTACAAATGACAACCATCAATCTGAAAGACTTTTATCCGTGGTACACCCACGACGAATACATAGAGGTTTCCGAGGAAGTGGCCGAGGAACTCCACACCAGCAGGCGGCGTGAGGCGGCCCATGCCGAACGGGTGCGCTACAACAAGGCGTTCTATTCTTTGGACTGCGACGATGGGATTGAATACACAGCCTGCCTGCATGAGCCGACGCCCCAGGAACTGCTGGACCGAGTGGAACTGTTTGTTCAACTCTGGAACGCACTCAACTCCCTGCCGGAGATCCAGGGCCGCCGGGTAGACGCCCATCTGATCCTCGGCAAGAGTTTCCGACGGATTGCCCGGGAGGAAGGTGTGAGTAAAAGCGCGGTCCGGGATTCCATTTACTGTGGCCTGGAGAGTATGAAAAAATATCTGAGAAAAAATTTCTGATTTGACCGTCCGTTTGGCCCTGTTTTCTGGTGGTATATGAGAGGTAGTTTTTAACCTCTCCGCAGCAGAACAGCGGTGGCCCCGAGTATATGGGGAGCCCAGCGGCGGGTGTTTTGCATCAGCGCCGCAAGTGGGACAGGCTATTCCACGGTCACGATCCGCCGGGCAGGTCTGGCCGCCTACCCCTCCGGGCCGCCGACTCTGCTGTGCGGGGACGCCGTGCCGAGCATTGCTGTCTTATGACGGGCCAAGGAAATGAGCGCGGCGTCCCCAATACTTTAGGAAGGAGGCAGACCTATGAACTGCAACCCTGAACTGGCGGCCCTGCTCTCACAGCCGTGGAGCAACAACGCCTGCCGTGGCTATGTCATCTATGCGATGGAACACTGTGGCTTTGCCCCCGGTGACATCCGGCGTGTGGTGGCAGAACTCCATGAGGTTTTTGACTTCTGCGGGCTGGAGGAGGCCTAGCAGCACTTTGAGAACAGCCTCTACTAACTGCGAGACAACTTGTCCCATAGTGGAGCAAGGCGGAAGGGCGGTACCCTGGCGGTGCCGCTTTTCTGCGTTTCCCCACTGGACAACGGGGAGGCAGAGTGCGTTGTTTTTATTCCGTGAAGGGAGGACGAAATGGCCGCTGAAACCACCAGAGAGGAATACACTTACCAGATTGAAAACCGTGTCTTTATCGTGACACCCGTTTACAAGGAGAAGGGCGAACCGCTCCGGGATATTCTGCTGAAACTGATGCTGGCTGATATTGAGCCACGCTGACCGTCCGGCGACATCCTTAACACTGTCCGTGAGCAGAGGTATAATATTTATAGGATAAAACCTCTTGTTTGACGGCAGAAAGGAGGACATTTTGAAACAGTCAAGCAAGAAATTCTCTGCCGGAACAGCCGCTCTCTATTGTCGACTGAGCCGTGATGATAATATGGACAGCGAGTCCAACAGCATCCAGAACCAAAAGAAAATTCTCCAAAAGGCTGCGAAAGACAAGGGATACACGGACACTATCTTTTTCGTGGATGACGGGATCACCGGCACTACCATGAAACGCCCCGGCTTTCAGAAGATGATCGCCGCAATCGAGGCCGGGTACATCTCGGCGGTGTTTGTGAAAGACCTCTCCCGGCTGGGCCGCAACTACATTGAAGTTGGCAAACTCACCGAGGAATTTTTCCCGCTCCATGATGTGCGGCTGGTGGCCGTTTCCGATGGCGTGGACAGCGACGAGGGCGAGGACGATTTCACCCCGTTCAAAAACATTATGAATGAGTACTACGCCAAGGACATCTCCAAGAAGCGCCGGATTGTCAATAAGATGAAAGGCAACGCCGGGATTCCGCTTTCGCCACCGCCCTACGGCTACATAAAGAACCCGGACGATCCCCGGTTTTGGGTGATTGACCCGGAGGCCGCCGAGGTGGTACGCCGTATCTACCGCATGGCGCTGGACGGGTACGGGCTGGCTGAAACCGCCGCTGCCCTCGGTGCGGATGGGATCGTCAACCCGACCTACTACTGGCGCAGCAGGGGTACAAGCAGAGGCGGCTCCAAAAGCACCGTGGAGCCCACAAAATGGGGGCACACCACAATCAAGAAGATTTTGACCACGCAGGAATACTGTGGCGATGTCATCAACTTCAAAAGCTATTCCAAATCCTATAAAATGAAGCGCCGGATTGAGAACCCGGAGGAAAACCGGGCGATCTTCCTCAATGTCCATGAGCCTATTATTGACCGGCCAACTTGGGAAAAGGTACAGGCGTTAAAAGCCGGGACACGGCGCAAGCGTCCCACCGTTACCCAAGAGCCCAGCGTCTTTTCCAGCTATCTGAAATGCCCGGAGTGCGGCGGCAATCTGAATTTCCATTTTAACCAGGGCAACCACGATATTAAATTCTTTAGCTGCCAGAACCACAATTCCGGGCTCCGCAAATGCTCGTCTACCCACTATATCCGGCTGGACTTCTTGGAGCAGGTCGTGCTCTACGAGGTACACCGGCTGGCCTGCTTCGCTAACGAATACGAAAACGACTTCATCAAGGCGATGGTGGGCCGCTCCGCCAAGGTAGCGGAAAATGACCGGGTACGCA
>ERZ779866.1812-NODE-1812-length-20417-cov-3.488410_pt1 | contig 20417 bp, 17 predicted proteins | sample MGYA00511248_ERZ779866 | MGnify/ENA primary metagenome ERZ779866 (study PRJEB29588, sample SAMEA2155758) | human gut metagenome | biome: human gut; feature: human-associated habitat; material: faeces | place: Denmark | collected 2008/2010 ... | reverse complement strand
GCAAAAGCCTTGTATGCGAACTATGTGATAACAAAGGAAATTATCAGGGGTTGGGGTTGGTTAAGCATCAAGGAAGCTTATGAAACAGGCTTTATTGATTGCGATCTTTCGGAACCGCCCACTGCATGAACTGCACGGTGGGTGGTGTGAGAGGGGCAGATCGCTAGATCTCCCCTACTCGATTATGAAAAAATGGAAAATTATTCCCAGCCTGAAGCTTCTTCATTGGCTGAAGCATCGGCATTAAGCTTCATCGCATTCCAGACTCGATTGGTAATACGCGATACTTTGCCCGACGGAGTTTGCGGGAAATAGGCTTTGCTTAAAAGCTCAGGAGTTAAATTAACGTTAGGATCGGCCGATAGTTCCGGATCAAGATTATCCATAGCTCCCTTTACCGGAAGAATATAACGGATTTCATTAGATACGGATTTTGCCACCTGCGGATCTAAAAGATAGTTAAACCACGCATGAGCTCCTTTATAGTTTTCAGCTCCGGCAGGAATCGTCCAGCAGTCAAACCACAATAAGCTTCCTTCTTTAGGAAATACATACTTAATGCGGTAATCACGGTTTGCCTGAATAGCTCTTTTATCCGCCTGCAGAATGTCGCCTGAATAGCCGATAGCGGCACAAATCTCGCCTGAGGCAAGTTCGTTTATATAACGTGAAGAGTGGAAATATCTCACGTTGGAGGCTAAAGCAGTTAAAAGCTTTTCCGCTTCTTCATAATCCGAGGCTTTTTCCGAGTTCGGATCTTTACCTAAATAATGCATGGCTGCAGAAATGACTTCGATGGGGGAGTCAAGAACCGCAATGCCGCATTGCTTTAATTTATCTGAATTTTCTTTTTTAAATAAAAAGTCCCAGCTGTCGACTTTAAAATCAGGCCCGAAAATTTCGGCTATTTTTTTGTCGTTGTAGGCTATGCCGAGGGAAATTTCAGTGTACGGATACGCGTAATCATTGTTAGGATCTATAGTACGCAATATTTCCATACGCTTGTCATCAAGGTTTGACCAATTCGGAATTAAAGATTTGTCGATTTTCTGGAGAGCTCCGGCTTTGGCAAGACGCGGTACGTAGTAACTTACCATCATTACGGCGTCAAAACCGGTTTTGCCTGACAGCAATCTTGCCTCTACCATTTCGTTAGAGTCAAACATTACATAGTTGGCATTAAGACCAGACGCTTTGGAAAAATCCGCAACGGTGTTTTCTCCGATGTAATCGCTCCAATTCCAAATGTTGACTTTGTTGTTGTCATCAGCCGCGGCTGCAGCAGATGTTAATGCAACAGTTAAGGCGCACAATGCGCATTTAAATTTAAACATCCTCTTAAACTCCTGTTAAGGAATTAAATGGGCCGCAGGAAAAAGCCTAAGTCCTGCGAATATATTCATTACCTTAAAAAGTACGAACAAGCAGATTTTATATAAACATGATGTAAAAAAATATAAGTACCTTTAAAAAGTTAAAAATTAATTTGATAATGTTTCTTAGTTGGGCATATATGTTTGAAAATGATGCACAAATATTAAAGCAGCTATAGAAAACCTCATTTTTACTTCAATCGGTCAGGAAATGAAAAATGCTACAATAAACATTATTGTCCGTTCATTGCGGTATCTTTAAACATAAGATTGGTTTGGACAATCAAATCATATTAAAATAACAAGTTAAGTTTCGTTTTAATTAAAATATTCAATTTTTAAAGCCAATAAAGAAGAAAACAAAATGTTAAAAAAGACCCTTGCCTTATTGATATTGCTAGCAGGTGCGGCACAAGCTGCTACTTATCCGGTTGACGACAGCACTAAGATTGTCGGCAAGGAAGATACTTATAAAATTTCAGCTACCGGCACCACGACTATGGAGTATGTGGCGGCCCATTATCAGCTTGGTCTTTCAAATATGATAGAAGCCAATCCTTATGCTGATCCGATTGTTCCTAAAAACGGTACTAATTTGGTAATTCCCGGAAAAGTTATTCTTCCTGATACCGTACGCAATGGGATAATTGTAAATTCAGCTGAAATGCGTCTTTATTTTTACCATAACGGACAGGTTGATATTCTGCCTATAGGTATCGGTCAATTAGGCACAGATACTCCGCTTAATTGGGTAACTTCCGTGCAGCGTAAAAAGGCCGGACCTACATGGACTCCGACAGCGAAGATGCATGCTGAGTACCGCGCTCGCGGTGAATATTTGCCGGCAGTGTGGCCCGCAGGCCCTGATAATCCCATGGGACTTTACGCTTTATATATAGGAAGACTTTATGCCATTCACGGTACTAATGCCGATTTCGGTATCGGTTTGCGCGTAAGTCACGGCTGCGTGCGCCTTAGAAATGAAGATATTGAGTACTTGTTTAATAATGTACCTGTAGGTACCAGAGTACAGTTTATAAATCGTCCTATTAAATACGCAATTGAAGATAACGGTAATATCTATATTGAAGTTCATCAGCCGTTGTCTCGTACCGAGGACGAGTTTGAAACTTTTGAAAATATCCCTTTTAGCTTTACCAAAGATGAACTTGAGTTTTTCAAGAACCCTGAAATTAATCAGGAAATTTTAAAGAAAGCCTTGGAGGAAAGATCGGGACGTCCGGTTTGGCTGAATCCTCCGGAGATTTAATTTAGGTTTTGCTTTAAGTTGTTAAAGCTCTTTTGGATGCTGTAGGTAATAAAGATGAAAAAAAGCGCTTTAGCCTTATCTGTAGTATTAGCTTTATTCGGTTCCTTGACCGTATTTGCTCAGGATAATGGAGAGGCAAGCGCTTATTCTTTAAATGAATCATCACCGGTTTTTGCAAAAGATACCGGAGTGCTTGATAAAGTAACTGATTTGGTAGCATCAGGAGTCGGGCAAAAAAAATCATCTTTAAACAATAATATTTTTGTTTACTATCTTGAAAAAGATGAAGCAAAGATAAGTTCTTTTTATAAGACTTTTAATTTAGGACAGGTCCCTCAGGTTAAAGAACAATTTCCTTTTTTCTTGATTTCGCAGTTAAATCAGGGTTCTGCGTTTTTTTCTTCACTTTTTTCTGCTTTTGAAGATAAGCCCTCTTTGAGGATCCCCATTGTTCTTGATGATAATTATCAGGATAGAGCCCGTTTTTATGATGTTATTCATAAGAATGGACAATGTCAGGGATTGTCTTATACAGCAGCCAATCTTCTTGGGAAATGTAAATCACCTAAATCAGAAGCTTTTGTTCAGTTAAGTCTTACTCATCCGTATGTAACGCAGTTTGGATTATTTAATCAGGAAACTCCTAATTTGCCTGATAATTCAGGACGTACCAATTATGCTACGTTGGCGATGATTGCCGATGCGAGATTTTTAGGTGTGGACAGTTCTTTTGACGGTAGTAAATTTAATTTGCCGTTTACTTCTTTTGATGAAAAAACTTTTGTAAAAGAACATAATCTTTTTTTATCTGAGCTTGGCGGATTGGAAAATAATCGGAGCTTAGTTTTAAATAACAATCTTTATTTTTGCGGTGATCATGTAAGTCAGCTGCTTGGAAAAGGAACGCAAGACTCTGTTTTTGATGTAGGAAAAGGCAAGAAGGGAATTCCTCTTGTTTATGATAAAGAAGGACAGGTTTTTTTAAATTTAAGAAATTCCTTGCTGTCGGATTCACCTTTTAAAAATTATGGTAATTTCCTTGAAATTGAGCTGGCTTTATTTGAAGACTTAGGTTTTCCGACAAGAACGCGCGCTTTTTACGGTAATAGCATATACGGATCAGGAAGTATTGCAGAGCCTTCTTATTATGAATTGGAAAGTACTTATTCTTTTTATGACGAGAAAAAACATAGCTATGTAAAAAATTTACCTTCAGAAACTCCCTTGGGAGTAGGTTTACATGTCTACGGTGACTATAACGATATATTACAAAACGGTAATATTTTTACCGAAGGTTTCGGTGCTTTAGGAATTCGTATTGACGGCAGCAATAATACGATTACCGTACCTCAAGCAACGCGAATTATTGCTAACGGTAAAGACGGTAGTGCCGTAGTTTTCAGTTACGGTTCAGGCAATAAAATTAATGTTGACGGCAGACTTATTGCAAATGGCGAAGACGGTGTTGCCATAAAAGCAAATTTCGGATCTAATGTTCATTCCAATCTTTATGAGAGCAGAGGGTCATATCAGGCCAACCGTACCATTGATTTTAAGACAGGCCAAAAAGGCTATGATGCCGCTATTTCAACAAGTATTCCTGAAGAGTTGCGCCATCCTGCTGTAGATAAAATCAATATCTCGGGAACCGTTTCAGGAAAAGGCAGTGCTATTTTTATGGACGGCAGTGCTTTAGTAAAAGAAATCAATTTATTAAAGCGTGCCAATATTTCTGGTGACATCGTTTCATTATGGAATTTTGAAACGGATAAAAGCGGTAATTTAGTTAATATTGCTGATGTCGTTGGGTTGATGCTTCCGCTTAAGCTGCAGCTTACAAAAGACGATTTGGATGTTTATTCTAAAGAAGCGCTTATAAATAATGTTTTGTCTACATCAATAAATATCGGTGCCGACGAGCGTTTTTTATATCATGACAATCCTCATTACTTCGGCAGCGATCCTGATGCATACATTGATATAGAAGGAAAAATCATCGGTCAGAACATCAATGTGAATGTTTTAGGCGGACAAACCATGCTGCATGGCGCTTTAGATATTAATAATCTTTATATAAGAAATTCTAATCTGCGTGTCGATTCACAAAGCGGACGAAATATTGAAGTCAATTCATTGGTCATGGACGGATATGGTGTTTTGGACTTGTCAAACGGATTTAAAAATCGTTTGATAATTGATAAGCAGCTATCTTTGCATAATGATTCAAGAATAAGAGTTGATGCCGATCTTTCAGGACGGATAATTGATGAGTTTGAACTTGATGCGCGATATATTGTCCCGGGACGCAACCTTAATTTGGAGCCGGCTTTAAAATATAACGATCTGCGTCGTCTGGGCTCTGATCCTAAAGCTTTGTTTAAATTCATATCTAATTTTGTCAGCTCGGCAAACAGCATGTTTTCTAATGTGAATATTTATATTCCATTCCCTAAATACGTGTGGGACAGTTCAGGAATGTACGGCAGGGCAATTCGTTATTCTTCTCGAGGCTGCCGTATCGGAGAGTTTTTGGACAATAGTAAAATTCAATCCGAAAACTTATCTACTTTGCAGATAATTTTTTCTTTTTGCGGATTGATCCTTATGTGCGGCGGAGTTTATTTATATTTCAGGTTCAGTGCGAAGGGAAATAGCGGACATTAACTTACAATATGCGGAAAATTTTGTTTCTCCGCATAAATCATTTAGGGCCGTATTAAACTGCGTAAGTTTTCATCAAGTTTTGAGCTGTGATGATTGCGGATAATAAATCCGCAGCAAAATACTATAAACAGCATTATTAAGAAAGGAATATTGCCAAAGCGCGCATAAGGCGTAAGTCCTTTTGTTAAAGTAACCTGACTTGAAAGCACGGAAGCTTCATCTGCCGGAATACTGGCTATATTGCCTTGTGCATCAATAATTGCGGTTACCCCGTTGTTGGTGGAGCGCAAAATAGGTTTTTGCAGTTCAAGGGCTCTTATCTTTGCTATCGCCAAATGCTCAAGAGGTCCGCGCGTCTTACCGAACCACCCGTCGTTTGACACCATAACGATACCGTTTATTTCTGCATTATCAGCATTGCGGATAAGCTCCGGAAATATAGATTCATAGCAAATAACCGGCAAAAGATTAAATGAAAAGACATTAAATGGATCTTGCTGTTCCTGACCTTTTGAGAAACCGGACATAGGAAAGTTGAAAATAGAGCCTAAGGGGCGTAAATATTTTTCAAACGGAACGATTTCTCCAAAAGGCACTAAATGCTTTTTGTCATAGCGGGCAAGATTATCAAATGAAAAATTGTCTTTATCCCCTAACAGAATCATTGAGTTAAAGCTTTCTTTGGTGTCTAAGTCAATGTGCTGAATTCCGGTTATAAGTCGGGCGCTTTCGTTGTTTACAACAGCGTTTAAATCATTAAGAAGTCCGCCGCATTCCTCTATATATAAAGGAATTGATGATTCTGACCAGACAATAAGGGTTTTGGGTTTTACGTAAGGCTCGGTTAAATTCCAATATTTGCCGATGCTCGGCATTATGTGTTTAGGATCCCATTTAACTTCCGGCTGTATATTTCCTTGGACTAAAACGACGTTTAATGTACCGGAATCAACGGTAAAGCGGATCCCCATGGTAAGAATTCCGAAAACAAAAATTATGCCTGCAGCCGGTAAATATAAAAAACGCCTTGTAGCGGTTAAGGCTAAAGCTCCGACAAAAATATAGGCAAGAAGGTTAATGCCGCGGACTCCGATTAGCGGAGCATAAGAAGAAAAAGGCCCCGTTTGCATGGCATTGCCTATATACATCCAAGGAAAACCGCTAAATAAATAGCCTACGATAAAATCTGCAAGGCAAAAGCTTACCGGCATAAAACATGCAATAGCTGATGTTTTTACTTTTTTGGCAATGACAAATGAAATTACGGCACAAAGAGCGTAGGGAAGCGCTAAATAAAAAGAAAACAGGATTTCTATTGTTAACGATGCGAAAATCGGCAATTGACCGAAATCTTCCATTACGAAATTAAGCCAGGAAAGGGTTACTGCGTTTTGAACGGCAAAAAATAGGAGAACGGCAAAGAACACCTGTTTTTTGGTATCAAGATTAAAACACAGTAAAAAAAGCAGAAAATAAGCGGCAAGTATGGCAACAAAACTTGAATACGGAGCAAATCCGAAACTAGCTAAAAATCCTGCTGCGGCCGTACTTAAAATAATGCCTTTTTTAGAAGTAAAAAAGGCTTTTAGTACGGTAAGATTATTGATGTTATCGAGAAATTTTCGAATAAAAATCATTTTATTCCTGGACTGCTGTCTGCTGTTCTTTACGTACCTGCAGTAATTGAACCTGACGATGAGTGGCGCTTAATACTTTAAAGCTAAAGCCGTTGATGCTGACGCTTTCATCCTTTTGCGGAAGATGACCTAAAGCATGGATTACCATGCCGGCTACGGTATCAACGTCAACTTTGGGCAAAGTGGTTTTAAAGAAATCGTTAAAAGCTTCAATGGGAGTCTGACCTTTTATCAGGTAAGAATCATCCGCGCTTTTTATGATATCGTCGGTTAACGTTTCTTCTTCGTCATCATATTCGTCGCCGATATCACCGACGATGAGTTCCAAAATATCTTCGATGGTTACAAGACCGCATACTCCGCCGAATTCATCGACTACGACAGCCATATGAAAACGGTTTTCCTGAAATTCGCGCAGCATGGAATCAACCCGCTTGAATTCGGGAACGATTACCAAAGGATGAACCAGCTTATCTACGGTAGGTTTGTTTTCATCTGAACTTATGGCATAAGGCAGTAAATCTTTAGCCAATAGAATACCGATGATGTGATCTTTATCTTCACAGATTACCGGATAGCGAGAGTGACGGTATTTTGCAATGATCTTAACAGCGTCCTCGATACTGCAGTTACTGTCGATAGTAATCATCTGCGAGCGCGGGATCATGATATCGCAAAGACGGCGCTTGGAGATTTCAAAAACTCCTGAAATCATGCTTTCAGTATCGTCATCGATGATATCGCGATCGCTTGCATCTTTAATCATGTCTGCAAGCTCGCCTTTATCGTTTGGTTTTATTCCATGCAGTAAGCGGTTTATAAAATGTGCACTTTTGGTTTTCAGACTGTCAGAACTCATAGAAAAAATTTCCTTAGTTGTTTGTTAAATCGCCGTACGGATCGGGATAACCAAGTTTTGTTATGATTTTAACCTCAAGAGGTTCCATTTTGGCGGCATCTTTTGCTTCAATGTGATCGTAGCCTAAAAGATGCAGGCATCCGTGAACTATTAAATGGGCAAAATGCTCTTTGTATGTTTTGTCCTGGGCTTTTGCCTCTTTTCTGACGATTTCGTCGCAGATTATGAGGTCGCCAAGTAAAGGAAGTTCCACTACGTCAGGACATTCAAAGGGAAAAGATAAAATATTAGTGGGGGAGTCTTTGTGGCGATAGTCCCGGTTTAACTCCTGAATTTCATCAGGAGCAACGATTCTGACGGTAATTTCACTGTCTTTATGATAGTCAGCACCGCTAAGGGCACTTTTTGCCCATAATGTAAGCTCTTCAATATCAGGTAATGGCTCTTTTTGATCAATTGCCACCTGTAAATCGATATTTACGTTCATATTTTAATAGCCGTTAAATTCCGTTATCTTTTGTCAAATCATTATTTTATTTATCTTTTAATTCCCGATACGCTTTTTTGCGCTCTTCTTCTTTTTTATCGTAAAGTTCATAGGCATTAACTATAGCTGCCACTACCGGATGTCGTACCACATCTCCTGATTCAAAGAAAGAAAAGCCGATGCTGTCAACGTCTTTTAAAACTTCAAGAGCATGCTTTAGTCCGGATTTTATATGTTTTGGCAAGTCAATTTGACTTGGGTCTCCGGTTATTACAGCTTTGGAGTTAAAGCCGATGCGAGTTAAGAACATTTTCATTTGCTCAATGGTAGTGTTCTGCGCCTCGTCAAGGATAATGAAAGAATCATTTAAGGTTCGACCGCGCATATAAGCAAGCGGAGCGATTTCAATGATTTGTCTTTCGATAAATTTTTCAACTTTTTCAAAGCCGAGCATTTCAAATAAAGCGTCATATAGAGGACGCAGGTAGGGATCGACTTTTTGAGAAAGATCGCCGGGTAAAAATCCGAGTTTCTCTCCGGCTTCAACGGCAGGACGGGTAAGAATAATGCGTCTTACTTCGTTGCGTTCAAGAGCGTCTACGGCGGCAGCTACTGCTAAAAAGGTTTTTCCGGTACCGGCAGGGCCGACACCGAAGCATACGTCGTGGGTATTGATTGCACTTATATAAGTGCTTTGATTTTCGGTACGGGCTTTGACCGTTCCGCGTTTGGTTTTAAAAGAGGATGCTTTGGCGTAAAGGTTATCAATAGAACCTCTGTTTTTCTCCTCCTCTTTATTACTTTCCAGTTTTATCCTTTCAAGGATGGCAAGATGGACTTTTTCAGGGGTTATATCCTGAATTTTATTGCTTTTACCGATAGGTGCCGTCTCAACGTAAAGATTTTTAATAATGTATTCAGCGTCTTTGCAGGCTTTGTGCTCTCCTTCAATATGGAAATGAGAGCCGCTGTAAGCAATGGTTACACCAAGCCTTTTTTGAATTTGAACTAAGTTTTCATCTTCAGGACCGATTAAGTACGCAAGACGATTTTTGTCTATAGGTTCTAAGATGAAATCTAAATGGTTATTTTTCATAATTTATTTAATTAATTGGCCTTTTAATGTATGAGACATGACCTTTATTATATCGACATCTACCATTGAGCCGATAAGATCGGTACTGCCTTCAAATACAACAATACGGTTATTTGAGGCTCTGCCTTTAAGTTCATTGGCATCTTTACGCGAAACGCCTTCAATTAAGACCCGCTGGCGGGTATTGAGCATTTTTTGGCTGTAGGTTAAAGCATACTCTTCAAGGCGGGCCTGCAGAGTATACAAACGTGATTTTTTTACTTCCGCCGAAATAGGGTCTTCAAGTACCGCAGCAGGTGTTCCCGGGCGTTTTGAGTAAATAAAGCTGAAACTTTGATCGAATTTTATGTCATCGACAAGACGCATTGTTTCTGCAAAATCAGCATCGGTTTCACCGGGGAAGCCTACGATAATGTCGGTTGACACATGGATTTGGGGACGCGCTTTGCGAAGCTTTTCTATAAGCTCACGATAAGAATCAGAGGTATAGCGGCGGCGCATCAATTCAAGGATTCTGTCTGAGCCGCTTTGTACGGGAATATGTACGGCATCGGCAATCACATCAAGGTCGGCAAATGCCTGAACGATATCATCGGTAAATTCCATCGGATTTGATGTGGTAAAGCGTAAACGCTCAACGCCGTTAATCGCTGCAATTTCATATAAAAGTTCGCTAAAGGAACAGGTAAATCCGTTATCACTGATACCGCGATATGAATTGACGTTTTGTCCTAACAGATGAATTTCTTTTACGCCGTTTGCGATATGAAGTTTAATTTCATCAAGGATGTCTTTTTCAGGACGAGATTCTTCCTCGCCGCGGGTATAGGGAACTATGCAGTATGAGCATTTGTTTGAGCATCCTTCCATAATCGTGACGAAAGCTGACGGACCGCGTCTGCCGGGATTTGGCAATGAGTCGAACTTTTCAAGGGCATCGCCTTTGACGTCAACTATCGGTTTACCGGTATTAAGAAATTCACGAATCATATCCGGTAAACGATGAACGGTTCTGGGGCCGAAGACGATATTTACATTTTTATCAAACTCAATAATATCCTGGGCAAGTTCAGAACCTACGCATCCGCCTAATGCAATGACGGTATTTTCATTGATAATGCCTTTGGCTTTCCAGCTTGCGATTTGATTGAAAACTTTATCTTCAGCTTTGGCACGGACAGCACAGGTAACTAAGACGATAATATCGGCGTTATCAGGCTGACTTGTTTCCATAAAACCTGAACTTGCAAGCAAGTCGCGAATGCGGTCAGCATCATAAACATTCATTTGGCAGCCCCAGACAGCTACGTGAAAGCTGCCTACAGGCATTATAGGGGTGCTGTTAAATTTAAAATCTTGCATATTTTTTTAGTTTTTAGGGTAAATACACATTTTATAAAGTTCGGTAAGAATGCTGTCATCACCGTTGAAAGAAGCGATGCTTGCTTTTAGCATCATGTCTTTCGGGCATCTTGAATAATCAGTTTGAAGATTCAAAGGAAGCAGCAATTCTCGAATGAATTCGCGCTGAGCTCGTCCGTTGCCGTCACGGAACGGATGAATTGCGTTAATTTCGCCCATATAAAAAGCAGCGCGGGCCGGAATATCGTCTAAACTTGTGTTTTTAAGATATTTTTCTTCTTTTAGTTTTAAAAAAAGCTTGTCAAGTTCGCGCTCAATGTATTCACAGTGGCAGAACATTAATCCTTTGGCAATATCAACACGCCTGAATTCACCTGCAAAAGGGTAAATATCCTGAAAAATATACTGATGGATTTTTTTTAAATGGGCAGTATCAAATTTACCATGAATCGGTTTTTTCAAAAGCTCGATTAAACGGGCAGCCGTTATGGTTCTTTCTACTTTTTTTAATTTTTCAGTATCTTCAAGACCGAAGTTGTTTATAAGAACTTCGGTACCTTTGTAGCAGTATATATAATCAGACAGGGGATGACTCAAGATTCATGCGGCCTTGCGGTTCTTTACGGCATTAACGACAAAATCACGAACCTGTTCGAAAGTAACACGTCCGTCGGCAAAGTCTTTAAGAAGTTTTTCTTCATCTTGGCTAAGTTCTAAATTTTCCATCGCCAAGGTGGCTTTTACTTCATCGATAAGCATTGATGCTCCTTAATTTTCAATTACCTGTTAATTATACCAAAAATAGTGTTAAAACCGCGATTTTTGTGCTTTAAAGCACATAAATTTTTAATGAAAAAAAAACTGTATTTTGTTTCTGCAGATGTGCAGTTAAAGCCATTCCCTTTAAAGCGAACGGCTCCCTGCAGTAAAACCTAAGCGTATGAGACAAATATATTAATATGTGGATAGATAGGTAAGGAAATCAACAAAAGACGGCAGTATCGGGGTAGGTAAGATTCAGGTATGATGAGGTAAATGATAAATCTATATGGCACATAAAATATCTTAAAAGGAAGGCCTCACCTTGAATAGTGTCGGATCTTTAGACTTGGGGACATTAAAGTTATTTGATTTTGCAGTTGCAACTAAGTTTAAGCTAATTTTATTTAGTTAGTATAATAAAAATTAAGGAGGGTTTTTGATGAAAAGATTAATGACTTATCTTTGCTGCGGATTGCTGATAGTGGTCGGAGCGGCAACTGCAGGCATGCATGATAGATTTCATCACGGGCCTCGCGGATTCGGACATGAGTATCCTATGACGGTCAGTCAGATTCGTTCGGGAGTAAAGGATGGTCAGATGGTGTTTTTGCAAGGACGTCTGACTAAATATTTCGGCGGAGAATATTATGAGTTTACTGATGTGTCTGGGGATACGATTGAGGTAGAACTTGATAATGACAGAAACTGGTCTTATCTTAAAAAAGATGAGCTTATTGATTTAATCGGTAGAGTGGATAAGGATATGTTTTCCATTAAAATCGAGGTAAAAAAAGCTTATCCTTCCCAGCGCTCAGTCGGGACTAAATAGGTATCGTCACGGCAGTTTGAAATTTCGTTTTTTAAGCTTTAAAAAGCGGCTCTTGTTGTAGAGCCGCTTTCTTTATTTGAAACTATAAAATTGCGCCTAAAGATTGACGCAGTAAAGCACCGGCGCCGAGAAGACCTGCCTTGGTGTCGGTAATTATATAAACGGGGATCCTTGCAAGATACGGTTTAAAGCGGCCTTTCTCTTCGAAGGCTTCACGGAATTTTGAGTTTTTGAAAAACTCGACAAAACGGGGAACTACGCCTCCTGCTATGTAAACACCGCCGAATGTTCCCATCGTTAATGCAAGGTTGCCGCCGAAGCGTCCCATAAGACGGCAGAAAGTATTTAAAGCTTCAAGACAATCGGGATCTGCCGGATTTGCTAAAGCTCCGGCCGTGACGTCAGCAGGTGTCATATTTTCTTTAAGTCTTTCATTGCGCATTGCGATTGCTTCGTAGAGGTTAACAAGACCTGGGCCTGATAACACTCGTTCTGCCGAGACGTGACCGATACGAGCTCTTAAAGTAATAAGAACCATATCTTCACTCATATTGCCCGGAGCTAAATCAACGTGTCCGCCTTCGCCTGGAAGCGGGATCCATTGATCGTTTATATGCACGACATGTCCGACACCAAGGCCGGTGCCGGCGCCGTAGATCGCTATAGGTGCAGAAGGATCTGGTTCTCCGCCGCCGATTTTTATCAAGTATTTTGGATCAACGCAGGTAACGGACATTGACATGGCGGTGAAATCATTGATAACAATGAGCTTCTCAAGACCTAAGGAACTTTTCATCTGTGACTGAGAAAACTCCCAGGGGTTATTAGTCATTTTGACGTAATCGCCGGTAATCGGACAGGCAATGGCAATACATGCCGATGTAAATTTGGCATTGGTTTCCTGACGGAATTTTAAAATACAGCTTTCAAGCGAGTCATTTTCAAGTGCTGAATAAATAATTGGGGTTGTGATAGTTCCGTCTGCAAGGTTGCATAAAGCAAGACGAGCATTGGTGCCGCCGATGTCGCCTATAAGTGCATATCCTGAAAGCTGTGCCATAAATATTTCCTCAAAACGTTGAAGGATAAGTGTGTTATCCATTAAATTGTAGTCTTTTTGACTCTTTTTCTCTACTGTCGACAAGTTGAAATTTGATGTAAATGTTCATGTTTTGGCTCAATTGAAATTAAAGGTTAATTTAGTGTAATTTTCTGTCATTTTTGTGTAGTAAATTAATTAAGGCAAAAATCAACATGATGTAAATTTTGATGATTTCAGATGCAACGGCAGGGTAATCATGTAAGGCAGAGTGCAATATTTTTTAGAGTTTCGGTTATTTGTTTGTAGAATAGATTATATCTTTAGTTTTTCTATATACGGTAAATAAGTTCAACATATAGAAAAAAATAAAAATTTTTGAGGATATATATGCTTAATGTTTTGTTTAGTAATGATAAAGACACTGTTTTAAAACCTCGGACTAAAGCAGCAGGACCTGAAGGAGCCTTACCGCTTAACCACGACCTTTTGCGCTATAGCCCGTCGGGAGATTTATTCGGTATGACGATGGATGCAGGCATCGGATGGGATCCTTCGTGTCTTCGTGATGCTGAAGTGCTGATTTTAAGCAATTTAGGCGGAATGCGCGGTTTTGACGGAAAGCCTGTTGCCCTTACATATCATACCGGTAATTTTGAACTTGGTATGCTGGTTGAGGCAGCATCAAGAGAATTTGCCAAAGAGCATATAACTCCTTTTGCTGCATATGTAACCGATCCTTGCGATGGACGTTCTCAAGGAACGCATGCCATGTTTGATTCATTGCCGTATCGCAATGACAGCGCGATGGTTTTAAGAAGACTGATTCGCTCCTTACCGACAGCAAAGGCACTTATGGGGGTAGCAACATGCGATAAAGGCTTGCCCGGCATGATGATGGCATTGGTCTCCTGTCATGATAAGCCCGTTATTCTGGTTCCCGGAGGTACTACTTTGCCACCCGTTGAAGGAGAAGATACGGGGAAAGTCCAGACGATTGGAGCTCGTTATGCCAATAATGAAATTTCATTAGAGTATGCGGCAGCGGTAGGCTGCAGATCGTGCGCGTCAGCAGGCGGTGGATGCCATTTTTTGGGAACAGCTGGGACTTCCCAGGTTATTGCCGAGGCTTTAGGTTTGGCTTTAACTCATTCTGCGTTGGCTCCGTCCGGAGAGGAAATTTGGCTTAAAATTGCCCGTGACAGTGCGATTGCTTTAAAAGATTTATTGTTAAAAGGGATAAAAGTCAAAGATATTGTTACTGACAAAGCTATTGAAAATGCAATGATTATGCATGCGGCTTTCGGCGGTTCAACCAATTTGCTTTTGCATCTTCCCGCTATTGCATATTCCGCAGGATGCAAGATCCCGACAATGGATGATTGGAACAGAATTAACTTAGAGGTTCCGCGTATAGTAAGCGTTAATCCCAACGGACCGATACCACATCCTACTGTTCGCGCCTTTTTATCAGGCGGGGTTCCTGAAGCAATGCTGAAGTTGCGCAGACTGAACATTCTCCATGAGGACGTTATGACTGTAACCGGTATGACTTTAGGTGAAAATCTTGATTGCTTTGAAGATTCCGAGCGCCGCTATGCTTTAAAACGCCATCTAAAGGAAGAAGACGGTGTTGATGCCGATGACGTTATCATGGATATTGATAAGGCAAATTCACGCGGACTTACTTCAACAATCACTTTCCCTAAGGGGAATATCGCACCTGAAGGCGCAGTAATTAAATCTACCGCTATTGATAAAAGCGTTATCGGCCAAGATGGCGTGTATCGCGCCAAAGGAGCGATTAAAGTATTTGTGTCAGAAGAGGATGCCATTAAAGCGATTAAGGACGGAGCCATCGTTAAAGGCGATATTATGTGCGTCATAGGAGGCGGCCCCTTGGGTACGGGCATGGAAGAGACCTATCAATTGACTTCTGCTCTTAAATATCTTCCTTTCGGCAAATACGTAACACTGCTTACCGATGCAAGATTTTCAGGCGTCTCAACCGGTGCCTGCATAGGTCATATCGGTCCTGAAGCTTTAGCCGGAGGTCCTATAGGTAAACTACGTGACGGTGATATTGTCGAGGTTGTAATTGATACGGTTAATTTAAGCGGAACGATAAACTTTTTGGGAACAAAGGATAAACCGTTAACGGTTAAAGAAGGGGAAGCCGAACTTGCCAAAAGGAGCACTCATCCTATGGTCAAACCTCATCCCGACCTTCCTGATGACACTGCTTTATGGGCTGCTTTGCAGGCTGTAAGCGGCGGTACGGCACGAGGCTGTGTTTATGATGTTAAGCGTATTCTGCAGGTACTTGAATTAGGGCAAAAAGCGCTAAAAGAAAAGGAAAATTCAAACGTGTGATTTTAGATGAGTTCCGCATCATATAGCGGTGCGGATCTTGTTTGTGAATGCAGTGATGATTATTTCTTTAATCGTTTGCTCCTCTTTGCATCTCTTTTATTACTTTACCTGTAGAGTAGGATCACAAAATATCACACGGGATTTGTATCCTAAAGATCCGTCTGTCAAAAATAAAATTTTTGTAAATATAATAAAGGAAAGTTTTAGATCTATCGGCTATATATGTTTAAAGCATCGTAGTTTTAAAAGAATACGCATATGGAAACAAATCAACGCGAAGAATTATTAACTAAATTACAAAAAATTGTAGACACCAAGTGTCCAGGAATCGGCTCGTTTGAATCTTCGGTACCTGATTTACGCTATGCTCGAAGATCAAATGAAAAAAATGAAATCGTTCATTGTTTTTACGACAGCTGTATTGCTCTTGTGCTGCAATGTTCAAAGGAAGTGACCGTAGGCAGCATAAAGCTTGCATACGGGCGCGGCAGCATGATTTTGGTTACTGTGGATATGCCAAGCAGTTATCGCATTATTACTGATGATGAGAATTCAAACTTTTTGGCATTATCGCTGCATCTTGATCTGAATTTAATCGCTCAGTTAAGTTCTAAAATGCCGGTGGATAATTCGGAAATAGAACCTTTGGCTTTTAAGGTTGAAGAGGCAAACGATGAAATTTTGGGGTGTTTATTACGTCTTGTAAATTGCGATGATGATCCTTTAAAAGCTAAAATTTTGGCAGACCCGATTAAGCAGGAGCTGTATTTTCATCTTTTGCGCGGACCTTTCGGTCTTCGTCTGCGTAATATTTTCGGCCGCGAATCATACGGAAAAAATATGATTCATATGGTTGAGTTTTTAAAGAAGCACTATAAGGAAAACTTCAGTATTGATGAGCTGGCTGCCAAAGCGAATATGGCAAGTCCCACTTTTTTTAAGCACTTTAAAAAGTTTACGTCAATTTCCCCTTTGCAGTATCAGAAATATTTAAGGCTGCATGAAGCAAGACGCCTTATGCTAGTTGAGGATTACAATGCGTCAAATGCGGCTTTTGAGGTCGGCTATGAAAGTCAGCAGCAGTTTAATCGAGAATACAAGCGATTATTCGGCTTGCCGCCAAAAGAACATATTAATGAGTTGAAAAAAGAACTGTAAAAACTTTAGTTTTGCTTGTGTCTTAGTAGAGTTTGTCACCCGCGTCAGTAAACAAATCATGACGAGGTGACAATTAACGGCTTACTATTAAGATCTCCAACGCCACAGTTTGGTACGGTTGTTGAGAATGAGCTTGGCTTTTTCCTTTAGTTCAGAGCCGGCAATCAACACCAGCACACCGGTTAAAATTAAAGCAATTCCGATAGCCATTTTTATCGTAAAAAGTTCGTTAAATAGTAAAACTCCGATAGCAACAGCGGTAAGCGGTTCAAGGGCTCCGATAATTGAGGTAGGAGTAGATCCGATTAACTTTATTGCTTTAACCATAAAGGTTAAAGAAATGATGGTGGGAACGATGGCAAGGAAAATAGCACCCATAAAAGCAATCGGGCTGTTTAAAGGCAGCAAGTGATTGCTTGGGGCGGTAAAGGAAAATAGGGTTACGCCTAATAAACAAAAAATTGCCATATAGAAGTTCATTTTTATCGCGGACATCATAAGCTTGCTTTTATTAATGAAAACCATGTAGACGCAGTAGGATACGGCGGAACCTAATACGCATAAAACTCCTTTTAGATTAAATCCTTCTCCGTCACCGCGATATAAAAGAGTTATACCAAGTAGCGTAAACACGATAGCAATTAAAATGGTAAAGGACAGCTTTTCATGAAATAAAAGCGCCATGGTCAAAGCTACGAAAATCGGGTAGATAAAAAATAAAGTAGACGCAAGACCCGCGTCCATATAAAGGAAGCTTGTAAAAAGGGTTAAAGCCGAAACACAGAACAATAAGCCTAAAACGGCTAGAGATATTAGCTCATAAAGTGAAACTTTAAAGCTGATCCCGTTCATGAGCATAACTACGGCAAAACATACGGTAGCCAGGATAAAGCGATAAAAAATTACTGAGGAAGGGTTAAAACCTTCGCCGTACATAATAAGTCCGCCCAGGGGATTTGTACCGTACGAAACTCCCGCAATGATAGCGCAGAAAACTCCCCATGCCTTATCTGTATTAATCATTTTAAGAATACCTTACAAGAGCAAAGTTAAATTAAAATTTTTATTACAAAATGGCTGGCATTATAAAAATACTTTGTTAAAAAAAAATTTAACTTTTAGAAAAAATTTTTTCACGGTAGCCGGAAGTTAACGATGTCATTGTAGGACATAAGATTGTTTTACTTTTCTCTTTGCTGCCTTTCCCAAAATTCGACGGCTTCATTTAGCCAATTCTCTGCAATAGTATGAGTGCCGAGACCGAATCCGTGTCTTAACTCTTTATAGTGATGAAACTCAGTATCGATATTTAATTTTTTTAAGGCGTTGATGCGCATTTGCATAATACGCCAATCAGCAATTCCGTCATTTTTTCCTACGCAGGCAAAGGTAGGAGGATCGTTTTTAGTATATTCATCGTGTCCCGTGTACTGCATGATAACTGCGCCCGGACGAGGTAACTTAGCACCGCCGAAAGCATACGGACCGTATGAGCCGAGCCATGCTGCCATTCTGGCACCGGCAGAACCTCCCCAGACAGAGTAGCAGGATGTAGAGATTTTAAATTTATCTGCGTTATTAAAAATGAAGGAAATCGCTCGAGCTAAGTCTTCAACAGCACTTTGTGCTCCCGGTCGATAAATTAGGGCAAAAGCGTTATATCCTTTTTTAGATAGTTCAAGTGCGTGCGGAAAACTGTCATGAATAGCTCCTACATAGGCAAAACCGCCGCCGGCGTTGCAAACGGCAAAAGGGTATCCTTCTTTACCCTTAAAGAAAAACAAACCTGTATCTTTTTTACTCGGATCGGCTGCTTTTTCTTCATTACTGTAAACATCAAAAAATATTTGTCTGCCGTTTGCAGCTTCAGTTTTTAAATAATTGACAATCTCAAGAGTTTTAGTCGGATCGATATTGCTGTACCATGCAAGTTTTAAATCTTTTACGGTATCGCCGCTCATAAAATATTTATTAAGCGGAAAGATCATTTTCCCGTAATAGGAAAAAACAGGATCGCTTGTTATTTCATCAATAGGAGTGTTTAACGAGTAAAGATTTACAGGTTTGGATGTTTGCATGTTTTTTGTGTTTAAGCTGATGTCAGCAGACGGTATAAAAGAATCGGATCTGCCTTCTGAATATGCGCAAAGCGGCAGAAGCGATGCGGCATAAATAACGGAAGATATAAGAATATTAAATACTTTCATTTTATCGGACTTGCCTTAGGTTTTAACAGCTGCTTTTTTAAGGGATGATCTTTACCGTGAACAAAATAGTAAAGGACAGCTGCTAAAAAGGTTAAAACTGAAAGAGTAACAAACATAAATGTAAAATTGAAATTGGTGGCAATAATTCCGCCTAAAGCAGGGCTTATTCCCACACTTAAATCAAAAAATATAAAAAAGGTTGAAGTTGCCTGGGCATAGCGCTCTTTTGATACCAAGCGTAAAGCGAGTGCTTGGCCTGCTGATTGAAAGTTACCAAAGCCTAAGCCCTGGAAGAATCCGGCAAGTAAAATTAGCGGTGCACTGTTGGCAATAGATACTAATAATAAGGCTACGGCAGTTAACAAAATTGAAGGGTAAAGTACCAAATTTTCGCCGTAGAGATCAAAAAGTCTCTCGGAAATCGGTCTGCTTAAAATAGTAGTGATAGCCGAAATCAAAAAGAAGAAGGCAGCTGCTTCCTGAATGTCTCTTTGTGCTGCAAAAGTAGCCAGGTATGAAGCAAGAGATCCGTAACCTAGCCCCATGAAAAGAGCAACGGCTGATATAGACATAACTTTTGCGTCTATATAATTGCTTAATTTAAACCAGGCATGACCATGCGATTTTATTTGAGGAATATTAAGAAACAGCCTTATTACAAAAGAGATAACACTTAAGGTAAGAACGCTTGAATACAAGACGTTAAATCCTGTTTCGTGCATTAAAAACATGCCGAGAAACGGACCTAAGGCAAGGGCAAGGGCGGTACTTAAAGAAAATATACTGACGCTAAGTCCCATCATAATCGGCGGGACACAATAAGCCATTACCGTTCCGGTAACTGTTGCAGTAGATCCTAAGATTAAGCCTGAGAGAAATCTTATTAAATATAGGACATATAGATTATCAATTGTGAAATTGGGCAATACCAAAAGAGCGTATAAAAAAAGAGTCAGACTCAATAAGATTTTGGGGCTTATTATCTGTATGAGATTTCCTGAAATAAAGCGGCCCAAAAGACATCCTATAACCATAAAGCCGAGGCTTGCACCTGCGGCGCTTAAGCTTACGTTGAAAGTCTGTTCGGTAAAGCTTGTTGTAGTAACGAAAATCTGATAATAGGCAAGCATTATAAGAAAGTTAATGATTGTAACTATATTGAAATTACGAGAAAAAATTAACTTCAGATCTTCGCTTTTAAAATTAATTTTCATTTTTGTAATTGCTTTGATTCTCCGTTACTTTTATCAAAAAAAGATCAGCGGCTAAAACCCCGTCCTTTAGGGCGGGGATACAGCCGC
>ERZ779866.1802-NODE-1802-length-20504-cov-13.926207_pt1 | contig 20504 bp, 18 predicted proteins | sample MGYA00511248_ERZ779866 | MGnify/ENA primary metagenome ERZ779866 (study PRJEB29588, sample SAMEA2155758) | human gut metagenome | biome: human gut; feature: human-associated habitat; material: faeces | place: Denmark | collected 2008/2010 ... | reverse complement strand
GGCGCCCGCCGCGCACTGCGTCTGCCCGTGGGCGGAGCGTTCCACTCGCCGCTGATGGAGCCTGCCAAGCAGGAGCTGGAGAAGGCGATCAACGAAGCGCCGTTCCAAGCACCCGTCTGCCCCGTCTACCAGAACGTGGACGCAAAACCCTATACCGATCCCGCTCTGATCAAGGCGAACCTGATCGCACAGCTGACGGCTCCGGTACGCTGGACCTACATCGTGAAGAACATGCTCGCCGACGGCGTGACGGAGTTCACCGAACTCGGCCCCGGCACTGTACTTCAGGGGCTTATCAAGAAAGTAAACCCCGAAGCAACGGTCGAATCGAAATCGACGCTATAAAATAAAAAGGCGCAACGGTAAAAGGAACGGTCTGATTGTCAGACCGTTCCTTTTCGTTTAAAAACTTTTGAAACAAAATTTATTAAATTTTATTAAAAACATGTTGCGTTTTTTAAATATACTTATTATATTTGCAAAGGTTTAGTTAAAAATGGGATAGCACGGATGACATCACTCACCGAATTTTTCAACAAACACGAAGACGATACCCTGAAGGGTATTTCACACAAGAACAGTATCATCAAGCGCAACATCATCGCCCACATGGCGGTGAACGGCGAATGCACGCTTTCGGAGCTGACCAAAGAGCTGCATATCAGCGTACCGACAATCACGAAACTCGTGCAGGAGCTGGTCGATGAGAACATCGTCACGGATCTGGGTAAGGTAGAGACCCCCGGCGGACGCCGTCCCAACATCTTCGGTCTCGCCAACTCGGCTATCTATTTCGCGGGCGTGAACGTCGGACGCGACAACATGACGTTCCTGATCACCGACCTGCAGAACAACATCATCAAGGAGGAGTACGACTACACGTTCGAACTGCTCGACCGGCCGCAGTGCATCGAACGCATCTGCACCAACATCGAAAACTTCATCGCCACCTGCGGCATCGACCGCGGCAAGATTCTGGGACTCGGCGTCTGCATGACGGGCCGCGTGAATCCCGACACGGGCCGCAGCTACAAATACTTCACCACCAGCGAACAGTCGCTGCGCGACCTGCTCGAAGAGCGCGTGGGCATCCGCGTGCTGCTCGAAAACGACACCCGCGCCCGCTGCTACGCGGAATATACCTGCGGCAAGTCGAAGGACGAGAGCAACGTGCTCTACCTCCACATGGGCCGCGGCGTAGCCATCGGCATCGTCGTGGACGGACAGCTGTACTACGGCAAAAGCGGCTTTGCAGGCGAGTTCGGCCATATCCCGTTCTTCGACAACGAAATCATCTGCTCGTGCGGCAAAAAAGGCTGTCTCGAAACCGAGGTTTCGGGCATCGCCATCGAGGACAAGATGAGCCACCTGATCGAAAGGGGCGTGAACACGATCCTCAAGGAGAAGTACGACAAGCAGAAGAGCATCCATATCGACGATATCATCGCCGCGGCGAAGAACGACGACAACCTTTCGATCGAACTGATCGAGGAGGCGGGCGAAAAGGTCGGCAAGGCCGTCGCCTTCCTCATCAACACGTTCAATCCCGAAACGGTCATCGTCGGCGGCAACATGGCCGCGGCCGGCGACTATATCATGCTGCCCCTCAAATCGGCGACCAACAAATACTCGCTCAACCTCGTCTACAAGGATACCAAATTCCGCGTATCGAAGATGACCGAGAATGCCAACGCTTGGGGCGTGGCGATGCTTATCCGCAACAAGATCATCGGCATCTGATGAACCTCGAAGGCCGGACAACGCGGCTGAGAGCCTTGGAACCGGGTGACATCGACCTGATGTACGCTTGGGAGAACGACACGGCGGTATGGAGCGTCAGCGGCACGCTGGCCCCCTTTTCGCGCCACACGCTCGAACGGTTCATTCAGGAACAGCAGTTCGACATATTTCAGACCCGCCAGCAGCGGCTCGTCATCGAAACCCTCGGCGGCATACCCGTCGGGGCGCTCGACTTTTTCGAGCTGGACCCGATCAACCGCCGGGCAGGCATCGGAATCCTGATCCACGACGACGCGCTGCGCGGCAAAGGCTATGCGTCGGACGCCGTGGAGACGGCATGCCGTTACGCCCGCGAAGTGCTGAACCTGCACCAGCTCTGGTGCAACGTCGGTTCCGACAACGCCCCCAGCCGGAGACTCTTCGCCAAAGCGGGATTCGCAGAAATCGGCGTCAAACGCGACTGGCTATGGCGGCCGGACGGCTACGGCGATGAAATTCTGCTGCAAAAAATCCTCGAATAAACGATCGCAATACAATCCGTCCCATAAACGCTCCACCCATGACAAACACCCGCATCCGGATTTCAGCGCTCCTGCTGGCAATATCGGGCCTGCTGACGCCGCACGCGGCCGCATTCGGCGCAGGCAAAGCACCCAAAACCCATGAACTCACCTTCTCAGGCAAGGCTACTCCCGAACAATACTATGTTCCGGTCTACACCTCGTTCACCGTACCCGAAGGCATCGTAAAGATCAGCGTAACCCAGCATCTCGGTTCGGGCGAAGCGCGTCCGGGCAATCTGGACCTCGGCATCTTCGACGAGCGGGGAGCCGGATTCGAAGGTCCGGGATTCCGCGGCTGGTCGGGAGGCGCACGCCGCAGTTTCGAAATCGGCGAAACGGAGGCCACGCCCGGCTATCTCGCCGGACGGATCAATCCGGGCCGGTGGACCGTCATCCAGATGCCCACGACGGCAGGGCGCACCACCGACTGGACGCTGAAAATCACTCTTACGGAAGGTCCTCGGGCAAAAAAACTCCCCGCACCGTCGTACGCAGCTCCGCAATTGAACGACAAACCCGGCTGGTACCGCATCGCACCCCACGTACATACGGTCCACTCGGACGGACGGCTGACGCCGGCCGAAGTCATCGCGCTCGGCAAGGCTTCGGGACTCGACGGCATCGTTTCGACCGACCACAACACCACCTCGGCCCTCCTGCACTGGGGCGAAGTTCAGGACCCGGAATTCCTCGTGATCAACGGCGTGGAAGTCACCTACGGGCAGGGACACTGGAACATCTTCGGTCTCGACCCGCACGCATGGATCGACTTCCGGATTCACCACAACGACACGCTCCGCTACCGCAAGGCCGTGGCCAAAGCCAGAAAGGCCGGACGGCTGCTGGTCGCCAACCACCCCTACAACCTCGACTTCCTGTACGACGTAACCCCGATGGACGGCATCGAGGTCTGGAACAGCGCATGGAGTCCCGCCAACGAACGGGCCGTAGAATTATGGCATACCCTGCTCGTGGGCGGCAACCGCAAATTCGCCGTCGCTTCGACCGACTTCCACCGCGGCGGCAACATCGCCTCGCCCCACACGGTCGTCCGCGCCGAAGCGCTTTCCGCCGAGGCGGTCATCGACGCGATCGCCGCAGGCCGCAGCTACGTGGCGCGGGACGCCTCGGTCGAGATCGGCATGCAGGTCCGCAATTCGGCGACGCCCGTACAGCATGCCGACATCGGCGACACCCTGCTCCGCAGCGGCGGGATGCAGGCCGAGTTCCGGAGCAACACCGCCGGCCGGCTGCGGATGACGGACCAGCAGGGATGGTTCTCCGACACTTCGATCGCGCCGGGCACCGTCGTCGTCCCCATTCCAGAGCGTTCGCTCTGGGTCCGGGCCGAACTCCGCGCCGAGGACGGCAGCATGATCGCCCTGACCAACCCCATTTATATCCAGCATCCGCTGACCACGCAGTCCCTGCTGCCCGAATAAAACGATCGTACCGACATAAAAAGGCCCCATCTTCGGATGGGGCCTTTGCTTGATAGGTTTCGGGGAGTTACTCCAACCGGCGCGAGCCGTCGGAAATTACAACCTCATAGACTTTGGGTTCATGGCCGTACTTGGCGTTGAACTTCTCTTTGGCCGTAGCGATGAAGTTGTCGTAAAGCCCGTCTTTCACAAGATTGATCGTGCAGCCGCCGAAGCCGCCGCCCATGATACGCGAACCCGTGACGCCGCATGCCTCGGCGACCTCCGCCAAGAAGTCCAGCTCCTCGCACGATACCTCGTAGTCCTTCGACATGCCCCAGTGGGTTTCGTACATGCGTTTGCCGACGGTTTCGTAATCGCCCTTTTCGAGCGCTTCGCAGACGTCGAGCACGCGCTTCTCCTCGCCGATCACATAGCGGGCGCGCTTGTAATCCTCCTCGGAAATCTTATCCTTAATGGCGTCGAGCTGCTCCATCGTAGCTCCGCGCAGGAACTCCTGTCCGAGCATCTTGGCGACGCGCTCGCACGACGCGCGGCGGTCGTTGTAGGGCGACCCCACCAGCTCGTGCTTCACGCGCGAGTCGAGCAGGACGAGTTTGTAGCCTTTCGGATCGAACGGGAAATAGGCATATTCCAGCGAGCGGCAGTCCAGACGGATCAGGTTACCCTTCTTGCCGAACACCGAAGCGAATTGGTCCATGATGCCGCAGTTCACGCCGCAGTAGTTGTGTTCGGTGGACTGGCCGATCTTCGCCAGCTCAAATTTGTCGATCCCGCAGCTGTAGAGATCGTTCAGCGCAAAAGCGTAAGTCGATTCGAGCGCCGCCGACGAAGACATGCCGGCGCCCAGCGGAACGTCGCCCGCGAATACCGTATCGAAGCCGCCGATCTTGCCGCCGCGCTTCTGAATCTCGCGGCAGACGCCGAAGATGTAGCAGGCCCAGCTCTGGGCGGGTTTGTCCGCCTCGTTCAGTCCAAACTCCGCACTTTCGCCGAGGTCCAGCGCGTAGGCGCGCACCTTGTCCGTGCCGTTGAGCTTGATGGCCGCGACGATACCCTTATCGACGGCGCCGGGGAAAACGAAGCCCCCGTTGTAATCCGTGTGCTCGCCGATCAGGTTGATACGACCCGGCGAAGCGAAGAGGATAGCTCCGGAGCCGTAAAGCTCTCCGAACTTCTTACTGACTTTTTCTTTCATTGGTTATTGAAGTTTTTTTAAGTTAATAAATCGTCTCTGCATCATACGAAGATAGAAAAAAATCCTGAATTTCCAGCATTTTCCGGCCGAAAAATCCATCTATTCGTCATTTTCAGTTTCGTTTCAAAATGCCCCGAAAGAGACCAAAGCGGCCGATCATTACGAAAAATTACGCTTTGCAGGGCTTTCAGCTTGTTATTCCGGAAATGTTTTCTAACTTTGTGAAAGTTTCGTTTTATAAGCACTCAACCAACATTTCAAACGATATGACGAAAAAACTCATCCTCGCAGCCGCCATGCTCCTCACGGGAAGCGCCGCGGTCGCCGCTCAGCCCAAAGTAATTTCGCACCGCGGCTATTGGACCGCCCCCAATTCGGCCCAGAACTCACTGGCTTCGTTCACGAAGGCCGATTCGGTCGGCGTTTTCGGCTCGGAAATCGACGTATGGCTCACGGCCGACGACAAGCTGATCGTCAACCACGACCGCGTCTACAAGGGCACCGACATCAACATGGAGAAATCGACGCTCAAGGAGATCACCTCGATCGTGCTCCCCAACGGCGAAAACGTTCCGACGCTCGACGCCTACCTGCGTTTGGTAGCCGCCAAGCCCGATACGCGCCTGATCCTCGAAATGAAGTCGCTTTCGGACCTCAAGCGCGAGGATCTCGCAGCCGAAAAGATCGTCAAGGCCCTGCGCAAATACAACCTGCTCGACCGCACGGACATCATCGCCTTCTCGATCAACGCCTGCCTTGCGTTCAAGAAACTGATGCCCGACGGCCGCATCTTCTACCTCAACGGCGATCTGGCTCCCCGCAGCATCAAAAAACTCGGCCTGACCGGTATCGACTACTCGATGAGCGTGCTCCGCAAAAATCCCAAGTGGGTGGAGCAGGCCCACAAAGAGGGCCTCGAAGTCAACGTCTGGACCGTGGACACGGAGGAGGACATGCGCTACTTCATCGACCTCGGCGTGGACTACATCACCACCGACTATCCCGAACGCCTGCAGGCGCTGCTGAAATAACAATTACAATATATAATAAAAGCGGCCGTGAAATCATGGCCGCTTTTATTATACAGCTCTCCGGTCGGACGGAAGCGCACCCGCCAAAACCGCGTCACGCATCGACCACGATCACCTCGATTCCGCGCTCGCGGAGCCGTTCGAGGTAAAGGGGCTGAATGCCGCTGTCGGTGATGATGCGGTCTACAGCCTCCAGATCGCAGATCTTGCTGAAGCCGCGACGGCCGAACTTCGAACTGTCGGCCAGCACGATCACTTTCTGGGCGGCGTTCATCATCGCTCCGTTCAGCGTCGCTTCGAGCATGTTGGTCGTCGTAAGGCCGAATTCCAGATCGATGCCGTCCACGCCCACGAACAGCTTGCTGCAATTGAAGTGGCGGAGCATCTGCTCGGCGAAAGGCCCTACGACCGACACCGAACTGCTGCGGGTGATGCCGCCGAGCTGAATCACGTCGATGTTGGCGTCCTGCGAAAGGATCGAAGTGACGGGCACCGCCGCCGTAATGACGGTCAGATGGCCTACGGGCTTTATTTCGCGCGCCAGAAACGCCATGGTGGTTCCCGACGCGATGATGATCGAATCGTCCTGCGCGATCAGGCTGGCGGCCTTGGCGCCGATGGCCCGTTTCTCCGCGACGTTCTTTTTTTCCTTCTCATTGACATGGCGGTCGCTGATATAGGGACTGATCAGAATCGCACTGCCGTGAGTTCGGTACAATTTTTTCTGTTGTTCGAGATAGGAGAGGTCTTTGCGGATGGTGACCTCCGAGACCTTGAACAGTTCGGCCAGTTGGGCCACGGAGATGGAGCCGTTCTGCTGAAGCAGCGCAAGAATCCGGTTATGACGTTCCGGAAGGCTCAAAATAGTCTCTTCGCCGGATTTGTTCATGTGAGTAAAGTTTAATCGTTTCGTAATGCAAGATAAGAAAAATAATTCGAAATCCGCCGGAACGGGCAGAAGAAATAACCATTCTTGCGCAAAGGAAGCATATCGAAACGGAATATTATGAAATAAAACATATTTTATTTTGAAATACAAAAAATCATATGTAATTTTGTTGCGAAACGAAATTCACTAACTATGGAAAGACTTGCACAAATCAAAAAACTATCCGAAAAAGACAAAGTTTGGGATATCGTCGTGGTCGGCGGAGGCGCAACGGGTCTCGGCGTCGCCGTCGATGCCGCGACGCGCGGCATGAGCGTGGCGCTGCTCGAAAAAACCGACTTTGCGAAATGCACTTCGAGCCGCAGTACCAAGCTCGTACACGGCGGCGTCCGCTACCTGCAGAAGGGCGACGTCATGCTGGTGCTCGAAGCGCTGCGCGAACGCGGCCGCATGAAGGCGAACGCCCCCCATCTGGTGAAAGACCAAGCCTTCGTGATCTCGAACTACAGGTATTGGGATAATTTTCTTTATTTCTGCGGTCTGACCTTCTACGATATGCTTTCGTTCGGTTTCGGCTACGGACGTTCGAAATACATTTCGGCGAAAAAGGTAATGAAATACATCCCGACTTCGGTCGAGAAGGGACTGAAAGGCGGCGTGGTGTACCACGACGGACAGTTCGACGACTCGCGTATGGCCGTGAACCTCGCGCAGACCTGCGTCGAAAACGGCGGCACGGTCGTCAATCAGGCTACCGTCACGGGCATCGTGCATGACGCGGCGGGCCGCGCCGCAGGCGTGAAGTTCGTGGACAACCTCACCGGCGAGGAGCACACGCTCAAAGCGCGCAGCGTCGTAAACGCCGCCGGCTGCTTCGTGGACGACATCATGCACATGGACAGCCCGACACACCGCAGAATGGTGACGCCGAGTCAGGGCGTGCATATCGTGCTCGACATGAAGTTCCTGCAGAGCGACTACGCAATCATGGTTCCCAAGACCTCGGACGGCCGCGTGCTGTTCGCCGTGCCTTGGCACGACAAAGTCGTCGTCGGCACCACGGACATCGTGCGTCCCAAGGCAGAGGAAGACCCGCGCCCGCTCAAGGAGGAGATCGACTTCATCCTCGGCACGGCGGGACTCTACATGAACCCGGCTCCGACCTACAAGGATATTCTTTCGGTCTTCGCGGGCCAGCGTCCGCTGGCGGCGCCCAAGAAGGAGGGCAAGAACACGAAGGAGATTTCGCGCAGCCACAAGATCATCGTATCGGACAACGGTCTGGTTACGATCACGGGCGGCAAATGGACCTCGTACCGTCTGATGGCCGAGGACACGGTGGACAAGGCGATCGAAGTCGCGAAACTTCCGGCCCGCAAGTGCGTCACCAAGAAACTGCACATCCACGGTTACCGCAAGAATCCCGATCTGACGGACCACATGTACGTATACGGCAGCGACGAGCCGAAGATTCTGGAGCTTATCAAGCAGCAGCCCGAATTGGGCGAAAAACTCTCGCCGAAGTACGGCTACACCTACGCCGAAGTACTCTGGGCCGTGCGCGAAGAGATGGCCATGACGGTCGAAGACGTGCTTTCGCGCCGCGTACGCCTGCTCTTCGTCGACGCCCGCGAAGCGATGGCCGCAGCCCCGAAGGTAGCGCAGCTCATGGCCAAGGAACTCGGACGCGATCAGGCATGGATCGACGGGCAGGTAAAAGATTTCACGGAATTGGCGAAAACTTATATCTTTGCAGGAGAAGCCGAGGCTTAGACCGAACGAAGTTCCGAACGAACGAAACAACTTTTATAGGGAACAAATCCGAAGAATCCCGAATTTCTCCTCTCCGCGAGGAGGGATTCGGGAGGATTTGGAAAATGACCGGGCGTAGCCGAACGCCCCGACGCAGGTCCGACGCAGGGACGCACGTCGCCATGAATGAACCAATACCAACTTCAACTCAATCGGGTTCCTGCGTCGAGCCCCACGTCAATTATGTGGAAAATTCTTCAACCCCCGGCCTATAAACCGGAAATGGAGGCCGACAAGGTCGATGCGAAATACAAACGCATGCGTCTGCAGGTGTTTCTCGGCATCTTCATCGGGTACGCCGGATTCTACATCGTCCGGAAAAATTTCTCGATGGCGATCCCGGAGCTCGCCCTGCTCGGCTTCGACCAGAGCGAACTGAGCATCGTGCTGGCGATGAACGCCGTGGCCTACGCCCTGTCCAAATTCCTGATGGGAAGCGTCTCCGACCGCAGCAACGCGCGCGTATTTCTGCCGCTGGGACTGGTGCTGGCCGCCCTGTCGATGATGTTCATGATCGTTCCGGTTACGCTGCTCGGCCCGGAACACAAGCGGCTGGCCATCTTCATCATGGCGGTCCTGAACTTCCTCGTGGGCTGGTTCAACGGAATGGGCTGGCCTCCGTGCGGCCGCGTCATGACCCACTGGTTCTCGATCAAAGAGCGCGGCACGAAGATGTCGATCTGGAACTGCGCCCACAACGTGGGCGGGGCTTTGGTCGGCCCGATGGCCGTCTACGGCGCCATCTGGTTCGGCTCATGGTTCTGCGGCAGCCACACGGAACTCTATTTCCTGATAGGAACCTATCTTTTCCCGGCGGTCGTCGCGATCTTCATCGCCATCCTCGCCTACGTGCTCATCCGCGACACGCCGCAGTCGTGCAGCCTTCCCTCGGTGGAGAAATGGCGCAACGACTACCCGAAAAATTACAGCGCCAAGCAGGAGGAAGTGCTCACGACCCGCGAAATCTTCTTCAAATACGTCCTGAACAACAAACTGCTGTGGTTCATCGCCATCGCCAACGCTTTCGTCTACATGGTACGCTACGGATGTCTCGACTGGGCCCCGACCTACCTCCGCGACGCGCAGGGTTACGATATCAAGCAGGCCGGCTGGGCCTACTTCGCCTACGAGTTCGCCGCCATTCCCGGCACGCTGATCTGCGGCTGGCTGAGCGACAAGGTGTTCCACGGACGGCGCGCCGTTCCCACGATCCTCTTCATGGCGATCGTCGCGGTATTCATCTTCCTCTACTGGCAGTTCTCGTCGAACTATTTCATCGTTACCATGTCGCTGATCGCCATCGGATTTTTCATCTACGGTCCGGTAATGCTCATCGGCGTGCAGGCGCTCGACCTCGCTCCGAAAAACGCGGCGGGAACGGCCGCCGGACTGACCGGATTCTTCGGTTACTTCCTCGGCACGGCCATTCTGGCCAATATCGTGATCGGCTCCGTGGCCGAAGCCGCAGGCTGGGACTGGACGTTTATCCTGCTCATCGCGGCCTGCTTCCTCTCGATCGTATTCATGGCGTTCACCTACAAGGGTGAAAAGGAGATACTCGGACAGAAATAGGACTGCCGAGGCTCAACGGATTGCGAAAGCCCTTAACTCACGGTTAAGGGCTTTTTCATTGCCCCCGACCATGCGGTCCACGAGCGCATGGAAACGCGGCGAATGGTTGTGGTGGACGGTATGGCAGAGTTCGTGGACGATCACGTAATCGCGCAGGTGTTCGGGCAGGGTCATCAGAAAAAGGCTCAGCGAAATGGTATTACGCCCCGAACAACTCCCCCACTTGGTACGCGAAGCCCGAATCGTGAGCTTGGCGTATTTCAGCCCCGTCAGCTGCGACAGCCGCTCGATACGCGCCGGAAGATCGGCTTTGGCGGCCCGGCGCAGCTCTTCGATGCGGGCTTTGGCCTCGGCGGGCGGAAGCGGGGGTTCCGCAGGCATCCGGGCCGCCATACGCACGCGGGCCTGCTCGACCCAGTCGGCCTTCAGGTCGAGGAACTGCATGGCCCTGCGGACCGAAACGCCGTACGGAAAAGAGACCCGCACGGCCCCCGTGCCGCGCACGCTGATCGAGATGCGGCGTGCGCGCCGCGTCCGGGAAAGAGTCACCTCGCCCAGCCGGGGATGCGTCACGGTCGAAATCATCGCATCAGCACTGCGTTGATCGACATGCCCTGTATCACAACGGCCGAATCCGTACGTTCCAACCTGATATTCTCGAACAGAATCCGGCAACGGTCGTCGCGGTAGTCCAGCAGCCGCAGCAGCTGATCGGGCGTCGGCTCGCACCCTTCGGAGGGTTCGAATCCGCTCTCTTTCAGCTGGCGTTCGAGCAGTTCCCGGCAGGGAATCCGGTGCACGGCACGCTCCTCGCCCAGAAACAGCCGGAGCGTATCGCCACCGAAATGATAGCTGCTGTCACTCCAGCCCCGGAGATTCATATAGTAATGCGGATATTCGGCATTTACCTCGAACCGGGCATTGACGGGCGCTTCCAGCTCGATGATATTATTGACGCAATATGAATTGCAGTAATCGTAACCCCACCTCACGTAGCTGCGCATCCGCTCCGGGAATATTGCGGCAAACTCGTCAAGTTCGGTCCCGAACCGGGCAAAGACCGCAGTATCGCGCCTCTCGACGAACTTCAGCGATTCATAAAGTCCGTGATACGCCTCCCGATATACGCTGTCAGCCGGCGGCACGGGGGTCAGGATCAAACGCCCGTCGTCGCCGAGCCGTCCGAGGGATTCGGCGATGCGGACGGCGCGACCGACCTGCGAGCGCACGGCCAGCCGTTCGGGTTCGAGCGACGGCACGTAAGCGAACGCCGCGAAGACCGCGAAAGCCGTCAGGCAGACATACATATAGCGTCCCGCGCGCCGGGAGAGGAACAGCACCACGCAAAGGGTCATCAGACCGCCGCAGACAAGCAGGTAGATACGCGGCGAGGTAAGCCCGTATTCGCTCGTACGGCGAATCGCACCGACCCAGAACAGAAGCTGCGTCGGCAGCGAGATCAGGCTGAACCGGTCGAAAAACCAGTCGTAAAGCCGCTTCCGCATCAGGAACTGCAGCGCCTTCACGGCCAGCGCGAAAAGCGTGAATCCGAACACGAGATAGGCGACGCCCCCTTCGGGCAGCGACCACGTAACGAGGATTTTGGCCATATAGAGGTAGAGAATGGCCGTATAGATCAGCAGCGCCGGAGCGACGATGTAGTTGAGCAGGATTTCGAGAATGCGGTTGCTCTCGTACCCGGCTTCCCGCCAGCGGTCCGCCATCATCAGGAAGAGTACCGGCACGGCGAAGGTCTCGAAAACGATCAGCGCATAGGTCCACACATGGTCGATCCACGCCCCCTCCAGCCCGAAGATATAGGTCGTGGAGAAGAGAATCGCCCCGAACAGTCCGAGGGCGACATTGGCGAAGAACACCGCCAGCACGCCCGACCGCAGCCACAAAAGCGCGTCGCAGACGAAACGTTCGTTGTGCACGGCGCGGCGGCACATCAGCAGCGCCAGCGGGACCAGTATGCCGAAGGTCAGGAAAGCCGGCTCCGAGACTATCCACGCTTCGAGTCCTCCCCAGAGCGACAGCGGGACGATCGGTGTCCAGCTTACCCAGTAGACGCGCCGCCACGGGCCGCGGCCCGCAAGGTTATTGACGACCAGCGCGACGGCGAAAAACAACGCCGCGAGGGCCAGTTTCGGAAGGGAGTGGTCCCAATCCAACTCATAGGTGAGCAGGCATCCGGCGCAGGCGTATACAGTAAGCGCACTCTCGACGGGATGCAGGCGCAGCATCTGCAGAAACCCCTCGCGGAGCCAGCGCAGGTAACGTTCCAGTTTCGCTTTCATGGTCTTCGGTCAATTATACGGTTCGATGAATTATTCGGCGATTCGCTGGCGCACCGCTTCGAACAGCATCACGGCGGCCGCCGCCGAGACGTTCAGCGACTCGATATGTCCGATCAGCGGAATCGCCAGCTGCTCGTCGCAGAGTTTCAGCACCTCTTTCGAGATGCCCGTATCCTCGGCGCCCATCACCAAAGCCGTCGGCTTGCGGAAATCGGCGTCGTAAAGCAGTTTGCGGCTCTTCTCGGTCGCAGCGACGATCTGGAATCCCTCGGTTTGCAGCAGTTTGACCGTATTGCGGATCGAACCCACGCGGCAAACCGGAATCGCCGTCAGCGCCCCCGCCGACGAGCGGATCGCCTCGGCGTTCACCGGCGCCGAATTCTTCAGCGGCGTAATCAGCCCGTGCGCCCCGGCGCACTCGGCCGAGCGGGCGATGGCTCCGAAGTTGCGGACGTCGGTCACCCCGTCGAAAATCACCACCAGCGGCGTTTCGTCTTCGGGCACGCGCTCCAGAATATCGGCCAGCCCGACATATTCGATGGCCGAGATCTGCGCCACGACACCCTGATGGTTGCCGCGCGTCAGGCGGTTGAGTTTCTCGACCGGCACCTCCTGCACACGCACCTTATGCCGGAAGCAGAGGTCTCTCAGCTCCGACTTCAACTGCCCCTCGGCGCCCTTGCGGATGTAGAGCTTTTCGATCTGTTTTCCGGCCTCGATCGCTTCGGCCACGGGACGTATCCCGAAAATGATATTGTCCATATCCGTATGATTTACTGTTTTTCAATCGCTTATCCCGAATACCGGAAACGCGGCCGAACAGGCTATCCCTGCTCTTCGACTATTTCAAGTTCGTACGACGCCTTCTCCCACTCGTGCATCTGGTGGTCGTAGCGGGCTTTCAGGTCGTTGTAAGCCTTGTAATCGGCTTCGTTGTATTCGGTCGCGGCGGCGAATTTCGCATCGTACGCCGCGATCTGCTTCTCGATTTCGGCCAGCTCCGCTTCGACCGTCTCGACCGCCCGACGCAGTTTGCGGAGCTGCTTCTCCTGCTCCTTGCGCTGCTCGTAAGTCAGTTTCCCCGACGCCGCGGCGTCCCCGTTCGCAACGGGTTGCGCGGCGGATTTCGCCGCGGGATTCGCCGCCGGTTTTGCCGGAGCGTCGCGGCGTTCGATCTCCTGCAGGGATTCCAGCTTGCGCTTTTCAAGGAAGTAATAGATGCCGCCGAGATACTCCTTCACCCCGCCGTCGCGGAACTCGTAAACCTTCTGCACCATGCCGTCCAGAAATTCACGGTCGTGCGAAACGACCACGACCGTGCCGTCGTACTTCATGATGGCGTTCTTCAGGATGTCCTTCGAACGCATGTCCATATGGTTCGTCGGCTCGTCGAGAATCAGCAGGTTGCGCGGTTCGAGCATCATGCGGGCCATCGCCAGACGCGCCCGCTCGCCGCCCGACAGGACCTTGACCTTCTTGTCGATGTCTTCGCCGCGGAACAGGAACGCTCCCAGAATATCGCGCAGGCGGGTGCGGATATCCCCCACCGCCACCCGGTCGAGCGTATCGTACACCGTGAATTCGCCGTCCATCAGGTCGTCCTGATTCTGCGCATAGTAACCGATATTGACGTTGGCGCCGAGCCGCACCGAACCCTCGGTCGGCGTCAGCTGGCCGATCAGCATGCGCGCCAGCGTGGTCTTGCCCTCGCCGTTGCGCCCTACCAGCGCGATCTTGTCGCCCTTTTCGATGATGAAATTCGCACCGCTGAAGACATGCTTCGTCCCGAACGACATACCAGCCTCGTTGATCTCGGCTACGATCTGTCCCGAACGGGGCGCAGGCGGGAATTTGATGTTGAGCGTCGAAAGATCCTCCTCCTCGATTTCGAGCCGCTCCAGCCGCTCCAGCTGCTTGATGCGCGACTGCACCTGATTCGACTTGGTGGGTTTATAGCGGAATTTCTCGATGAACTCTTCGGTCTTTTCAATCATCCGCTGCTGATTCTCGTAAGCGGCCATCTGCTGCGCCCGGCGCTCGGCGCGCAGCACGACGTATTTCGAATAGGAGACCTTGTAGTCGGTAACCTTGCCCAGCGACAGCTCGACCGTGCGGTTGGTCACGTTATCCAGAAAAGCGCGGTCGTGCGAGATGAGCAGCACCGCCCCGTTGTAGTTTTTCAGGTACTCCTCCAGCCATTGGATCGACTCGATGTCGAGGTGGTTGGTCGGCTCGTCCAGCAGAAAGATCGAAGGACGGCGCAGCAGCAGTTTCGCCAGCTCGATACGCATGCGCCAGCCGCCCGAAAACTCGCTCGTGGCGCGGCCGAAATCCGTGCGCTTGAATCCGAGGCCCAGCAGCGTCTTTTCGATGTCGGCTTCGCGGGTGTCGCCTCCGAGGATATGGTAGTGGTCCTGCGCGTCGTTCAGACGATGCAGAAGCTGTTCGTATCCGGCGCTTTCGTAATCGGTGCGTTCGGCGATCTCGCGCGTCAGGGAGGCGATTTCCGCCTCCAGCCGCAGCACCTCATCGAAGGCCTTGGCCGTCTCTTCGGCCAGCGTCGTGGTGTCGGCCACGCGCATCGTCTGCGGCAGATAGCCGATCGTACATTCGCCGTTCAGGGTTACATGGCCCGACGTGGGCTGCTGTTCGCCCGTAATGATGCGCAGCAGCGTGGTTTTTCCCGCGCCGTTGCGGCCCACCAGACCGATGCGGTCCTTCGGGTTGATCAGAAAAGAGATATTGTCGAAGAGGGTCCAGCCCCCGTAGCTCACAGTGAGGTTGTCTAACGAAATCATGGTATCTGTAAAATCACCGCAAAGTTAATGATTTAATCCGACATATCGCTATCTTTACCCACTCTTAGACAGGATATGCCCCGGACAAGTCCGAAAATAAATTTTCATCTTATCTCCCGGTTTTCGCTATCTTTGAAATCCGAAACAAAATCTTATCATGGAAAAACTGAACCGATACCTGCAGTTCATCCGCGAAGCCGAACGGCTGAAAAACGTTCTGCGCACCGCATACACCTCGGAAGGAAGACACGAAAGCACGGCCGAACACTCGTGGCGGCTGGCGCTGCTGGCCGCCGTACTGACCGGCGAACGGCCCGAACTGGATATGCAGCGGGTGGTGCTGATGTGCCTGATCCACGATCTGGGCGAAGCCTTCGACGGGGACATTCCGGCCGTTGCGCAGACCACGCCCGGAGTCAAAGCCGCCTCGGAACTGGCGGCCATAGACCGGCTGACACGACTGCTCCCGCCGGAAGCGGGAGCAGGAATACGGGAAATATGGGAGGAATACGAAGCCTGCCAGACACCGGAAGCCCGCTGGGTGAAGGCCCTCGACAAGGCCGAAACGATCATCCAGCACAATCAGGGTGCCAATCCCGCCGGATTCGATTACGCATTCAACCTCACCTACGGGAGCGAATACTTCGACGACGGAGCGCTGCTAAGCGACCTGCGGCTGCTACTCGACGAAGAGACCCGGCGGCACGTCAGGCGTTGAGCATCTTCACGATCTCGGCCTGCGGGTCCTCGGCGCCGAACACGGCGTTGCCGGCTACGAGCACGTCGGCTCCGGCACCGTACACCTCGTGCGCGTTGTGCGACGAAATACCTCCGTCCACCTCGATGATCGTCTCCGTCCCCAGCTCGTCGGCCAATGCGCGCAGCTGCGCGATCTTTTCGAGCGACGCGGGAATGAACGCCTGCCCGCCGAAACCGGGTTCGACGCTCATGATCAGCACCAGATCGATCTGCGGCAGAATGTCGCGCAACACCTCGACCGAAGTGGCCGGCTTGATCGACACCCCCACCTTTGCACCCGCGTTGCGGATCATTTCGATACATCCCTTGGGGTTGTAGGTGGCTTCGTAATGGAACGTCACCACGTCGGCGCCCGCCTCGGCGAAGCGCGCTACGTAACGTTCCGGCTCGACGATCATCAGATGCACGTCGAGACACTTCGCCGTCGCCTTGCGAATGGCTTTCAGCACGGGAAATCCGAAAGAGATATTCGGCACGAAAACACCGTCCATCACGTCTATATGGACCCATTCGGCCGCACTGCGGTCGATCATCTGCGTATCGCGCTCCAAGTGGCCGAAATCGGCCGACAGCATCGAAGGTGCTACTATTCTGTTCATTGCTCGGTTAATATCATGTTATACAAACAAAGATAGTCATTTTTCGCGGATTCCCGCACTCCGGAGCGGGATTGCGCCGCGGAATATACAATTCGGCAGGCTCTGCGGCCATGCGTTTCCGGACAAACCGCCCGGACTGCCGCGCCTCAGCGCCGCCCCCGATTCAGGCTATTGATTTTCCGGCGGATCGCCGCTCCGTTGAACAACGAAAGCAGAAGCGCAAGCGCAACGCCGCACAAAACCGTAAGCCCCAATCCCGCAGGCCGGTAACCCTCCTGCAGGGCGGCCAGCGAGGGCAAATAGCAGAGACGCACCAGCCACACCGCCAGCAGAGCCACGCACAGCACGCCCAGATTCAGTCCGAGCGTCAGCAGCTGGTAGGGCCGCGCCACACGGGAGGGGGCATATCCCAGCAGGAGCAGGTTCTCCATTTTGCCGCTGTTCTTCTGCAACAGCAGGAAGATACTCAGCATCAGGATATAGAACGACATCGCGCTGAACACCAGTCCCACGCCGGCCACGCCGCCCGCGGCGATCCGCAGGAAGCGGGCCGCCCTGCCGTCGTCCCGGCGGTCCCCCTCGGCTTCATAGCCCTTGCGGGCGAGGTAATCCGTCACGGCCGCATCGACCGGACGGTCGGTCTCGACGATAATCCGCGCCGGCTGTTTCGCGGCTCCGCTCCCGAAGCGTCCGTTCGACCAGCGGATGAACGCATCGGGCACCAGAATCGTATTCAAACGGTTGGACAACCCGACGATCCGCCCGCGGAACTGCTCCCGATGTCCGTTACCCGCAATCTCGATGCCGAGTGAGACCCGGCGGAAGATGCCTTCCGATATCTGCGGCAGTCCCTGCGACCGGGCGAATCCGTAATTATAGAGGTTCAGGTAGTTGCGCGGAATGATGATGGGGATGTCCCTGTCCCCGGCCTTGTAATCCCAATTTTCGGCCCCGACGTCGAGGAAGCGGTCGGGCACCGACTCGAAAAACAGGTAGGTCGAAAGTTCCACACCGCCCATGCCGACCGTTCCCTTTATCCGGTAATCGGCAGGCGTGAAGGCCCCGGCTTCGCGTACGAACGGCTGCGCCCGCAGGTCGGCCAGCTCTTCGGCCGTAAAGTCGCTGCTGCCCAGTCCGATCGCCTGAAGCGCCCCGACCTGCTTCGACAGCACCAGATAATCGCCCCGCATGAACGAATCGGGCCGGTCGAAAACCGGCAGGACGTCGCGGTATGCCTGCAAAGCCGTCAGCACGATCGCCATGCCGACCAATCCGGCGAGGGTGAATCCGACGGTCTGGGCCATGCTCAGATGACAGCGCAGCAATTTCCAAAGCAGCCTCATAACGTAAAGATTTTATGGTACGGCAGCCGGAGCCGGCTGCCGACCGAGGTGACGATCACTCCCGCTCCCTGCACCTGCGCGCCCTCCAGCAGCAACGCAGAGAGCACCTCCCCATTGGCGGCGTCGAGATGGCTCACCGGCTCGTCGAGCAGGATGAAATCGAAGGGCTGGCACAAACAGCGGATGAATGCGACGCGCTGCTGCTGCCCGAACGAGAGCTTCCCGGCCGGAGTATCCCGCTTGTCGGCGATCCCCGCCGCTTCGAGCAGGCGCTCGATCCGGTCCGGTGTCAAAAAGTGGGTAAGTTCGTTCTTCAGCGCGAGATTCTCCGCCACGGTCAGCTCCCCGAACAGACGCAGGTCCTGAAAGAGCATGCTCAGCGACCGGCGGCGCAGTTCGCCCCACTGCGCTACGGAAAGCGTCCGGCAGTCCGCAGCGTCGAACAGGATGCGGCCCGCATAGTCGGTTCTGGCCCCGTACAGAAAACTGCACAACGAAGACTTTCCGGTTCCCGAAGCGGCTTCGACCAGATAATACTCCCCCTTGCGGAATGTCACGTCATGCAGCCACAAGTCCGATTTCGGCGGCTCCGGATTGCCCGCAAAGGCGTCAGGCAGCACCTGCTGCAAAGTAATCGACTCCATACATCATCTATTTCAGGAAAAGCGGCCGTTCTTCGAGGACGGCCGCTTTTCTCTGTTTCCACGGATATTACAAATTCGCTTCCGGCACGTACTGACGAATCAGCTCGCCGGTCTTGCCGCAAATGGTCTTGAACGAGTTCTGCTCCTTGTCCACCATGTTTACGATCATCGTGCCGCCCTTCATCGTACCATAGGCTTCCATGTCGTCGAACATGCCGAGCACGGAGAGCGCCGCTTCCGCCTGCGGAGTGACATTGCCGCCGAGCAGTTGGGCGATCATCGCGTTCAGCCCCTCGAAATCGAGGTAGAAGGTCGAGGACTGACCTTTGAAAATCTTATCCATCGACTCCATCGACGCGATTTCGCCGCCGTCGAGCGCCATCTTCACGACCGCGTCGGTCGTGCAGTAGAGCACGTCGCCCTTCACGCCGAACAGGATCGTCACGCCGCCCATGTTCAACGTGTATTCACCCTCGGCGGTCTGCTGAACCGGCATGCCGGCCAAGTTGGTGACGATCGTCTGCAGCACGGCAGGATCTTTCACCTGCGCCAGCATCGACGCCACGGGATATTTGCCGTCGATGCCCATTCCTGAGAAGGAAAGCAGGAAGTCGCCGTCGAAGGGTTCCATCACCTGCTTGACCATCGGATTTGCCATCAGCATGCCGTAACCGGGCATCGCCGAAAGCATCGAATAGAGCTTTTCGCCGTTGAGTCCCAGCGACATCGCGCCGATCGAAGCGGCCGGCACATAGCGCAGCAGCGCTCCGGTCTGGGGCTTGACATAGGCATAGAAATCCATCATCTTGGCTTCGCTCTCCTTGTCCTTGTACGACACGGCGGCCTCCGTAACGATCCGGCCCTTCTCGAAATTGACCGAACCGACCATCGTCGCCCCCTTCAGCGCATCCATCATGGGCATCGAGCTGAGCATCGGATTGTTCATCATGGGGAGTATCGCGCCGTACGAAAGCACCATGTTGACGTCGTTCTTCCGGGCGAGCTGCTCCGCAACGGCCTTGTCGCCCATCAGGCTCTCGCCGCTCTTCTGGGCGAACAGCTTGCGCACGCCGCCGGCCAGATCGTCAACGCCGTTCTGCACGAAATAGACCATGAACGCGATGTCGTTGTAGGCGCACAAAACGCCGGCATCGCCCTCTTTACCCAGATCGACGACCGAAACGCCGCCCTTGGTTTCGGGCGCGACACCGCTCTTTTCGTTGATCCGCGCAAGCAGAGCGTCGAATTTGGCCTTGTCGCCGATCGGCAGCAGCAGACCGCCCCGCATAACGGGAGCATCGACAGTGCCTTCCATCGCCGCAAAGAAGAAAAAATCCTTTTTCACGTCGATACCCGATTCGCCCGGATTCTTCAGCAAGGCGAGCAGGTACTCCTTCTCCTCGGCGGAGAGGTTCTGGTCTTTATCCAGTTCGGCCTTGATCCGGACATAAAGCGGATGCTGGTCCAAATCGCCGGCTTCGCACTTCTGCATCAGCGATGCGGGATTGACCGACACGGTCATAAACGAGTCTGCGGGCAGGATGCTGCGGTAATCCGCGCTGCCGCCGCAGGAAACAATCAGCATGGACGCCGCCGCAAGGCAGGCCAGCTTCAAAGGTCGTAAGAAATTCTTCATATGCTTCAAATTTAAAATGAATCCGATTAAGGAACAAAACTATAAAAAATCGGCAAACCGCACGCTGTTTCAGGCAAATAAATTCGCATTCGGCGCCAAAATATTCCGCATGCGCCCCGAACGGCTCGTTTTCCGGGAATAAATTGCTATTTTTGCATGGAATAGATTACCGCACAAG
>ERZ779866.1801-NODE-1801-length-20509-cov-8.603061_pt1 | contig 20509 bp, 19 predicted proteins | sample MGYA00511248_ERZ779866 | MGnify/ENA primary metagenome ERZ779866 (study PRJEB29588, sample SAMEA2155758) | human gut metagenome | biome: human gut; feature: human-associated habitat; material: faeces | place: Denmark | collected 2008/2010 ... | reverse complement strand
TTATCTTTCATCCTGAACTTACTTTTTCTTCTGGAAGTTAGTTTTTCATTTTACCGAAAAATTTACACTACATTATATACAGCCTGTCCAGCCCTTTTCTCCGCTGCTCATATGCCTCTTTTCATCTGCCGCTCTTTTATTTTCTCGTCATGTATACAAGAAAAATGTTGTTAATTGATTGACATATCATTGCCGGCCATTTATAATCATACCAACGCTAAAATTCCGCTAAGATTTATTTGTCAAATCTTACAATTAAGGAGGACTTATTTTATGGGTAGAAAAGTTCCTATGTGGCAATGTCTCATTGTCATCCTTGCGATGATCGGCCTGCTGATGTGGTCCATTCTCATGGATAACGGCGGCGAACCTCATATAGCTCTTATCCTGGCAGCAGCAGTTGCTGCTATAGTTGCGCGGGCAAACGGATGGAAATGGGCATATCTTGAACAAGGTATCCTCGCTTCCATCAACAGATCCATGCAGGCCTGTCTCATACTGGGCATCGTTGGATGTATGATCGCCTCCTGGATGGCCGCAGGCACCATACCTTCGATGATGTATTATGGGATACAGGTTATCAGCCCTTCTGTTTTTCTTGTGACATCATGTATCTTATGTTCGATCGTATCTCTGGCTACAGGTTCCTCCTGGTCCACGGCAGGTTCCATGGGAGTAGCCCTGATAGGTGTGGGCACAGCCCTTGGTTTCCCTGTAGCAATGACAGCCGGAGCAGTAGTATCCGGCGCCTACTTTGGCGACAAGATGTCCCCTCTGTCCGATACCACTAACCTTGCACCGGCCATGGCCGGCGCCACATTGTTTGATCATATCAAGCATATGATATACACTACCGGTGTATCAATGATAATCGCTCTGGTTGCTTACGCTGTTATGGGATTCATGTTCGCATCCGGAAACGAACCTGATCTGAGTACTATCGATGAGATAACCACTTTTATACAAGGATCTTCAAACATAAGCATCCTCGCTCTGATCCCGCCTGTATTTGTAATACTGGCGGTAGCCCTTAAGCTGCCAGCCATTCCGGCTCTCCTTGGCGGCGTGGTCATAGGCATACCTTTCATGTTCTGGAACCAGCCTCATGTTGAAAGCGCCCTTGAGGTCATGATAGATGACCCTGAAGTCAGCCATGCCCTGACAAACAATGTGTTCAGCATACTCAACAACGGCATATCCATGGGAAATGTACCTGAAAACGCTTCAAGCATAATACAGGAGGTCGCAAGCCTTCTTTCCTGCTCAGGCATGCAGGGCATGATGTGGACCATCTCCATAATCCTCTGCGCAATGTGTTTCGGCGGTATAGTGGATGCTACCGGCATCATGGCATCATTTGCCGGTGTCCTCCTGAAAGTTGCCAAAGGCAGAGGCGGACTTGTACTTGCCACTGAATTCTCATGTCTGGTAGTAAACGCCGTATGCTGCGACCAGTATCTTGCACTGGTACTTCCCGGCAGGATGTTCAAAGAAGCTTTCGAGGATATGCGCCTTGCGCCTAAGAATCTTTCCAGATGCCTTGAGGATAGCGGCACCATAACCTCCAACTTCTTCCCTTGGAACACCTGCGGCGCTACAATGAGACAATTTTTAGGAGTCGACAGCGCTTACATACCTTATGCCATCTTAAACTGGATAAATCCTGTTGTTTCCATTTTCTTCGGATTCACAGGCATAACCATGACAAAGATGACCGAAGAAGAATATCAGAAAGTGCTGGAAGACAGACAGGCAGAAAAAGAAGCTGCCCTCAAGGCAATGGAAGCCTAACAGACGAACTTATCAGTTTTTTCAAAGTGTGTGCAAAAGCGTGGTTTTAGCGTAATGACCAGAAAGGCTCCCTACATCAGGGAGCCTTTTGTGATCAGTATCTTATCAGTTTTTTCAATCGTGCAAGCTTTTCCGCATCCATAGGGGGTACTCCTTTGAGCCTGTATGTTATCCCCAGCTTGCCGTATTTCTGAACGGCCATAGTATGATAGCCCAGAAGTTCTACCTTATCTATATGTTCCACCTGGCTGATAAACTCGTTCAGGGCTTCTATATCTTCTTCCGTATCGTTTATATCCGGTACCACGACATTTCTTATCCATACATGCCTGTCATGGCGGTTTATAATGTCGATCAGGCGGAAAAGGGTCTCCTGGTCTTTTCCGGTAACGATCTTGAACCTCTCAGGATCGGGATGTTTTATATCCAGAAGCACCAGGTCGCATGTCTTTACAGCTTCTTCAGTATATTCGTCCACATATGTCCCGCTGGCATCTATGGCGCTGGTGATCCCTTCCTTTTTGAGAGCTTTCATGGCCTCAGTTATAAACTGCCCCTGCAGGAGCGGTTCGCCCCCGGAAAAAGTAACTCCGCCTTTATCTCCATAATATGGCATGCCTCTTACAGCCCAGTGAACGATCTCTTCAATTTCTATATCGCGTCCGCCTGATGGGTCCCATGAATCCGGATTATGGCAGTAAAGGCATCTGGCAGGGCATCCCTGCATAAAAAACACAGTTCTTATTCCCGGACCGTCCACTGCCCCAAATGTTTCTATGGAATGTAATCTTCCTTTCATTTATATATGCCTCCGCCCATTTTGAAAGAGTATAGCAGGCGAGGTGCTCCTGAAAGGGCACCTCGCCTGGCTTTGCATTTTATTTTATCAAGGATTTGATCTTTTATCAAGTGGTTAATGAACCGACCCTTATACATTTTGGTGGAAGGTTCTTGCGATAACTTCTTTCTGATGATTCTTGGACAATGCGTTGAACCTTACGGCATAGCCTGATACCCTTACAGTCAGGTTAGGGTATTTTTCCGGATTTTCATAAGCGTCCTCAAGCAGGTCTCTATTGAGGACATTTACATTGAGGTGATGTGCTCCTCTGTCGAAATATCCGCTGAGCAGTCCTACGAGTGTGCTGATCCTCTCATCTCTTTCTTTTCCGAGGGCTGCAGGAGTGATGGAGAATGTGTTGGAAACTCCGTCCTGGCAGGTATCCCAGTCGATCTTGGATACTGAGTTGAGGGAAGCAACTGCGCCGTGGCTGTCTCTTTCGTGCATCGGATTTGCTCCAGGTGCAAAAGGAGTGCCGGCTCTTCTTCCGTCAGGAGTGTTTCCTGTTTTCTTTCCGTACATTACATTGGAAGTAATGGTCAGAACGGAAAGAGTGTGCACAGAATTTCTGTAAGTCGGGTGCTTCCTCAGCTCTTCTATTGTCCTTTCAGAAATCTTGACTGCGATCTCGTCAACCCTGTCGTCATCGTTTCCGTATTTAGGGAATTCGCCTTCAGTCCTGTAGTCAACGATAACACCCTTTTCGTCTCTGATAGGATAAACCTTAGCATATTTGATAGCTGACAGGGAGTCGGCAGCAACGGAGAATCCGGCAACGCCGAAAGCCATCAGTCTCTTTACTTCTGAATCAAGGAACGCCATCTGGGAACGCTCGAAGTCATACTTGTCATGCATGAAGTGGATTATGTTCATGATGTTTACATACAGTTCGCACAGCCATGCAAGATAAATATTGAATCTTTTCCAGGCGTCTTCAAAGTCGATGGGACCGTCACCCACAGGTTCCATCTGAGGGCCTACATGCTCGCCGGTCCTTTCATCTATACCTCCGTTGAGTCCCAGCAGCAGGATCTTGGCCAGGTTGCATCTGGCTCCGAAGAACTGCATCTGTTCGCCCATCTGGATAGCAGATACACAGCATGCGATGGAGTAGTCTTCACCGTAAGCAGGTCTCATCTTGTCATCGTTTTCGTACTGGATAGAGTCTGTGTCTATTGATACCTGAGCGCAGAATCTCTTGAACGGCTCAGGCAGCTTCTTTGACCACAGTACAGTAAGGTTCGGTTCCGGTGCAGGTCCCAGGTTGTACAGGGTCTGGAGCACTCTGTAAGAATTCTTGGTAACTTTGTGCCTGCCGTCTACGCCGACTCCTCCGATACCTTCGGTGATCCACATCGGGTCTCCGCCGAAAAGTTCGTTGTATTCGTTGGTTCTCAGGTGTCTTGCAACTCTCAGCTTCAGGATATAGTCATCGATGAATTCCTGGATCTGTTCTTCTGTATATGTTCCACGAGCCAGGTCTCTTTCTGCATAGATGTCGATGAAAGTGGAAGTTCTTCCGATTGACATGGCTGCGCCGTTTTCTTCCTTGATCCCGGCCAGGTATGCGAAATAAGTCCACTGGATAGCTTCCTTAACATCCTTGGCAGGGCCTGAAATATCATAGCCATAGCTGGCTGCCATTTTCTTGATCTCTTTGAGAGCAGTTATCTCATTGCTGATCTCTTCGGCAGTCCTGATGTTTTCTTCGTTCATCACATGTCTTGAAGCGATCATCTCATGGTCTTTCTGCTTTTCTTCTATCAGGAAATCAATACCGTAAAGGGCTGCTCTCCTGTAATCGCCTATGATCCTTCCGCGGCCGTAAGCGTCAGGAAGCCCTGTGATGAATCCCAGGTGTCTTACCTGTCTCATCTCTTTTGAATAAGCCTTGAACACTCCGTCATTGTGAGTAGTTATATAATCGAACATCCTGTCGATCTCTTCCGGGAGCTTCTCACCATATTCAGCTACTTCTTCTCTTACCATCCTGATCCCGCCGAACGGGCAGATACCTCTCTTGAGCGGTTCATCCGTCTGCAGTCCTACGATGATATCCTTTCCAGGAACGATATATCCCGGACCGAATGCATTTATCCTCATTATCCGGCTCGCATCCACTTTTAATGTTCCGCCGGCTTTTCTCTCTTCAACCAGCAGCTCCTGCACCCGCCTGGAACATTCTTTTGTCCTCTCAGTAGGTCCGGCCAGAAAACTTGCGTCACCGTCATACGGCTTGTAGTTGAGATGTATAAATTCCTCAACCGCAATGGTCTGTGTCCAGCTGCCTTCAATAAAACCTTCCCACTCTTTTCTCATTCTCCTTGCATCCTCCTCGATTGTATATTGTATACAATTATTGTTAATAAAAAATGGTTTTTATCATAGTATCATGCCCGTAAAAGCATGACTGCGGCACCACGATTATAATATACCTTGTCCATAGTCCAGTCAAACATTTTTTTGGTTTCCCATGCATTTTTTTAGATACATGCAAAGCACTCAATCCCTGTTTTTTCAATGGGTACGGCTTTCTTCCCCGTGCATTGCCGCTGGCCTTGTTACCTGCTGCAATTCTGCTGCCATATTCTTGCCAGCCTGCCGCAACAGAAGTTATCATCATATCCCTTCCATCCTGAAAAAAACAGGGCTGCATTATGGGCAGCCCTGCCGGTATGGTCTTTATATAAATCTTACATCATGTTGCCGCAGTTTTTCTCTGCTTTCCTTTTACGGAGCAGCAATATGGAAGCAGCGGATATCACCAGTCCTGCCAAAGCCCCGTACAAATCATTCCTGTCTGATGTCTTAGGGATAGTGCTCTCGGCATCCGATCCGCCGGAACTTCCGCTGGCATCTGCAGATGTTCCTCCATTTTGGCTGCCTGATCCGTCTCCTGACAACAGTGCAAATTGTTCTTCTGCAGCAAGAAGCACATCGTAATTGTTCACAAGGGCCTTCTGATCTTCACTGAGCAGATCATATGCTCTTCTTGCCTTTCTGATAGCTTCTCCGCTTTCGGCAGTAACCTCTCCTATGGCGCTGATGAGATCTTCTGTTTCAGATGCAGCGATCTTGTCTATTTCTGCCTGATCCTGCCTGGCCACATCGGTCAGATCAAACAGCCTGTTTTCTCCTTCAGCAAACCGTCTGTAAGACTCAAGGGCACAGCCTATCTGATATGTGGCCATACCGTCTGCCGTTGAGCTTCCTTCAAATGTCGTATATCCGCTTTCCAGCTTGAAATCGTTAAGCTTTGTTATCAATGTGGCCCCGTCGCGGACAAAACCATTGTCCGGATCAAGGGGGTCTATACCCGCTTCACAAAGGAGCATCAGCACCTGTGCCGCCGAACAGCCGTTATTTGCTCCTTCCACATAGAATCCGCAGTCACTGAGCATCTGACCCCTCAGATAGTCCAGTCCTTTTTCAAACGCAGCCTGTACTTTTGGATATTGGTCAGTATTATAAGGAACCAACGCCTGAAGGGCCATGGCAGTCATATCTACGCTGACAGTCTTGTTATCAGCAAGACCGAAACCGCCGTTTTCCTGATTCTGGAAATCAAGTATCATATCTATCAGCTCTTCTCTCGACCACATTGCATCCTGCGGGATTTCAAAATCCATTGAGTCGTAGGCCATAAGGGTGAAAGACATCATGTTTGATGTATAGTTGCTGAGATTATTATAATCATACATCCTCTCAAGTATATTGATCCCCTCAAAATCTGTTGGGTCTTTGCCCATGGCGGATAAAGCCATTATTATCCTGAAATAGTCTGTAGGAACCAGCCTTGAACCGCTGTTTAATTCCTCAAGGAGACTGCTGCAATAACTGTTGATATCTGCCTGGCTTATGGTCTGGCCTGTTCTGAGCAGTGTAAATATTCCCCACTCTGCTTCATAATAATAGTTGTCTTGCAATGCAGATCTTAAATATCCTACCGAATGGTTAATGTTTTCGGTAACATATTTATCAAAATCTATCTCAGGTTTTCCGGAAGATGCGCCCACATTTACAGTAAAGATCACCGGCTGCGCCCCGGCCGTGTCATCCACAGGAGTACCTGTAACCGTCACCGTTCCCGGCTGTAAAGCGGTCATGGTATGGGTGGTGGTCTTTTTCCCGTCAGAATTTCCGCTGCTTTTTATCACATCTTTAACGCTGACGATCCCATCCTGGCTGTATGTCCAGACAAATCTGGTTTCTGTGGCATTGGCCGGAGTAACATCCAGGTCCAGCTCAACAGATCCGTACTGGACCATCTCATATTCATCCACGGAGGAAGTAACCGACATGAGCGGATGTTTGTATTCAAATCTGACTGTGACTTCTGTGGTCACGGATGGATCATCTGCGCTTGTCACTGTGAACCTGGCAGTTCCGGCTTTTTTGGGAACGATGCCGTTTCCGTAAGATGCTTGAAATTCTGCGACCTCCGGATCATGTGAAATCCAGGTGACGCCCTTGTCAGAAGCATTGGCCGGAGTCACATTTAAGCTATATGTATAGCTGCTGTCTGACCCGCTTGAAGTCACTCCGCTGTACTGCTCTCCCAAAGGGTTCCATGAATCGATATAATACACTTCACTGACATTTAAGGCAATACTGTCAACATCCACTCGCTGGGCCACAGCCCTGAATTGCGCAGACACTGACTCATCGTCTATCATCTTCAGGGAAAATGTGTATTGCTGGCCGTTTGCCGCATCGCTTTCCGTTCCTATGCTGAAAACATTACCCGTATAGTCTGCTCCGATATATGCTCCTTCTGGAGCGCTGCTTTCAAGGGCCTGCACAGGTATATCGACAGATATCCCAGAATCTTTTTTCTTTCCTTTGACATAAACATTTTTTGTGTTGCTGCCTATTATATATACAGGAGTGGAATCATCCAGCAAAACGCCTTTGTAATATACCTGGATCTCACTTATCTCCGAGCTTGTCACTTTAAGCTGGAAAGTCATTTCTGAGGTTTTTCCCTGGGTGTCTGTAATATATACATAGGCTGTCCGCTGTCCGAGGACAGGATAAAATGTCCCATCTGTCCCTATATGTATGATATTGGAAATGTATCCGTCCTCATTTACCTGCTCGCTGCATTCCCAGCGAACGCGGCTCACATTTTCCGCTCCCTCAATTTCAAAACTGCCTTCGTCCAGCGGTGTGAGTGTCATGGTGCCGCCGTCCATCTGAGTTACCCTTCCGTCCTTGTGGCGGAATATGACGGCAGGTTCTTCTGCCTGTTTTCTTGCTGTAACGGTTATCTTGCAATCTGCCTCTGCAGAGCCTGCTTTGGCAGTTATGACAGCTTCCCCTTCGGACTTGCCAACCACTAGCCCTGATCCGTTTACAAAAGCCACTTCCGGTGCGCTGCTCTCATATGTGATCTGTTCTGAGGAACCTGACGGCGTGACAGCGGCTGTCAGCTGTGTACTGCCGCCTTCTTCGATGACAGCTTCTGTTTTATCCAAAGTTATGTCCTGTATCTCTGTTCCGGACACCGTGACAGTTATATTGTCGTTTACGCCCTCGCTTACGGCTGCGGTTATGACAGCTGTTCCTCTGCCTATGCCGTATACTTTTCCTGTTTCGTCTACCAATGCTACTTTTTCATCGGAAGATGACCAGGTCACCTTGTCTGCAGCATCTTCCGGAGTCAGTTTTGCCGTGAGCTGCGATGATCCCCCAATTTCCAATGAGAGAGTATCTGGTAAGATCTCCACTTCTGTAGCGTTCACATCAGGAGAAACGATCTTTCTGATACGGCTGTTCAGATCATTCACTTCTGATTGGCCGGCGTCTGAATTCACCAGTGCCGCATTAAGCGCCTCATCGTACAGATCATGGTTTTCACTGATCTGCTGGTCTGTCATGGCCGCCAGATTGGAAATGAGGTCGTCTTTTTTTATGGTCAGATTGCCATCGGAATAATCCAGTATATCTGAATTGTTAATTTTGCCATATATCAGCCTGATCACAGACCCGGATGCCGGTTTATAATTTACCGTATTCAGGCGGTCACTGTCGGCAAACGGCGTCCATACTCTTGCAGGGTAACCGCTGTAATCATCGCCTATGGGCTCCTGGCCCTCAGGCGTAACAACAATTTCCACCCACAGCGAATTGTAATCTACTTCTCCGCTATCTTCATACCCTGCCTGAAGGGCCTCAAGGGCAGTCATGCCTTCATGAAAATCCACGGTCTTCGGCTGGAGTAAATATGACGCCTGGCCGTCCTGGCCTATATATTCGATCGTCACCGTAACCTTTCCCGATGCTCCTGCCGCAGATGCTCCATAAGCAACGGCCGGTATCATTCCCGGCAGTACCATGGATACAGCGAGCAGGACACAAAGCAGTTTTTTTGATAAGTTCTTTTTCAAAATGCTCATAAATCCATTCCTTTCTGTCAATTTTCTGAAAAAGAAGTCTCTGATCAAATAACAGAATTTCCGTCAAAAACAATAAAAAACCGCAGATCGTTCTGCGGCCGTTTTTATAAGCAAAACTTATTGGTGCGGGATGATTCTGATTACTGTCAGGACCTATCCAAACAGCAAGCAGGTCTTCTGGCTCTGGTATCACTGCCGTGTGCGCCTTCCCGTTTTCACAGTGGCTTTTGCACCGGCTCCTCCATTACAGCGGCGGCCCCGCACAGGATTTTAACCTGTTTCCCTCTTAGCCCGACCCGGCAAAACGCCTCGTCAGGAACATGCTGTTATAGTATCTTGTGTATATATCGTACCATATTTATTTGTCTTTGTAAATCAGGATTTCCCATTTTCAGTCTTTTTTCCCATTTTCAGTCTTTTCTCGCTCCGCAAATGGTACAATACTGGTAGTCTACCTTCTTTTCTTCATGGGTTACGGCAGGCACCGTCTTATAATATGCAATTATGGAATGATCGTTGGTATACTGAGGATTGCCGTTTCCGTCATATCCAATGAAAAGCTCCGGGGGCATATTATTTTCATATTTGTATTCTTTCATCCATGTGATCTTTTCTCTTTCCCATTGCCTGAATACAGCGGCGTCCTCTGTGGTCGTCCATTTCTTTTGATCCCACCAGTACATCTTATATTCAGTGACTTTTTCTGAACGGGCAGGCTCGTCCTCTACGGTTACAGTGGTCACATGGTCAGCCCAGACATGTCTGTGAGAAGGGGACTGACTGGCTGACTGGTTGTTTCGGCCGCCGCTCGTACCAGAGCCTGTGCCAGATGATCCGCTCTGAGAAGACGGGGTCTGGCCGCCGGTTTCGGCGCTGCCGCTTCCGTCTTTGCCATCATCGGCTGCGGCTTCGGCAGCATTTTTGTTTTCATCATCTGTCTGCGCTTCGTCTGAGGCCTGTATATCCTGATTGCCCTGTATTACCTTATCTGCCTTGCTGTCTCCGTCCTTGGGCAGACCGGTTGCCGCAAGGATGACTATAAGGGTGATAACAAGGATACCACCCGCTGATATCAGGAATTTTTTCTTTTTGCTGCCCAGTTCTTTGAAGTTTTTCATACTGATTTCTCCTATGGTGTCTTGTTTAACTGAAAAGGATTGCCGCAGAAGAATAACTTTTGCGGCAATCCTGTGCCGGCCATGGCAGCCGTTCTGATGTTTGGTGGAAGTGGCGAGAGTCGAACTCGCGTCCTAAAGCATTTCCACGGAATTTTCTCCGAGCGCAGTTAATGTTTTGATATTTCGCCTCGGCCAGCGCCCATTAACAGGCTCTTGCCTCAGCTATCCCGTTATTCCCCTGTGTTACCGGGCACTCGCACAGAGTTTTCCTGTATAGTCGATGCCGGACATCCGGCCTACAGGTGAGCCGGAGCAGGCACGCACAGCTTCTGACTAAGCAGCCAGAGCCATAGGTGCGAAATTATTATTCTTTTTAGCGTTTATATTTAACGCGCCTTTTTTAGGTAGACTGGCGAACTACCGCTCGCTTATCCCGCTTCTACACCCCAGTCGAAACCTTTACACCCCCATGGTCAGAGAGCCGCATCTCATATACTGCGGCTCTTTTGTTTATATTATACTACATCAGTCATATTTGTGCAACTATCGCAGATTAACTTCTCAGTTGAAAAAGCTGTCTGCGGGCCTACAGCAAATCTGTCTGCGGATGGTCCCTGTCAACGATCTGTTTTTTAACTTCTCCGCCCAGTTCCTTTTCTATCAATCCGGCCAGTTCATCCAGAGCTGCGTTGAGCTTGTCTGATTCCTGCCCGCTGACTGACTCTATTATCATAAATGCGTTGACTGTATCCTCTGTCAGCATGGTCCTGACCGTTTCGCGCCAGTTGAAACACCGGCATATGGCTCCTGCATTGTCCTTGTAGACCACTTCTCCCGGATACGGCGGCTCGCTCTTTTCACTGCCGAGAGTTATGAATTCTTCTGTTCCATCGGCTATGGCCAGCCGGTTGTCTCCGTCAAACTTGTCTATATCTTCACCGCCTACCGGAACGCCGTATTTCAGGGAGATCCCGTTATAAATATCTACCAGAGGATTTATTGTCCCTATATGCCCTCCCTTGGAAACCCGTTTGAGCAGGGCTTCTATGGAGCAGCGGGCACCTTTTTTCGTCTTGAACTTGTAGAAAGCGTCTCTCCATGTCCTTATCACCGGATTATCCGTGAATTCAGGTGCAGTCACATATTGAGCGGCAGCTTTTTCCGCTTCCCTCAGATAGTCCTCGTAACGGGACTCATCCTTTATGTGATTGTCTATCCCTCTGCATACGAGTATGCCTGCCTGTATCTGCGGAAAAATTTCAAATATCGGCTCTTCTATAACAAATTTTTTCATAGTCTCTCCTTCATCTTTCTGTCTATGTCTCTTGCTGCATCTCTTTTGGCGATGGTCTGTCTCTTGTCGTAGAGCTTCTTTCCCCTGGCTACAGCCAGCTCCACCTTGGCCCTGCCGTCCTCATTTATATACATGCTCAGAGGGACCAGTGTCATTCCCTTTAATGTGGTATATCCGATCAGTTTTCTGATCTCCTGTTTATGTAGCAGCAGTTTGCGGGGTCTCAGGGCATCAACATTGAAACGGTTACCCTGTTCATATGGGCTTATGTTCATGCCGTATATGAACACCTCTCCTTTTTCGATCTTGGCATAGCTTTCCTTGATGCTCACCTTTCCCTGGCGTACTGATTTGATCTCGGTCCCGGTAAGCACAATGCCTGCCTCATATGTGTCTTCTATAAAATAATCGTGCCGGGCTTTTTTGTTTCCGGCAACAAGCTTTCTCTGTTTCTTTGGCATTTGTCCTCTCCTTAAAAAGTCAACACTTTTCCCAAAATGTCATCTGTTGATATGACCGTCTTGTCATTATCGTCAACTTTGGTATCGCATATGAGTACAGTTTCTTCGTCATCAATTTTTTCCACACGCCGTATGCTGACGCTCCTGCCGCCGTCTATCTGATGATACGGGCTTTCATATGCGACAATATCTCCGGGCTCCATATCGTCAATCCCTGCAAGCATGAACACAAGCACCTTTTGTCCCGGCTCTATTGCGGGAAACATGGAGCTGTCATACATCTCTGTTATCATAAAGCTGCAATGAACGACAATGGCAAGACATATCCCAGCAGCAGCCCCCAGCATACAGAAGATGATCTTTTTCATATCATTTACCCTGCCTGGGTCAGCCAAAAAATCTTATGCTGTCAAGAGGGAATATCCTCAGCACGACCTTTCCGATCACGGTATCCTGATCCACCTGTCCTACTTCCGGCGACCTGCTGTCCTGGCTGACGGCACGGTTATCGCCCATTACGAAGATCTTGCCTTCATCTACAGTTATCTGCTCCATTTCACCGGATACTCCCTGTTCGGCAAGGTAATCCTCCTGAATGGTCACCCCGTTTAATATCACATATCCGTTCTTTATCTCTATCGTATCTCCGGGCAATCCTATGACCCTCTTTATAAGGCTTTTCTGATCGCCGTTCTCATCCAGCAGAGATGACCTGAACACGATAACATCCCCTCTTTCTATATCTCCGAATATGCTGTAAGACTGTTTGCTCACGACGACATAGTCGTTTGAATAGAATGTGGGCTGCATAGATTCTTGCTGTATTATTATGGGTTTAAAGAAAAAAAGTATGATAGAAGCGATTATTATCGCTATCACGATGTCCCTTACCCATCCCATGGCTTCTTTCATTTATTTTCTCCAATGTTGATTTTAACCAAATATGTCTTTTTTTATTCTGGTGAACCGTTCCGGCGGCTCACATATAAATTCTTTTCCCTGCATATAGGCCAGGGGCCCGTCTTCTCTGCAGCTTGCAAATCTGATCCTGAAAGCATGGAGGAGCTGTGTTGTCAGGTCATATTCCCTGCGGACAAAGGCATTTACCGTCCTGTTCCCATATTTTGAATCTCCTATCAGCGGATAACCGGCTTTTGCCAGCTGCGCCCTTATCTGGTGGGTCCTGCCTGTCCTGATGGTGACCTCAGCCAGAGTAAACGGCCTGCCCTTTTGGGTCCGCATTATCGGTTCCACATAGCTTTCCATCAGTTTGCCGCCGTCGTCTTTTGCTCCGACGGTGACGATGTTGCGCTGGCTGTCTTTGGTCATCGAGTCCAACATCCGCAGCGGCTCTTTTATATGACCGGATGTGATGGTCAGATATGACTTTTCAATCCCGTCTCTTCCTCTCAGCATGGCGCTGAGTTCCCTGAGGGCTGCGCTGTTCTTGCCGAAGATAACAAGTCCCGTGGTATTCCTGTCCAGCCTGTTTACCGGTGCAGGGGAAAATGCTTCATCGCGGTATGGATCGTACTCGCCTTTTTCTATCAGATAGCCGGCCACCTGATTGGCAAGATGATCTTTTTTTTCTCTGGAATCCCCGTGAGTGAGCAGCCCCAACGGCTTGGACACCAGCAGGATATTGTCGTCTTCATATATGACAGAAAACTGTTTCTTGGCCTTGACCTGTTTTTTCTGTTTTTTTAAGGCGGCCGCCTGTTCCTCAGAAATATACAGAGTTATCTCATCACCGTTTTTTATGATGGCTTCAGGCGTGCTGCGCCTGTTGTTTACTTTTACATCTTTCCGTATGAGCCTGTATATATAGCTGAGGGGAGCATTGGCCAGATATTTTTTCAGAAATCTGTCCAGACGCTGATCCCCTTGATTTTCCATGACTGTTATTTTTATCATATCACACATTATACACCAAAACACCTTGAGAAAAAAGTCTTTATCTGTTAAAATGTGTGTGTAAGATTTATGGAGGATACCGATGAAAAAATTCAAGGATTTTCTTTACGATAAAAATGATATACTCATAGCTCTGCTGATCCTGATCGTTGCGGCGCTTATCATAACATGGCGGATGAATGCTATCATGGAATATCCGTCCACTATCTTAAACAGCAGCGTCAGCGGTGAGGACCAGAGTTCCGGGGACGGCGGCCAGTCTGGAGAGGCGGCCGGCACAGATGGTGACGGTGGCACAGCCGATGGCAGCAGCACCGACGATGGTTCTGCTTCCGCAGGGTCCGGGGACACTTCCGGCGGTGACGAAAGCAGCAGCGCCGGAACAGAGGCCCTCTGGGCAAACGGAGCTCTGACAAGGGATGTACAGGTCACCGTTACGGGAGCCAGCGCTACTGAAGCGATCCAATGCCTGGTCGATGCAGGACTGTTTGATGATTACGCAGAATACCAGGCTCAGTGCGAAAGCGCAGGCCTTGACCATCAGCGTGTCAGCGCAGGCACATTTACTTTCGAGGCCGGAGCAACAAAGGCGGACATAACCCGCACTGTGAACTGGAGCTAGATCTGATCTCATGACGACCAGACGGGGGCAGCTATATGCTGCCCCTTTTTTATCATGTCCGCCGGAAATACAGGAGGCCGGGCCTGAGACTATTGACCTATATGGAGTCTCTGTCCCCTGACACGGCCTAAAAACCATCCGCAGCCCTCCGGCACCGCTTTACCGGCTCAGCAGTTCTATGACACGCCGGAGCCTTGCTCTCTGCCTGGCATCCATCATCGGAGCTATGTTCTTCAGCATTTCAAGCTGCTTGTCATAAGTCACATTATTGGCTCGCAGCTGGCTCTTTATCCTGAGGATTTCCCGTTCCAGTTCTTCATCGCTTTTGGAAGCAAGATGTTCAAGGGCTTCCTGCCCCATGTTGCGGCTGTTGGATATGCCCAGCTGGGCGGCGATCTCTGCTATCATCCTGTCGTCTAATTCCATAAATACCTCCTATCACGGTTTCTCTTACAATCTATGCACAGACTGCTGAAAATTTTCATACTATGGGAATATAAACAGGAGGTGTACATATGGCTAAAAATACGGGAGTTTTGGGCATAGCTGCCATGCTGCTGATATTTACGGCAAGAGAGCGCGGTCCGGGCGTCCCCTGGAGTCTTAACATGCCGGGACAATCTTTTCGCCCGCTTGATCCCGGAGTTCTCCTCAATGACCTGCACAGGATGGCAGAAATGATAAACAGAATGGACAGACTGGGCCAGATGGCTCTTCACCCGCCTGACCTGCCTAAGCTTCCGGCAGGAGATATGTTCGGGAGCGGAAAAGGAGTTCCCGATCTGAGCGGTCTGATGGAAAATCTGGGTCCGCTGATGGCCGCCTTTGGCTCAGGCAGCCAGCGATCCGCCGAGGGAGATGACAGAAATGCAGAGGATTGGCACGACGGCCGCCGGTGATCCTGATATATGTGCCGGAACTGCCGCCCGCTTATCTGCCGGGGCGCTGTTTTTCTACAGGGATCATCCGTTTATCTGCGGAACACATATCATGGCCTTGGCCTGTGGAACCGGTAAATACCTGCTCAACAGCAAAAATGACATCTTTTAATCTTTCTCTGTTTGGTGTATAATTACCATAAAGATATGTATCATTTCGGAGGTTAAAAAATGGCATTAGTGACCACAAAAGAAATGTTTGCCAAAGCCCTCAGATCAGATTATGCTGTTGGGGCTTTCAATGTAAATAATATGGAGATCATTCAGGGCATAGTGGAGGCAGCCCAGGCAGAGCGGTCAGAATTGATACTGCAGGTTTCGGCTGGAGCCCGCAAATACGCTAAACCGGCTTATCTGCTTAAACTTGTTGAAGCCGCAGTTGAGGACACAGGCCTTGACATAGCCCTGCACCTCGACCATGGAGAAGATTTTGATATATGCAAAAAATGTGTGGATGATGGCTTTACATCGGTGATGATCGACGGTTCCAAACATCCTTTTGAAGAGAATATCAGGATGACAAAAGAAGTTGTTGAATATGCCCACGCTCACGGAGTTGTGGTGGAAGCCGAACTGGGTAAGCTGGCAGGTGTTGAGGACAACATCAAGGTAGACGCCAGATCAGCCACTTTTACAGACCCTGATGAGGCTGCGGAGTTCGTGGAAAGGACTGGAGTAGACTCTCTGGCCATAGCCATCGGCACCAGCCACGGCGCATATAAGTTCAAAGGAGAACCTTATCTTGATTTTGAAAGGCTCAGAGCCATACATAAGCTGATACCCGATACTCCGCTTGTACTTCACGGCGCTTCCACCGTTCTCAAAGAATTCGTGGATAAGTGCAATCTGTACGGCGGCAACATCCCCGGAGCTCAGGGCGTTCCGGAAGAAATGATAAGGGAAGCAGCCAAATATGGTATATGCAAGGTCAACATCGACACAGACCTTCGTCTTGCCATGACCGCCGAAGTGCGCAAGTTCCTGGCGGAAAATCCTGCCGAATTCGACCCAAGAAAATATCTTGGTCCGGGCAGAGATGCCATAAGATCCATGGTGCAGCACAAGATCAGAAATGTCCTGAACTGTTCAGGATCGATGGGATAATATCTGATGTGATAACAAAAGGACAGTCCTCCGGCGGTTTCTTCGCCAGATGGCTGTCCTTTTCATTGGGGCCTGCTGCGGCGGGCAGCATGACTTATATCATGCCATCTCCCTCATCAGGTTGACCATTTCAATAGCTCCGTGAGCGCATTCCGCTCCTTTGTTGCCCGCTTTGGTCCCTGCTCTTTCAATGGCCTGCTCAATGTTGTCCGTAGTCAGTACACCAAACATCACAGGTATGCCCGATGACAGGCTGACATGCGCTATCCCCTTTGACACTTCACTGCATACATAATCGTAATGGCTCGTATTTCCCCTTATGACTGCTCCAAGGCAGATCACCGCATCGTAACGACCTGATGCTGCCATCCTGGAAGCGATCAGCGGTATCTCAAAGGCTCCCGGCACCCATGCCACCTCAATGTCGCTTTCCGCTACATTTTCCCTTTTCAGGCAGTCCAGCGCTCCCGACAGCAGCTTTGATGTAATGAATTCGTTGAACCTGGCGGCTACTATTCCTACCTTTATTCCATCTGCACTTAATTTTCCTTCATAGATCTTCATCATTTATTCCTCCTATAAGTTTAAGATATGTCCCATTTTTTTCTGTTTGGTCTGAAGATAAAATTTATCATAGGCGTTGGCATCGATGATTATAGGCACCCTTTCTGTTATTTCCATGCCGTAATCCTTTAGCTGGTACACCTTGTCCGGGTTGTTGGTCATAAGCCGGATCGTTTTGACTCCAAGGTCACGCAATATCTGAGCGCCTATATAATATTCTCTTAGATCGCCTTTGAACCCCAATGCGATATTGGCCTGGAGGGTATCCATTCCCTGGTCCTGCAGCTTATATGCCTTCAGTTTATTGACCAGTCCTATCCCTCTTCCTTCCTGCCTCATATACAGCAAAATGCCGCGTCCTTCTTTCTGTATCATCTTCATTGCCCTGTGGAGCTGCTGGCCGCAGTCGCATCTCATCGACCCGAACACATCGCCTGTAAGACATTCAGAATGGACACGGCAGAGGATATCCTGTCCGTCAGAAATGTCTCCCATTGTCAAAGCTATGTGGTGTTCTCCATTTAGCTTGTTTACATAACAATGCGCTGTAAATTCACCGTATTTCGTAGGCATTTTGGTCACCGCCACGCAGTCTGTGAGTTTTTCCCGTACTTTCCGGTATTCTTGTATCTCCTTTATGGTCACATAGGTCAGGCCGTGTTTTGCCGCAAAGATGCGAAGATCTTCAGAGCGCATCATCCGGCCGTCATCGCCCATGATCTCACAGCACAGTCCGCATTCTTTCAGGCCGGCAAGTTTCATCAGGTCAACGGTGGCTTCCGTATGGCCGTTCCGTTCCAAGACACCTTTCTCCCTTGCGATGAGCGGGAACATGTGGCCTGGCCGCCTGAAATCCGAGGCAAGCGCATGGTCGTCAACACACATCCGGGCAGTCACGCCTCTTTCTTCTGCTGAAATCCCTGTTGTGGTATCCTTGTGATCTATGGAAACCGTAAAGGCAGTCTCATGGTTATCGGTGTTATCTTCTACCATCGGAGAAAGGCAAAGCTTCTGTGCCAGTTCCCTTCTCATTGGCATGCAGATCAGGCCTTTTGCCTTGCTGGCCATAAAGTTGACATTTTCTGTGGTGGCAAACTGGGCGGCGCAGATCAGGTCACCCTCATTTTCCCGGTCCTCGTCATCAACAACCAATACCAGCATACCTTTTTTCAGATCCCTTACAGCCTGTTCAACTGCTTCATAGTTCATATATATTTACCTCCTAAAAAAAACCGTTTTCTGTCAGAAATCCGGCTGTTACCCTGCTTTTGCCGCTGCACCGCCGGGCTGCCGCGTCTTGCATTTCATGTTCCGAAAGCTCCATAAGTTTCCTTACATATTTCCCTATGCAGTCATTTTCGAGATTTACTGTATCCCCCGGTGTTTTTTCAGTAAGAATGGTGTTGTCCATGGTGTGGGGTATGACCGAAACCGTAAAATCACCGGAGCTTACAGATGCTACAGTCAGGCTTATTCCGTCAACTGCAACAGAGCCCTTTTCCACGATCAGATCCATTACAGCCTGCGGTGCGCTGATCGTGATGAGCCTTGCTATATCGTCGTTCTTTATGGCAGTCACAGTGCCTATCCCGTCTATGTGCCCGGACACTATGTGTCCTCCCAGCCGTCCGTTGAGTGCCAGCGCTCTTTCCAGATTTACATGACTTCCGCACTTTAATACCTTGAGAGATGTCCGGGAAAGGGTTTCCCCCATGACATCAACAGTGAAGCTCTCCCTGCCCAGCCCGCAGGCTGTGAGACATATGCCGTTCACAGCAATGCTGTCACCCATGTTTATATCCTGGGTCACCTTTGGTGCTCTTATTGTCAGTTTCATTGCGTTTGCAGAACTTTTTACGGACATCACTGTTCCTACTTCTTCTATGATACCTGTAAACATCAGTACACCACCTCTCCTTCTGCAAGGTAGTCTTTGCCTATGGCTGTTATTTTCATGTTCTTAAGGCGGACAGCCAGGTCAGGAGACGGATGTCCTAGTCCTTCCACCGGTGATCTTGCTTTTTCTCCTCCCATTATCATCGGAGCGATATATGCCTGCACACTGTCAACTATATGCTGGTCCATGGCGCTCCAGTTGAGGCTGCCGCCGCCTTCAAGGAGCACGCTGTCTATATCCTGCGTTCCCAGTCTCAGCATAAGTTCACGCAGATCTACCATTCCGTCCCTGCTTCCGGTGACAATGATGCGGCAGCCTTTTTGTGTAAATGGTAAATGTTTGCGTATATCATCCTCACATGTGGCTATGATGGTCCTGACATCTGCTGCCGTTTTGACGATCCGTGAACCGAGGGGTGTGCGCAATCTGCTGTCGCATATTATCCTTATGGGATCCCGTCCGCCTGTGATCCGGCATGTGAGCAGCGGATCATCTTTGATGACAGTCTCTACGCCTGCCATTATCCCGCTGTATAAGTTTCTTATCTCATGGGTGTGCCGTCTTGCCTCCTCTCCTGTTATCCATTGTGACCTGCCTGTATATGCGGCTATCTTTCCATCAAGTGTCATGGCGTATTTCATGGTCACATAAGGAAGTCCGGTGGTGATATACTTGCGGAAAATCTTTATAAGATCATCGCATTGTTCCTTCAGTACTCCGCAGTTTACTTCCATGCCGTGATCCCTCAGGGTTTTCAGGCTCCTTCCGGACATTTTGGGATTGGGATCTGCAGTCCCAACCACTACCCTGCTTATCCCGGCCTCGATGATCGCCTGGGTGCAGGGCGGTGTTTTCCCATAGTGGCAGCATGGCTCCAGAGTCACATACATGGCTGCGCCTGATGGATCTTCAACGCAGTTTTTGAGGGCGTTCCTTTCTGCGTGGAGACTGCCGTATTTCTGATGATAACCCCGTCCGATGACCCTGCCGTCTTTGACTATCACCGCTCCCACCATTGGATTTGGGTTCACTTTTCCGGCTCCTCTGCGGGCAAGTTCGATGGCCATTTCCATATATCGTTTATCTGCGATAGTCTGTTCCGAGACAGACATTGTTTTTTTACGCTTTTCATCCATCATCATCACCTCCGAAAATAAAATTGCCCTGAAGCATTCTACTCCAGGGCTTTGCAAAAAGACCGGCTGTCTTTTGATAAAAAATCTCTGAACTGTCTTTTGATAAAAAAACTCTGAAATGAAGGGTCATTTCAGAGCAATAAAACAAAAGCGTCCATATGCAACACCATCTTCTTTCATCCAGACTATACTGTCGGTTTTGGAATCTCACCAAATCCCGGCTTGAACATATGCCAAGCCCTGCGCCCATGCGCTCGCGGACTATACCGCCGATCGGGAATTTCACCCTGCCCTGAAGATATTATTCAATTCTGCTATATTATAAATCCGTTTCCGGCCTCATGTCAAGAGAAGTATCGAAAAACAGCCTGTCTGCTTGTAGCTTTACAATAGATGTGAGACTTTAGTAGTAGAAAAAAGCGATTGAGTCC
>ERZ779866.1799-NODE-1799-length-20521-cov-3.296101_pt1 | contig 20521 bp, 19 predicted proteins | sample MGYA00511248_ERZ779866 | MGnify/ENA primary metagenome ERZ779866 (study PRJEB29588, sample SAMEA2155758) | human gut metagenome | biome: human gut; feature: human-associated habitat; material: faeces | place: Denmark | collected 2008/2010 ... | reverse complement strand
TGCCGCCGAAAGCCAGTAAAAGGCCTCAAAACCGAACGGCGCCAACCCATATAATATCACAAAGAAATTTGACACATTGAAGTATTTTTCAAAAACTTTTTTTAAAATTATGCCAGATGCCGCATACATGAGAGAGATAAGCACAACGCTTATCCACATATTGTCCCAAAAAGACGACCAGAAGGCTATGTCCATGATTCCTGCAAAAGGTCTCGCCTTCAAAAGCCCCAGTGAGGATATAGCCTCGCCGAGAGACGAATAGAAATGCCTGTAATCATAGTACTGTATGTAGTCGTCAAGCTGCGGATAGTAGGCTATGCCACGCCAGAAATATCTGACAAGCAGCATGAAAAAACACGATATGAACAGGACAAAGTCCCGATTTTTTATCAGCTTTTTAAAGTTTGTTGACATACTTCTTTATTCTCACCAACTCTTTCAGCATATTTATGCTGTCTCTCACTATATTGACAGAAGACTCTCTGTGATTGACTATCTCGACGGCAAACTCGCCTATCTTTCCCCTCATTTTTTCGGCAATGAGTATCATCTCAAAGTCAAAGGCAAAGCGATCGGTACTGCATTTGGAGAAAACCTTTCGGCCGAAATCTCCGTTCATCACCTTTATGCCGCACTGGCTGTCGGAATATTTGAGCCCGAACATCCTGAGCACCATGAGAAAGACCTTTGAAGCTATCTTTCTGATGAGGGGATAGTTTTTATATCCGTCCTGCTGTCTGCTGCCCAAAAGCAGATCGAGCCTGTTTTTCTCCAGAATTTCCGCTCCTCTTTTTACAGCCTCGAGACCGAAGGCAAGATCGGCGTCGGTGTAGACCACTATGTCTCCCATCGATTCCGCAATTCCCGTACGCACGGCGCAGCCCTTTCCCCTGTTGGGAGAATAGGACACAATTTTGGTGCTTTTCAGCTTACTTGAGTTTTGAGCGACCGTTTTGGTGTTGTCCTTGCTTCCGTCGTCGACAAAAATAAGCTCAAAATCGGCAAAATTCTGCGAAAGAAAGCTTTCGCACTGGGCTATGGTGTCGGCAATTATCTTTTCTTCGTTATATCCCGGTATTACAAGAGAGAGTTTCATTTTATCCTCCGCGAGAAACTTCTTATTTTCGGCACCCCGCCAAAAGGCAGGGCGCCGAATGTTTTTTACTTATAAAGCTCGTTGAATACAAGCTTAAAGGTTCCGTGGGTCTGAGCTCTGTGGAGCGGAGCAAAACCATAGAGTATGGCTTCGCCCTTGCCGCACTCGGCCCTCACCATGGCGCCGTTCTGGGAGAGGTATTCCTCGCCCGTCAAAAGACCGCTCTGAAGTATATCCTTCTTGGGATATGTCACTACACACTTGTAGTTTTCGGCATTTCTCCTGTCTTTGACAGCAAAGACGGGGCCGTCCCAATGGAGAATATATCCGTTCTTCGGCATGCCGTAGGCGGCATTGTCCTCTGTGTCAAAGCTTACACGGAGGGTCGAACCATGGGTGTTGAACTTATTGAGAGGCACCTTATCAACGACATTTTTAATGCCGAGATTCAGCACATCTATGGCGTAGAGAGAGGACTCGTTGAAGGCCAGAAGTTTTCCGCCCTTTTCGACGAATTCCCTTATCTTTGCCGCGCCCTCGTCGCCGAGACCGCTCTGATATTCCTCAGGCTGCTTGCCGACCCACATGAGCATCTGTTCGATGGCGGGGTCGTTCTTGATGTTCTTGGGGCCGATAAGCATCTCTTTCTTGTCCTTGGGCAGAATGAGAACATCGACATCGTTCAAAGCGCCGTTTATGATATCTTTATCAAACACCGTCTTGTATTCGAAGCCGAAGTTTTCAAGGACGAGCCTTGTCCAGCCCTCGTCGGCGTTGCCCGAATAGTATCTCTGATAGAGAGCCACCTTTGCGGGCTTGATTTCGGTGAGGGGATACTTCTTGTCGGCTGTGCGGTATTTAAAGCCCTCAAGATCCTTTTCATCTACATTTTCCACATAGAAATCGTGCCACGGGCAGGTGTCTATGCGGTATACTTTTATGCCTTTCTTAAACAGCTTGTTCACAAGGGCAAAAGCGTCGTTTTCCTTGGCCGAAATAACATATGCCGAGGCCTTTTCCACCTTGGAATCCACATGGGGAGCGTCGGTTATGGTCTTTAGTCTGCCCTGAACCTCGCCCATGGCAGGTATGCAGGTGACGCCCATATACTCGGCTACTGTATCGGCTGGCACATCAAAGGCAGTAAAGGCGCCGTCCTTGTTTCTCGTGTATATGCTGTCAGGATAGAAGGTTCTCTCCAAAAGGTTCTTGATAACGCCGTACTTAGGCTGACTGAGCATTACTACAAAGGAGCCTGCCGGATACATTACAGAGCCCACGGTAATGGCCGAAAGAGCCACCTTGACCTCTATGTTCTGACCCAGAAGAATGTTTATCAGCTTGTGCATTGTGCCTGTATCGTGCTGATCCTTGGGTATGATAAAGGCCTTTACAGGGTCGTTTGCTCCCCTTTCGGTCTGTCTCAGAGCCTTCTGAGCCATATTTTTGAGGATCTGCTTTCTGTTTTTTGCCATGGTGTCGAGAAGAGCCATGGCTACCGTATACTGCTGACGCACTATGTCGGAAAGCTTCCACCAGCCGCCTTCCCACGGATGGGGGAAATATGTCCTTGCCTCGTAGGTGGGCATCTGAAGATCGCCGTCGCCCTGAAGCTGTGTGGGATGTATGTAGAGGGGTGTTGCAAGCTTTGCGCTGGCCGACTCTGTCAGCATACCTGCTATGTTGTGGCTGTTGGTTATCCAGTGATATCCGTAGTGTCCCCAGCCGGGATACTGAGTAGAATTGGCTATGCCCGCTATACCCTCTTCCTCGCACTTATATGCCATATTGGCGCCGTAGAGACTGAGCTCTCTCCAGATAAGGGGATCTGTATAAGGTCTTATAGGCTCCTTGTAGGGAGCTATGAAAAGTCTTGCGCCGTAAGAGCCCATGTGGTGGTGATCCTGATAGCTCTGGGGCATCCATTCTTTGAAGATGATCTGACCCATGTATCTCGATTCCACTATATTCTGGGCAAAAGCGTCGCGGTTGTTGTCGTGACCTGTGTATTTGTGATAAAGGCTGGGATAGGTAACGCCCTCGTTCTCTGTGCCGAGGTACTTGTTATACCAGTCGCAGACCATTATCTGACCGTCGGGATTGAAGCACGGAACCATGACGAATATTACATTTTCCAGAATGCTCTTCTTCTCCTCGGTGTCAGCCAAAAGCAGGTCGTATGCCAGCTGAGGGGCCATCTGCGTGCCGCCTATCTCTGTGGCGTGGAGGCTCATACTCTGTACGCACACGGCTTTGCCGTTTTTGACCATCTGGTCTATCTTGTCCTGAGAAAGTCCCCTCGGGTCGGAAAGCGCCATGGACATCTTGCGGTATTTCTCGAGGTTTTTCATGTTGTTTTCCGATGTGATGATAACCTTGAGAAATCTGTTGCCCTCTGTCGACGGCCCCATATCGGTCACGCTGATACAGCCGCTCTCTTTTTGAAGCAGGTCAAAATAATCGCATATTTTGTCCCAGCGGATTATCGTTCTGTCAGATCCGGGAACCGCTCCGAAAAACTCCTTAGGGCTTGTAAGCTTGCTCATAAGTATTCCTCCTGTATTTTATTTTTGTGTTTTTGAAAAAAGTTATGCCAGCTCTATGCGTATGGCTTCTTCGGGATGGAACTCAAATGCCAGGTCGTGAATGTTATGGCCGGTCATATCACGGAGAACCTTGCCCTTGAGCTCATAGTAACGGATAAAACGGCGTCTCGACGCGTCCTCGATCATCCAGGACTCCTTATCCCAGTAGAGATACTCCTCGGGATCGTGGCGGACCTTGTCAAAACAGAAGTTGAGCATACGATCTTTATACTGCACCTCGTATATAAGCTCTTCTCTTGTCATGTCGTATTCGCCGCCGCGAACTACATCGTAAACATGGAATTTCATAGTCTTTACCTCTCTTTGTACTCTTTTGAATATTTAAAAAACACGGTGTGTTTTTTGACTGATTTATTTTATACCCGTGCTGCCGAAGCCGCCCGAGCCTCTCTCGGTGTCCGAAAGGCTTTCGCACACCGTAAGGGTCACCTGCTTTACATTTACTATTACAAGCTGGGCTATACGGTCTTTATCCCTTATGACAAAGTCCTCGTCTCCGTTGTTTTGCAGCGTGACGAATATCTCGCCTCGGTAGTCGCTGTCTATAAGACCTACACCGTTTGCAGGACATATGCCGTATTTAGATCCCAGAGATGATCTGCCCATTACAAAGCCCGCAAAGTCTGCGCTTTCAAGCTCGATGGCGATTCCCGTGGGAACTTTTGCCCTGCCTCCCGCCTTTATAACCATATCCTCTGTGAGAAAAGCTTCGAGGTCCATGCCTGCCGAGCCCTTTGTCTGATATTTGGGAACAGACGGCTTGCGCCCCTCCCTTTCGATGAGCATTATGTTCATTCTACACCTCGCTGATAGAGACCTCTCGTTATTTTATTCGGCATATAGCCTGTGTTTTCGGTATACGCCCTTATTATCTCGGAGCACTCCGACGGACTCTCCACCGTAAAGTTGAGCCTTGCATAGGAAAGGCCGAGATTTCTGTAAAGATTCTGCTTGTCAGCGTAGTACAGAACATCGCTGTTGTATATGGTATTGCGGCAGCCCTCTTCCCTGACTACCGGGAACATTCTGCCCGTCTTGTCTTTGAGATAGCATCTGCCCTTTTCACAGCTGCAGCTGCCCGTTCTGTTTTTTATCATGCAGCTTTCAGTGACCATCAGAGGCAGTCTACCGTAGACAATTATCTGTGATTCCACGCATTTTGATATGTCCCTTATCTGGGGGAAGTTGAGCTCAAATGACAAGGTCTGGCACATTACACCCATTGATTTAAACTGCTTCATAGTCTGTGAATTAAATACATTAAGCCCGAAATCACCGTGAATTTCAAACCCTGTATCTTTCAACAGATGGGGGTGTCCTACATTGGTGCAGACGGCGGCGTTTGCTCCGTTTTTTTCGGCTTCTTCCAGCATCTTGCGGACTTTCGGCATCTCGCTGTCAAAGATTATTCTCGGAAGAACGACGCCTATCTTCTGCCCCGCCTTTTGCAGAGCGGCATACCCTTCAAGATTTTTGCAGTACTCCAAAAGCGGAATGTATATATAGGCAGGTCTCGACTTCAAAGCTTCCTTGGTTATCTGGTCATTACTTGTAAATGAATATATATACTGCGGCGTTTCACGGGTGTTTAGCCTTTCATAGCCGAAATGCCACTCAAGCTCTCTTCTCGGCGCACCCGACTTTCTCTGAGCCGTCAGGGCATCAAGACACTGGCGTCTCATGGAATTGATGACCGAAAGGGGGATCTTGAGCCCCTCGTCCATATTTATCTCTATCTCTCCTGGGGCAAATATAGTGCCGCCCGTCTTTCTGAGACTGTTTTTTATATCGTCTGCGGTTGTCGGTCTGAAATTCGCCCTTTCGGCCGTTCCGCCGAAGCACTCATAGAGATTTCCGCCCGCCGATGCGGCAAGCCTCATTCTCTCGTTTTCTTTGGCTGTAAAGACAAAGTCCACCGAAACACAGGGAGCTTCGTCTCCCGTATAAAGGATCTGAGCCTCCTTATATATCTCCTTGAGTTCTTTTGACTGAATGTCGTTGTCCTTGCTTCCGAACATGTGGCCGCCCTTGTTGCCCGTAAAAAAGCCGTCAGTAAAGCCGTCTCTCGAAAAGAGAATTTTGAGGTTTTCCGACTCTCTTTGTGTTGGGCCGCGGTTTTCATCTATAAGTCTCCTGTAAACATTGGTGACATAGGCGGTGTATTCAGGCCTTTTCATTCGTCCCTCTATTTTGACGCAGGACACTCCCGCCGCCTTTATATCTCTGATATATTTTGCAAGACACAGGTCTTTAAGGCTGAGATGGGCTCCCGCAGAGCCGTTTTCATAGCTGTATGTCATGCGGCACGGCTGGGCGCAGAGACCTCTGTTTCCGCTTCTGCCTCCCACAAGAGCCGAAAAGTAGCACTGACCCGAATAACACATGCACAGAGCTCCGTGGCAGAAAATCTCGGTCTCTATGCCGCAGTTTTCGGTGATATATTTTATCTCTTCAAAGGGCAGCTCTCTCGAAAGAACCACTCTCGAAAAACCCAGCTCCTTCATGGCGAGGGCACCGTCAAGATTGTGGACGGTCAGCTGAGTAGAGGCGTGTATCGGCATATCGGGAAATGCCTTTTTTATTATCGAAGCAACGGCAAGATCCTGCACTATTACGGCGCTGGCTCCCGCTTCGTTGAGCACTCTTAAAAACGGAATGAGATTTTTCAGCTCTCTGTCGGTCAAAAGAGTGTTTACCGTTATATAGCTGTGTTTATTTCTGACCTTGAGGTATTTTATCGCCGTAACCAGCTCCTCATTGGAGAGGTTTTTGGCGTTTCGCCTGGCGTTGAAGTCTCCTCCGCCGAAATAGACGGCGTCGGCCCCCGCTCTCGCCGCTGCATATATACTTTCCAAAGAGCCCGCAGGGCTCATAAGCTCAAGCTTTGACATTACTTTTCCTCTGAATTATCATATATTATACTGACGAAGATCACATATGCCTGACCCGATGTGACCATCGCTTTTCCGTCCTGTTCTTCTACGCAGCCGACGGCGCAGTAGGCATAGTCTGCCTTTGGCGGCACGGTATCGCCCATGTCAAAATGCTCCACAGATACAGCTGCGCGGCATACGCCCTTACGGCACATGACTCCGAAGTCCGTTGCCCTGCCCCTGCTCTCAACATGCTCTGCTCCGTCAAAGGTGAGTATATCGAGCTTTTTCAGAGAGATGCTCTCCCCTTCTTTTATCAGCTCAATTCTGTCGGAAAGGGCGACGAGATGCCTTTTGTAGAGCGGCAGAGATGTAAACACACTCTGCTCATCATCTATTGTGGCAATGGATATCCTGTAATCAAATTTTCTCTCTTTATATTCCGAATCGGCAGGGCATATGACAAGCTGAGCCGTCGTACCGCCCGACCACTTTGAAAGCACACAGTTATATCTGCTCAAAAAAAGCATAGAGATCCCCCATATTAAACATTCTTACAATACATATTATATAACATAATTTCCCCTTTGTAAAACATTTTTTATCTTTGTCGTCTCATTCACAAAAAAGTAAATTTTTGTTGCCATTTTGTTGTGCGTATGGTAATATATTGTTATATAATAAATCAAAGGAGACTGTTATGATTGTTCTAAAGCTCACAGCCGTCGTAATACTTCTTCTCATTCTCATCAATAAGAAGGTAAACCTCGGCATCTCCCTCGTAATCGCCTCGATAGCCATGGTGCTGCTCAACGGTCAGGGGCCCACCGATTTTCTTCAGGCGTTAGTCACCACCGTCAAAGAACCGCTGACTTACACCATGACCTTCACCATTCTGTTCATATCCATCATGGGATATCTCATGAACAGATACCACATGCTTGACAGAATGATCGAGCATCTCGAGCAGATACTGCGAAGCGCAAAGGCCACAATACTTTTAGCTCCAACAATTATCGGGCTTTTGCTGGTCACGGGCGGCGCCCTCATGTCCTGCCCCGTCGTCGACAAGCTGGGTGAAAAACTCAAGCTCCCCAACGACAAGAGGGCGGCTATCAACATGATTTTCCGCCACGGTCTCTATTTTGCCTATCCCCTTTCGACAAACATGATTCTGGCCGCCGAGCTGGGCGGTTTCAACATATTCAATTTCATAAGTCTGACATTCCCCCTGACGATAGTCATGTTTATACTCGGATACTTCTGCCTTTTGAAAAATGTCAAGGACGAGCGCCCCGCAAAAGTCTCCAAAAGCGAATACATCGGACATATCGGCGGCTTTCTCGTCCACTCTTCCCCCATTACGGTCAGCATAATTCTCACGGTTATTCTGGGTCTTCCCTTCCACTATACCCTGCCCGTCGGCATCCTGACGGCGATAGTCGTGAATTTCTTTGATTCCAAAAAGAATCCCCAGTACGCCGTTCCCGAAAATCCCCTTGCACTCGTTGTAAAGGGCATAAACATGAAAACTCTCTACGCCATTTGGGGAACATTGCTTTTCAAATCGGTCATAGGCAACACAAGCGAACTGGCAGACTTTGTCTCCCAGATGGTAAAGACCGGCGTTCCCGTAGAACTCATCGTTTTAGTTGGCGTCGGAATACTGTCCTTTGCCATGGGCAACTTCCAGTCCTCTCTGGCTATCATATTCCCCCTCATAATTCCTCTCGCTTCCAGTCAGTATGAGGTTATGGTGTTCGGATATCTGATGTATGCCGTTGGATTTTTGGCATACTTCACCTCGCCGATACATATGTGTCAGATACTCACCCTGGACTATTTCAAAACCAGCATGAAAGAACTATACACCAACTACAAGGTCTTCCTGCCGCTTTTGGTTGTGGCCCTCATCATATGGTACTTTGTCCTCAAAATGGGTGTTCCCGCATAACATACAAAACCCGCCTTTTTGGCGGGTTTTGAACAATATTCGTCTTAGGAGCAAAAATGGAATGTATTTTAAATCACGGTGATTTTACTCTCACAATCTCGTGGAATGTATATGAATCCGACCTGAACTTTCCCGTAAATACCACAGCATGCATATCTGTCAGCGACAGAAATTTCTCGTGCCGTGCCTCCATGGATCTGAACGCTGAGGGCGCCGCCATGTTTTCCAAAGACTTATCATCTCTTTACAAAAACCTCTCGGGCAAAGCCGTTCTTCGGCAGCCTTACGGCTCGGAGATGTTCATAAGCTTTGAAGCCTGTCCTCACGGTCACATATGTATCAAAGGCCGGCTCGACATGCTAAACGACAGGGATTCCTGCTCCATAGAGTTTACAAAAACCGTAGACCAGACCTCTCTCAAAAGTTTCAGCCTTGAAAACGAGGCTGTCCTTTCGAAATACCTGTGAAATTCACTTTAGATAAGGTTTAAAACATGATAGATTACAGATACGAGACCTTTCTCGCCCTGTGCGAGATCAAAAACTATACCAAGACGGCGCTGAAGCTTCACATGACCCAGCCCGCCGTCACCCAGCATATCAAATACCTGGAAAAACTCTACGGCTGCAAGCTTTTCAACTACCGTTCAAAAGAGCTTGAACTGACCGACGACGGCAGACTTCTGTACGAGTACACCAAGAGAATAGCCGCCGATGCCGAGCGCATAAAGGAGCTTTTGGGCAAATCCTCCTCACGAAAAATATCCTTCGGCGCCACCCTCACCATAGGTGAATACATCATGCCCGACATTCTCTCAAAGGTAATGCCCCTTTACAAAGGTGTGCATTTCAATATGTATGTCGAAAACACCGACGCCCTTTTTAAAAAGCTCATGGGAGGTGAAATATCCTTCGCCCTTGTAGAGGGATATTTTGACAAGTCTCAATACTCCCACACCCTTTTTAAAGAAGATCCCTTTATCGCCGTATGCTCTCCCCTTTCCGAGTTTGCCGAGGGCTCATACCGCATAGCAGACCTTTTAAAAAGCAAACTCATTTTAAGAGAGAGCGGCTCGGGCTCGAGGGCGATACTGCAAAATATTCTGTTCGGCAAAAATTATTCTGTAAACAGCTTTGCCGACTGGATAGAGATAGGAAACATAAGGGCAATAAAACGCCTTGTGGAACAAAACGCCGGCATAAGCTTTATGTACAAGACCGCCGCAAAGGAGGAGATAGAAAACGGCTCTCTCAAAGAAATAGATGTATCGGATTTCAACGGCTCGAGAGAGTTCAACTTTGTCTTTCTCAAAGACAGCATACACAGAGACGAATATCTCAAATGGGCGGAAATTTTCAAACAGATAGCCCTTTTCGATGAAAAACAGCGATAAAAAACCGCCTGCAATGCAGGCGGTTTGATTTTTGTTATTTATTTGTTTTCCTCGATGAACTCTCTCATTCTCTTTACGGCTTCCTTGATATTTTCCATGGATGCCGCATAGGAAATTCTTACATGGCCGCTGCCGCATTCGCCGAAGGCGTCGCCGGGTACAACGGCAACTCCCTTTTCCTTGAGAAGTCTCTCGCAGAACTCCTCGGAACTGGAAGCAAACTTGGAGACATTCGGGAAGATATAGAATGCTCCTTCGGGCTCAAAGCACTCAAAGCCCATGTCCAGAAGCTCCTTATAGAGATACTGGCGGCGCTCATTGTACTTTTCACACATATACTGTGTATCGGGCAGACCGTTTCTCAAAGCCTCGATAGCCGCATACTGAGCGGGCGAGGGAGCCGACATGATGGCGAACTGATGAACTCTGCCTATATACTGCATGAGCTCACGGGGAGCGCAGCAGTATCCGAGACGCCAGCCTGTCATGGCGAAGGTCTTGGAGAAGCCGCTTACGAGAACTGTTCTCTCTCTCATTCCGGGGAGAGATGCAAAAGAAGTGTGCTTCTGCTTGTAGGAGAGCTCGGCGTAAATCTCATCGGCGATGACGAGAATATCTGTATCCTTGAGAACCTCGGCTATCGCCATAAACTCATCGCGGTTCATGGTTGCGCCTGTGGGGTTGTTGGGGTATGTCAGAACGATAGCCTTTGTCTTGGGAGTGATGGCAGCCTTGAGTTCCTCGGGCATGAGCTTGAAGCCGTTTTCAGCCTTTGTCACTATGGGCTTTGCAACACCGTGATAGAGCTCTGCAAGGGGAGCGTAGCTGACGAATGCAGGCTCGGGAATGAGCACCTCGTCTCCTGTCTCCAAAATAGCTCTGAGGACTATGTCTATGGCTTCGGAGCCGCCGACGGTTACCAGAACTTCGTCACTCGGATCATATTCAACATTGAATCTCTCACTGAGATATTTGGATATCTCTTTTCTGAGTTCTATAAGACCGTAGTTTGCAGTGTAAGATGTCTTTCCTTCGTTGAGAGACTTTATGCCTGCTGCGCGGATATGCTCGGGAGTTACAAAATCAGGCTCGCCTATGCTGAGCGAAATAACATTTTCCATCTGAGCGGCTATATCAAAAAACCTGCGGATTCCCGACGGCTTTATACTCAGGATTCTTTCGTTTAATATCTTTTTATAATCCATATTATTCCTCCGATTAAATTAAAAATAACTGACCAATTACCACATATAATTATACTATAATTAGGTCGGTATGTCAATGATTTGAATATATTCACATTACTTTTTTGACACTTTTAACAGCTTCTTGATATTTTTATCATACTCCAGCCGTCCTTGGTTATTATTTTATCAATCTTGGCGCCATGTTCGATATAATAGTCTCTGACTTCCTCAGTCCTCTCCTCTATTATGCCCGATATTATGAGAATTCCGTCATCTTCAAGGCTGCTCAAAAGGAAATCGCACATATTTTTCAGCACATCCGCCACTATATTGGCGCATATCATGTGGTATTTCTGCTCCTTAAGCTTGTCATAAAGAGCTTTGTCGCTCATGAGATCTCCTCTGTAAACAGAGAATTTTTCCTTTGATATGTCATTTTTTAAAATATTTTCCGCTGTGGTTTTGACGGCGTTTTCCTCAATGTCACAGCCTATCGCCTTATCGGCTCCCATAAGGAGCATTGCAGTAATAAGTATTCCGCTGCCGCAGCCCACATCGAGCACAGTCTTGCCCTCAAGGTCTGCGCCGTCTATCTCATCGAGGCACAGCCTTGTTGTGGCATGGGAGCCTGTACCGAAAGAGGACGCAGGGTCTATGGTCAGCACTTTTCTGTCATCTTCGTTTTCAATTTCCTCCCAGCTAGGTCTGACAAGCAGACGGTTTCCCACTTTAAAAGGCTTATAATACTGTTTCCAGTTATTTTCCCAGTCCTCGCTTTTCACTCCGTTGACGGTGATTTTGGAGTCGGGTCTCTCCCTTTTCATAGTCTCAAGAATATCGGAAAGAGCCTGTCTGCCCTTATCGTCTTCTTCGAGATAAACGGTTACAGTTACATCTCTGTCCCTGTCTCCCAGCAGTTTGTCGTCAATATAATCCCATTTTGTGGATTTCTCCAGAGAAAACTCATAGACATCCATGGGGTCGTCTATCACAAATCCCTCGGCAAAGGGCATGAGCATGGCGCAGATATTGTCGGTGTCTCCGTGCTTTGCCGTCATGGTTACCTGAATATAATTCATCCTTCTTCCTCCCTGTCAAATATCGACAAATCATGATATGCATTTTTGTGCAAGTTATTTATTGTAAGTGCCAACAAAAAGTGTTATAATGTTTAAGCACCTTAAATACTTTTAATGTATTGTGTGTGTATATATTATATAGTATTTTTTATGTATGTGCAACAGAAAATTTAATGGGAGGTATGTTTGTGAATTTTATCAAAAACTATTTTAATCCACAACATCTTGTGCCCAAAGAACACCGTCTTGCCGACGATATGCCCACTTCCAAAGAGGTGCTCCACAGCACTATGGCGGTGGCATGGCCGGCCATAGTGGAATCCTTCCTCGTGGCTCTGGTCTCGCTGGTAGACAACATGATGGTGTCCGGCATAGGCCCTGCCGCCATAGCGGCCGTCGGTCTGTCCACTCAGCCCCGTTTTGTTCTTTTGGCTCTTTTTATGTCGCTCAATGTCGGTATCACCAGCGTCGTCGCCCGCAGAAAAGGCGAGATGAATCAAGCCAGTGCAAACCATGTTTTGAGCAGCGCCTTGAAAATGGTGGTAGTCGGCTCTATTATAGCCACCGTTCTCGGCATACTTGTCAGCGAGCCCGCCATGAAATTCATGGGAGCTCAGGAGGACAGCCTGGAGTATGCCGTTACATATTTCGAAATTCTGGTATGCGGTATGTTTTTCAACACCGTATCCCTTGCAATCACAGCCGCCCAGAGAGGCTGCGGCAATACCAAAATATCCATGAATACCAATATCGCGGCAAACCTTGTCAACTTAGTCGGCAACTGGCTGTTGATAAACGGTAACTTGGGCTTTCCCAGGTGGGGTGTGGCAGGCGCCGCCCTCGCCACCGTCATCGGTCAGTTTGTCGCCATGTGCATGGCCATCGGCTCCCTCTGCAAAAAAGACGGTTTTCTCAACATCAAAGGCATTTTAAAACCTGTTAAGGACGAGAGAAACAACCCCTCCATGATGACCGTCGCCGTCTCTGCCGCCACAGAGCAGGTGTTTATGCGAATCGGCTTCATCATCTTCAACAAGATAGCCGCAGGCCTCGGCACTGTGCCTTACGCAACCCATCAGGTCTGTCAGAACTTTATGACGGTGTCCTTCTCCTTCGGCGACGGTCTGTCCATAGCGGCTTCCAGCCTTGTAGGACAGAATCTCGGCAAAGGAAGACCCGATTTCTCACTGCTCTACGGCAAGATATCCCAGCGCATCGGCCTAATTTTCGGCGTATCTCTGACGGTATTCTTCCTGTCACTGAGACATGTGCTGCTTATACCTTTCAGCACCGATCCCTCCATGGTGACCATGGGCGCTTCGATAATGATAATTCTCGCATTTATCTGCCCCGGTCAGATATCTCAGGTGGTCTATTCGGGCGCACTGCGCGTTGCAGGCGATGCAAAGTTTGTCGCCCGTACATCTCTCATATGCATAACATTCGTTCGTACCTTTGTGGCATGGCTCTTCTGCTATCCCCTGGGCTTCGGAATCATCGGCATATGGTTCGGTTTTATCGCCGATCAGTATCTGAGACTGATACTCAATATGGGACGCTTCTGGAAAGGCAAATGGATGCAAATGCAGCTTTAAAATAAAAGGGAGAGCAATCTCCCTTTTATTTTTGCCTTGCTTATTGTAAAACGGGACAAAATATGCTAAAATATATATTGTATAATGTATAAAAAGATAAAATTACTATAAACAGGAGTTTTTATGATAGTAGAACTTGAAGAGATAAAATCAAAATTACTTTCTTTGAAAAACGATGTATATGATCTGGAAGAGGCCTTCAATCTGCCTGCGGGACGCGAGGAGATAAAGGCCCTTCAGGCTCAGACTTCTGCCCCTGATTTTTGGGATGACCCCGAAAACAGTCAGAAAATACTCCAGAAGATAAAGCAGCTCGAGCTCAAGGAAGAAAAATACAAAAACCTTGTGGGAAGCTTTGAAGACATTCAGACCCTCATCGCCATGGCTGAAGAAGAGGACGACAGCAGCCTTCTTGACGAGATAAAATCTGAGTTTTCCGCCTTTACCTCTCAGCTCGAAAACCTCACCCTTGAGACCCTTCTCACGGGAGAATATGACCACAACAATGCAATCATATCCTTCCACGCAGGAGCGGGCGGCACAGAGGCTCAGGACTGGGCTCTTATTCTCTACCGCATGTACGGCCGTTGGGCCGATGCCCACAATTTCAAGATAAAGGTGCTCGACTATATAGGCGGCGAAGAAGCCGGCATGAAGAGCGCAGATATTCTGGTGGAGGGCGAAAACGCCTTCGGCTACCTCAAATCGGAAATGGGAGTACACCGTCTCATCCGTGTATCTCCCTTTGACACCTCGGGCAGACGCCACACCTCCTTTGCCGCAATAGAGGTCATGCCCGAAATAACCGAAGATGTCGACATAGAGATAAAGGACGAAGACCTCAAGGTCGATACATACCGCAGCGGCGGCGCAGGAGGACAGCATGTCAACAAGACCGAATCTGCCATAAGAATAACTCACATTCCCACAGGCATCATAGTTGCCTGTCAGAATGAGCGCAGCCAGCATCAGAACCGTGAAGTCGCCATGAGAATGCTCAAATCTAAGCTGATGGAGATAAAAGAGAGAGAGCATCTCGACAAGATCGAGGACATAAAGGGCGTTCAGAAAAAGATAGAGTGGGGCAGCCAGATCCGCTCCTATGTCTTTATGCCCTATACCCTCGTCAAAGACCACCGCACGGGATATGAGAATACAAATGTCAACGCCGTTATTGACGGTGATATCGACGGCTTTATAAACGCCTACCTCAAGGCGTCCGCCACAGGAAACTGGGCGAAAAAATAATGTATAAAAAGCTGTCTGCTGTCTTTGTAGGTCTCGCGCTGTTTGCCTTTACTGTGCTGACCGACAACTTTTCGCTGACATTTCCCTCGGATTTTCACAGCGAATTTCTCGCCGCTCTTTTTATAATACTGCCGAAACTGGCCTATTCCTTTATAATCGGCATAGGCTTTTTTCTGATAATACCCCATGAAAGGCTCAAAAACAGTCTGCTCATCACCCTTTGCCCCGTCTGCGCGGCGGCGGCATATCAGACAGTTAAGCTGTTCATGGACAGGTCTGTGCTGTCGTCTCTCATGGCGGTGGCAGATGTAAAGGGCATGAACTACCCCTTCCCTCTTTGGGTCTTTTTGGCTTCTCTCGTATTTTTGGAAATACTTTTTTACGAAAAAGAGTGGACAACGGTATTTTTAAAGGATCTTTTGGCTGTGGCAGCGCTGACCGTCGTCTTTGCACTGCCCCACCTGCTTTTTGACTTCGGCATAAACTACACATACCTTTCGGGATTTCAGATAGGAATGTTTTTTGTGGTTAGGGGGATATTCCTTGAAAAATAAAAATATCGGCCTGATGACGGTTCATCTCGCCGTCCTGCTTTTCGGACTTTCAGGCCTTTTCGGCAAGCTCATTACGCTGCCTGCCATAATAATAACTTTGGGAAGAGTCTTTTTCTCCTCTCTGTTTCTTCTGTGCCTTTTAAAAGTGCGCAAAGTATCCTTAAAGCCTCAATCGCGCCTTGACGCTGTTGTTCTTGCCTCGGCAGGCGCAGTTTTAGCCCTCCACTGGTGGAGCTTTCTGGCGTCGATACAGGTGTCCACAGTGGCCACCGCCACCATAAGCTTTTCCACCTTTCCCCTTTTTGTAACCCTTTTGTCCCCGTTTTTTTCAAAGGAGAAGATACTTTCAAAGGACATTGTTTCGGCCTGTCTCATGATGGCGGGCGTATTTATAATGATAGAAAGCTGGGATTTCGGTGAAAGCGGAACTTTAGGTGTATTTCTCGGCCTGTTGTCGGCCGTCACCTACGCCCTCCTTTCTCTGATAAACAGAAATTTTTCCCAAAAATATCCGTCGGCCTTCATATCCTTTTTTGAGCAGGGCTTTGCCTGTCTCTTTCTTCTGCCGTCACTTTTCATAGTGAGGCCGACCTTCGATTTTAAAAATATCATGCTGCTCTTTGTTCTCGGCGTAGTCTTTACGGGAATTTCCCACACGCTGTTCATAAGCGGTCTAAAAAGCGTGAAGCCTCAGACGGCAGGCATAATATCGGGTCTCGAGACTATATACAGCATAGTTTTCGCCTTTCTGCTCTTTCGTGAAATACCGAGCGCAAGAGAGGTTATGGGCGGAGCGGTCATTCTCGGAGTGGTGTTTTATACTACGCTTAGAGCAAAAAACAAAAAATAGCTCCGCTTTAAAATGTTTTTATAAAACAGATATGCGAATATAAGGAGGAAAAATCAATGGCAAAATCAAAAGTGTATTTCAGTGACCTTCAGGTCAAAGGAGGCAAAAATCTGCTTCAGAAGCTGGAGAGTCTTATGTACAAGGCCGGCATGGGTGAAATTGATTTTGACAACAAGTTTGTCGCCGTCAAAATTCACTTCGGCGAGCCGGGAAATCTTGCCTACCTCCGTCCCAACTGGGCAAAAGTGGTTTGCGATTTCATCAAGTCCAAAGGCGGCAAGCCCTTCCTGACCGACTGCAACACCCTCTATGTAGGCGGCAGAAAGAACGCCCTCGACCATCTTGACAGCGCCTACACCAACGGCTTCAATCCCTTTGCCACAGGTGTGCACTGCATCATCGCCGACGGAATTAAGGGCACCGACGAAACCCTTGTCCCCGTTGAAGGCGGCGAATATGTCAAAGAGGCCAAAATCGGCTCGGCCATCATGGACGCCGACATTATAATCTCCCTCAACCATTTCAAGGGGCATGAGCTGACAGGTTTCGGCGGAGCCATCAAAAATCTCGGTATGGGCTGCGGCTCCCGCGCAGGCAAGCATGAAATGCACAGCGCAGGCAAGCCCTTTGTCAATCAGGATCTCTGCATAGGCTGCGGTCAGTGCGTAAATATCTGCGCCCACGGTGCTCCCTCTGTTTTAGGCGGAAAGGCTTCCATAGATCAGAACAAGTGCCTCGGCTGCGGCCGCTGCATAGGCGTATGCCCCATGGACGCCGTAAAACCCGCCTTTGACGAGGCAAACGATGTACTCAACCGCAAAATTACCGAGTACACCAAGGCAGTCTGCGACGGCAGACCCAATTTCCACATCAATCTTGTAATAGATGTGTCGCCCTACTGCGACTGCCATGACTCCAATGATCCGGCTATCGTGCCCGATGTGGGTATGTTCGCCTCCTTCGATCCCGTGGCTCTCGACAAGGCCTGCGCCGACGCCGTAAACGCTCAGCCCGCCATGAAGGGCAGCCTTTTGGACGAGCACGGCCATCATCACCACGACCACTTCACCGATGTCTCCCCCGAGACAAACTGGATAGTCGCCCTGGAGCACGCCGAAAAAATCGGCATCGGCGTGATGGATTACGAGCTCATAGAGGTCAAATAAGCTCATAAGTTTTAAAAACAAAGCGGACAGGAGATAACTCTCCTGTCCGTTTTTATGCCCTTTATTTTGTGGCCTTTATTCTGTCGGCAAAGCTCATTTTGGAAAGAGCCACCACCTTATCCATATCCAGCTTGAGTATTCTCGCCATTCTCATGCCGTATTCCTTGTCGGCCAGATAACAGTGGGCCGCATGGCGGTATTTGATATTTTCCGTCACAGGCATGATGTCTCTCGCCGTATTCTCTATGAGAGCCTTTCTCTCGCCCTCGGTCATAAGGCGGTAGAGATCGCCGGCCTGGTAGAAATCGCCCTCCTCACCCTCGGCGTATCTTGCGGCCTCGCCCGATACCTCATAGGGCGTCTCGGTATATTTGGGCTGTGACTGCCATATGCCCAGGCTGTTGGGAGCATAGGCCTTTATCTTTCCGAAGTTGCCGTCGGTTCTCATTTGACCGTCTCTGTGGTAATAGCACTCCTCATACTTAGCCTGGTTGACAGGTATGTTCTGATGATTTACTCCCAGTCTGTACATCTGCGCATCGCGATAGGCAAAAAGCCTCGACTGCAGCATCTTGTCGGGAGAGGGACCTATTCCGTCTACAAAGGACGCCGGGCTGAAGGCCGCCTGCTCCACCTCAGCGTAATAGTTTTCCACATTTCGGTTGAGACAGAGAGTGCCAACCTCAATGAGGGGGTATTCCTTATGGCTCCACACCTTCGTCAGATCAAAGGGGTTGTCACGATGGTGCTTTGCCTGCTCCTCGGTCATAACCTGTATGTACATTTTCCACTTGGGATAGTATCCCTTTTCAATGGCGTTGTAAAGGTCGTTCTGACCGCTGTCGAGGTCTTTTCCTCTCACATATGCCGCCTCTGCGTCGGTGTAGTTCTTGATACCCTGACATGTTTTCAGATGGAACTTGACCCATACCCTCTCGTTTTTGCTGTTGTACATGGCAAAGGTATGGCTTCCGAAGCCGTCCATATTCCTGTAAGAGGCGGGGATTCCCCTGTCCGACATGACTATTGTCACCTGGTGGAAGCTCTCGGGAGACAGCGTCCAAAAATCCCATTTGCTCTGTGGATTGTGCATATTGGTGGTGACATCTCTTTTCAGAACATGGTTGAGGTCCGGAAATTTCATGCCGTCTCTTATGAAAAACACAGGAGTGTTGTTGCCTACGAGATCCCAGTTTCCCGCTCTCGTATAGAATTTTACGGCAAAGCCTCTGACATCTCTTACGGCGTCGGCCGCTCCCCTCTCTCCCGCCGCCGTGGAAAATCTCACAAATACGGGAGTCTCCTGACCGATTTTAGAAAAAAGATCGGCCTTTGTGTATTTTGTTATGTCACCCGTTACGGTAAATATGCCGTAGGCACCGCTGCCCTTTGCGTGCATTCTCCTCTCGGGCGTCAGCTCCCTGTTAAAATGGGACATTTTCTCCAAAAGCCAACGGTCCTCCAAAAGAATAGGGCCTCTTTCACCCGCAGTGAGAGAATTCTGATTATCTCCTACGGGACTTCCCGCAGTTGTATAAAGTTTATTGCAATTCAAATAACCACCTCCTTTTACATAGTATGCAGGTACATCAAAAGATATACTGTTTAGAAGTATAAAAAAACACCGACAGAAATCTGTCGGTGTTTTGTATTTGCGGGAAATTATTCGTGCTCTTCTTCGCAGCAATCGCAGTCGCCTTCGCACTCCTCGAGATCCTCGAGGTCAAACTCCAGCTCCTCGCCGCATGCGGGGCATTTGATCTCGCCCTTTTTGAGGACTTCTTCGTCTATGTTGATGATCTCCTCGCAGGTGGGGCATACGACCTGATAGAACTCCTCGTCGTCAAACTCGTAGTCATCGTCGTACTCTTCCTCGTCATCATGGCAGCCGCAGCTGTGGTGATGACCGTGGTGGCATTCGCACTCGTCGTCCTCTTCATCATCGTACTCGATGATGTCGTCAAGAGTTTCGTCGATATCGTCGATTACTTCGTCGATCTCGTCAAGAGACTCCTCAATGAGGTCGAGTTCTTCGCCCATGATAGCTGTCTGGTCCTCAAGGTCTGTTACCGAAACGGTGAGGTCGGACAGAATATCGGCTATCGCCGTAAAGATTTTGCCGTTTTCCGATTTCTCGTCGATGTTCATACCCTCCAAAAGGCCTTTGAGGTATGAAGCTTTTTCTGTAAGTGTCATAAAACTCTCCTTTCGTAATTTGAGTTTATATTAAACTTGGGTTTAATAGCTTAGTTCTTGGAGCGGCCCATATACTCGCCTGTACGGGTGTCGATTGTGATCTTCTCGCCGATGTCGATAAAGATGGGCACGCGAACTTCTGCGCCTGTCTCAAGTGTAGCGGGCTTTGTGACATTGTTTGCTGTGTCACCCTTGAAGCCGGGCTCTGTATCTGTTACGACAAGGTCTACAAAAATTTCGGGCTCGATGCCGAATACATTGCCCTTGAAGGAGAGAATCTTTACAACTGTGTTTTCCTTGACAAAGCGGAAAGCATCGCCGAGCTTGTCTGCGTTGATGGGGAGCTGCTCGTATGTCTCTGTGTCCATGAAGTAGTAGAGTTCGCCGTCGTTGTAGAGATACTCCATGTTGCGGCGCTCAATGTAAGCCGACTCAAATTTATCTGTGGGGTTGAATGCGCGCTCTGTAACTGCGCCGGTAATTACATTCTTATACTTTGTGCGGACGAAAGCGGCACCTTTGCCGGGTTTGACATGCTGGAACTCCATAACCTGAAATACATTGTTGTCCATCTCAAAGGTTACGCCGTTTCTGAAATCGCCTGCGGTTACCATATAGATAATACCTCCAAATTTTTCTTAGGTCTATTGTATAACAGAAAGTGGCTTTTTTCAAGAAAAAACCGTTCTGTTTCTCCGTTTTTTCGGAAATTTTACAGGATGAT
>ERZ779866.1797-NODE-1797-length-20534-cov-2.420577_pt1 | contig 20534 bp, 30 predicted proteins | sample MGYA00511248_ERZ779866 | MGnify/ENA primary metagenome ERZ779866 (study PRJEB29588, sample SAMEA2155758) | human gut metagenome | biome: human gut; feature: human-associated habitat; material: faeces | place: Denmark | collected 2008/2010 ... | reverse complement strand
TATGGTTACCGGTTTTGACAATTCGCCCCCGCCTAAAATATCAAGCGGGGGCGTGTTCCAGTATTTTTTGCGGTTGAATATCATGCGCGGGCCTCCTTCCGCACATTGTACCCGGTTATGTGGCCTGTTTCCGGGCTTATGACGGCTTCCGCGAATAATACGCTTCCGGGCTTCCGAAAGATAAAATCATTATTGGCTGTTTCGTATTCATACCCTTGTGCTGTATAGTGCATTACAAATTTGTCAAGGGCGGTTCTGCCCGTGCCGCTGGGCGTGTTTTCGTGTAGGTTCATGTCGTGGCCTCCCTTCTTTTTGCGTGGCCGGGCTTGTGACCGGCTTGCCGCATTACGCCGGATTGCTCCGGCTCACTCTGCGATTAAATGAAGTCTACGCCATGTATCTTGCCGGGAGTTGGTCTCCTGCCCTGCCAGTAGTCAACAATGCGGGCAACGTCGGTTAATGACATTGTAAACGGCTTGCGGTGCTTGCGCCGTCTGTCTCGGTTGATTGCCATGTCCTCAAGCAAGTTGTGTTCCCATTCCATCATATCATAGGCTTCTGTATATGTCATTTCATTTTGTGCCTTGCGATTGTACTTTTCTTTCCAGTTGGTGTTATACATTGTCCTTTTCCTCCATTTCTCCCCGCTGCCGGGGCTATCAGTCTGTAATAAGTCCTCTTATGATGGTTGCTGCTGGGATGTCATGCTCTGTGACGGTTTGCCCGGCAAAGTCATGCGTGGCAGCGTACATGATTTTGATTAGCTCTCCTGCGGCATTGTAGGTTTTGTAAATGTCCACTACAGTGCACTTTCTTGGGTGGTTTCCGCGCGACATAAATTCTGTTCCGATGCTGATTTCGTTCGCCATTGTCCTGCTCCTTCCCTCTCTCCCCGCTGCCGGGGCTGTTAGCCTGCTATTAACTCAACCCTTGCGGCGCGCAATCCATACATTTTTAGGCACCGTTCTGCGGCGTGTTCTGCTGTGTGGCCTAGCACGACGGCTGTGCGCCCGTAGTTGTCTGTAATTCGATAGTTTCTCATGTCCTTCTCCTTCCTGCCCTGGTGGGCTATGCCCTGGCCAACCTCATAATCATGTTAGCTGCCTGCTGTAATGCCCTGGCTTGTACGTCAAGCCATTCCTCGCGGCTGTTCGGCCTGCGTTCGCCGTTGCGGGTCCGCTTGTACTCCGACGGGCTGCAAAGGCGCTCCGCGATATCGCTATCATATATCCACGCGCTGCCGCCCCAACTGTATTGGCTCCAGTCCTTCGCGCCGTTGAGCATCTGCGCCCTAAGTGCGGCGCGGTCGGTTAGCTTGTCCTCGGCAAAGTATCCGCCCTGTATGGCCTCTTCCAATTCCTCGGCCAGTCCTTCGGCGTATCCCTTCACGCCACGGCCCCACGCGCTGCGGGGCTTCTCGTTTGCTATGGCCTGCTTTAGTTCATTGATGGTCATTTTCATTTCCTCCTTTTAATTTGGAGGCGGCCATGCTATAATATTTCATGCCGCCTCGGTTCGTTGTGGTTCCGGGTGTCGGTGGCCGTCTGCCGTGGTGAGTGGGCGGCCTTTTAATGCTGTTTCATAAAGTAGTAGTATTCGCCAAATTGGCAAGTGCATTTGTCGATGTTGTAGTTGCTTGCAATCTTTTCAATTGCTTCTTGCGCCGTTTGGTAGCAGTTCACAAATTCTTCTTTTCCGGTCTTGATATGTTTACAGTAAACATAAAACATTGTTCTTTCTCCCTTCATTCCCGCGCTTGGCGGTGTGGTTTTCTTGTCTGATTGTATTGTAGCATACCCGTGTCAATGTGTCAATAGGTTTTACAGGTTTATTTGCAATATTTCAGATATTTATTTTTAACCCGTGTGCAATCCGTTTCGGCGTGTCAATCGTGCGCCGCATCAGTATACCCAGTGCAACACGCTGCCGGGCTTGATCGGGTACCCGTGGGGGATATGTCCGCGCCGGGTGCAATGCAGTTAACTGTCCTACCACCAAAAATATAAAAAAGACCTCTTTGTACCCGAGCGTTTCAAAAAAAAATTCAAAATTTCAAAAAGGTATATTGACACATATGAAATACCATGCTATCATTAAGACACATTGAAACGAAGGGATGAAACACTATGAAGATCGGATACGTGCGGTGCTCAAGTAAAACGCAGAACCCGGAGCGGCAGGAAGTGCTTATGCAGCGTCTTGGCGTAGAGAAGGTGTTCGTTGATATGTTGAGCGGCAAGGATACGGACAGGCCGCAGCTTCAAGCTATGTTAGAGTTCATGCGCGACGGTGACATGGTTGTGGTTGAGAGCTTTAGCAGGCTGGCAAGGAATACGCGGGACTTATTGGAGATTACCGATAGGATGCGTGAAAAGGGCGTTGAGTTCGTCAGCCAGAAAGAGGCGATTGATACGAAAACGCCGGTCGGGAAAGCCCTGCTTACTATACTTGGTGCAATCAGCGAGTTGGAGCGCGAGTATATTCTTGAAAGACAGGCAGAGGGCATTGCGCTCAAGAAGGAGCGTGGCGAATACAAGGGGCGTGTTCCAATAGCGGTTGACAAAAAGCAATTTGAGCAGGAATACAAGTTGTGGAGGTCTGGGCAAATTACAGCCAAAACAGCTATGAGCCACTTAGGGTTAAAGCCGAACACTTTTTACAGGCGGGTAGCGGAGTATGAGAACAGGGCGAAATCGGAATCCTAAAAATTCCCCCGCAAAAACAAAAAGGCCCGATTTGCTTGTACAGCAGCGTGTCGGGTGATAAAATAATGGAAAAGCGAAGGAGAAAAAGCATGAAAGCGGTTAGCACGGCAAACGGAGCGCCAATCGCGCTCTGCCCGAGATGCGGCGGCACAGTGAATTATCAGGTTGTGGCAGAGAACAAGCGGCGCGGCATTCTGTCTATTTTGTTCTGGGGAATCATGTGGCTGTGTTTTTTCTGGATATTGTGGATTCCACTCTTGATTGGCCGGAAAAGCAAGGTGCGCACGTGGGCGGTTTGCCAGTCGTGCGGGTATCGATATCGGGCAAGATGAACCGAAACAACAAAAAAAGCAAACTAGATTATCGAGCGCCACGAGCGCCTTACCCTACGCGGGGATGGCGCTTTTCTTAGGCGGTGGCAATCTACATATGGTATAGGAGGTATTGAATTGGCACAAGATATAGAAGGACTGTTGAAAACCATTAGGGCGCACATCGACCGCAAGCCGGAGTTCGAGGCGTATCAGGATTATTTTGATACGCTGCGGCTGCTGGGGAAAGAGGACAAGGCGAAGTCGTTTGAGCATAACCTTTGGCTGCGTGGCGAAACGGCCCGGCACGTCATGCAGGGTAAAGACCCGAGCGAGATTGCGAAATTTTACGAACTGAACAAAAAGACGTATCTGTATATGGCGCAGGATGATTTTCACTCATACTTGATTTATGTTGAGTGGAACAGGCCCGTCGAAAGGCGATTTTACCAACCGCGAATGCATTATTTACAACCTATGGTGCGCGGCTATCAAGATCTGTTAGATGGAAAGCTAGACTTGCTCACTATAAGCCAGCCGAAACGAACCGGAAAGTCGCAAACTGGAATAAACTTTACAAATATGATTAGTGGCAGGAACCCAAACGGATCAACGCTTATGGAGGGCGCTGGTTCGGCTCTAGTTAATTCGTTTTACAAAGGTTGTCAAGAATTGTTGGAGCCGCAATCGGAATATTTGTTTTATGACGTATTTCCAGAGGCCCGCATCGTCGGAGGTAGCGCAGAGCTTAAAACGATCAACTTGCAAAAGAACACGCGATTCCCAACAATTATGTGCCGATCTATTGATGCAACGCAGGTTGGCTTGTCGGAAGCGACAAACTTGCTTTATCTGGATGACCTTGTGGAGAGTAGGGAAGAAGCGAAAAACCGAGACAGGTTAGATGACAAGTGGGAGCGGCTTGCGGGTGATGTACTTGGTCGAAGGATTGAGGGCTGCCCGATTGTAGCGGCCGGAACACGGTACAGTATATATGACCCGATTGGGCGCTTGCAGGAGCACGCGCAAAGGATTGGCTGGAGGTGGAGGGCAATTGAAATCCCCGCACTTGACCCCATAACCGACGAGAGTAATTACGAGCACATGAAGGACGGCAAGAAAATATTTACAACTGAGTATTTGCGTGATGAGCGTCTCTTACTAAGCGAAGAACAGTGGGAAAGCGAGTTCCAGCAACAGCCGTTCGAAGCAAAGGGGCTTATGTTCCCTGAAGCGAAACTGAACCGTTACTTTGAGTTACCGGTTGACCGTGACCCTGATGCGGTAGTGGCAGTGTGTGATACAGCAGAGGGTGGCGGTGACAGCGTAATGATGCCGATTGCTTACATTTATGGGGAAGATGTTTTTATTGAAGATTGTGTGTTTGACGATTCACCTCCTGATATTACAAAGCCCCAATGTGCCAAAAAACTGGTGCAACACAAGGTTTCCACCGCCACCTTTGAGAGCAATAACGCCGGAACATATTATGCCAGAGATGTAGAGGCTCTAGTTAAAAATCTTGGTGGCAAGTGTAGCGTCAGAACAAAGCGCACAATAAGCAACAAGCACACTCGCATAGAAAACGCCTCGGATGGCATTATTAAACACTTTTACTTCAAAGACAAATCGCTGTACAAAGGGACTGACCAGTATGGAATGATGATACGAGAACTAATCACGTATACTCGCACAGGAAAAGTGAAACACGACGACAGCCCAGACGGACTTAGTTTGCTTGAAAACGAGTTAAGGAATCTGCACGGGAATAAGGTTGAAATTGGAAGGAGGCCGTGGTAATGGCAAGAAAATCTAACAACGCTGACAGCAAGTGGGTTGGCCAAAGGTTTGGAGACCTCGTTGTTTTGAGGTTTGAGTATAGCGAAAGTCAAGGTAGATATGTTTGGGTATGCAAATGTGATTGTGGTCAAGTTGTATCGGTTGTACCGGCAAACGCACGAGCAGGTCGAGTGCGATCGTGCGGGTGCGCGCAGCTTAAATCAGCCACTACTCACGGCATGAGGAATACAAGGTTGTACCGAATTTGGGTAGACATGCGAAGGCGTTGCAGAGACGCCAACCATCAAACATATAAGAATTATGGCGCGAGAGGAATAACCGTTTGCGAGGAATGGGATAAATCATTTGAAGCCTTTATGCAATGGGCTCATAAAAAAAGATATTCTGACGAACTTAGCATTGATCGTATAGATGTAGATGGCAACTACGACCCGTCAAATTGCCGCTGGGCAACTGCAAAGCAGCAGGCGAGAAACAGACGTAGCACGAGGTACTTAGATGCGTTTGGAGAGACGCTTCCGGCTGTGGAAGCGGTTGAAAAATATGGCAACGGAATAAAAATAGATACCGTTTTGAAAAGAATCGACCTGCATGGCTATTCGGTTGAGGAAGCATTGACTCGCCCGGTTGGTTGAGGCACATCATCCCGCGTTGAGATCGGCAAGCGGATATGGTGATTATAATATGCGAATAAATATGCAGCGCGAAATCGCGAAACACTACATGTAGTGCTATGCAAACAATAAGATACGCAAGATATAGGTTTAATACTTGACAGAATCTAATATTTATGGTATAATATGCATATCAATAGTAAAGGGATTTTCATGGTGAAAGCTTGAAAATAATAGTCAAATCATATCCGCGCGAAATGGAATATTTGACGCTCTATCCAATAGCCGATGTCCATTGGGGCGCAGCGGAGTGTATGGAGAGAGAGTTTCAGGCATATCTGCGGAAGATACAGGAAGATGAAAGCGCTGCTGTGCTGCTGGCGGGCGACCTCCTAAACAACGGTGTGAAGTCCTCCAAAACGGACGTTTACAAGGAAAAGTACCCGCCCGACGTTCAGAAGGAAATGATGATTGACCTGCTGGAGCCGATCAAGGACAAGATTGTGGCCGGAGTTTCCGGAAATCACGAATATCGAACCGTTAGGGAATCCTGCCAAGACGTCATGAAGGATATTTTTGTCGCGTTGCGGATCAAGGATAGGTACACGCCAGACGCGGCGTTTGTCAAAATATCGGTTGGTGAGAAAGCCAACAGGAAGCCCGCCACATATATGATTTACTTGTCGCATGGTGGCGGGGGAGGGTCGACGCTTGGCAGCGGACTAAGCCGTCAGGATTCTTACCATATGGCGATAGAGGGCGTGGACATATCCGTTACGGGGCATGTGCATAAACCGACCAAGACCCCATCTGCTAGGATGGTATTCGACCCCAGAAACAACAAGATTGCAAAGAGTAACACTCTAATTTTCGTTTGTACTTCATGGCTCGATTATGCGGGCTATCCCGAAAGGGCGCAAATGCGGCCGACAGCATTTTATCCCGACACGATACGGTTAGACGGGACGAAAAAGGCTTGGGCTTAACAGAAAAAAACAATAAGGTCTTGTGGGATAAATACGTTGCAAAAATGCTCAGGGGCGGGGTGGGCGCATCGTAAAGCGATATTATCTATTTTCAGTTGCTTCATCTCCCTTCTCCCTCTCTCATGCCGTGGTTTTTCTCCTTTCTGCCACGGCATGAGGCGCAGAGGGGTGACAAAAAAAGATTAAGGAGCGATTGCCTTTGTTCGGACGAGCGAAAATCCTGTGTGATGAGCAGGCAATAACGGAAAGCAATGTTGTGAGCGTACTTACGGACGCTCTTTCGGTGCATCGCAAAAACAGCGCGGAAGTTGATTATCTGTATCGCTACTACAAGGGCGAACAACCGATTTTGCGGCGCACAAAAGAAATCCGGCCGGAAATCTGCAATCGCATTGTAGAGAACCGGGCGAATGAGATTGTTTCATTCAAAACTGGATATTTATGCGGCGAACCGTTGCAGTATGTAAGCCGTGGCAGCACGGAAGATGTGTCGGACGGCATCAGCAAGCTGAACGATATGATGCTGCTGTGCGGCAAGGCCGCAAAGGACAAGGAACTGGCCGAGTGGATGTATATTTGCGGCACGGGGTATCGGATGATGACCCCAAACTCGCCGTACATAAACAGTGACATCGTGCCGAAACTGCAAAACAGGCGCACGGACTTTATGGAAGATGAAGCACCGTTTGATATTTACACACTCGACCCGCGCAATGCGTTCGTGGTTTATCACTCTGGTCTTGGCGAAAAACCGCTGGTAGGCGTGAAGTACGTCGTTCGGCAGGACAAGAAGATTGTGTTTAGCGCGTACACAAAAACGCATTATTTTGAACTTGTCGCGGAGAACATGATCGGCGGGTTGCGGTTAGAAAAGGCCGAAAGGCGCATTCTCGGTGAGATCCCGATTGTGGAATACCCGCTGAACAATGCGCGGCAGGGCGCGTTTGAAGTTGTGATGCCTATGCTGGATGCAATCAATACCGTGCAGAGCAATAGGCTTGACGGCATAGAGCAATTTGTGCAAAGCCTAATTGTCCTCACCAATGCGGAAATTGATGAAGATAAGGCTAAGTTGTTACGTGATGCTGGTCTAATTACGTTAAAGTCGTTTGGAGATAACAAGGCAGATCTGAAAATTATCGCTGAACAGCTTGACCAGCAGCAGACGCAAACGCTTATTGACTACATGCACCAGACAATTCTTGATATTGTTGGTATGCCGAACCGAAACGGCGGAAGCAGCACAAGCGACACTGGCAGCGCAGTTATCATGCGGGATGGTTGGTCTGCTGCCGAGGCGAGAGCAAAATCAGACGAGCTTATGTTCAAGGAGGCCGAGCGGCAAGTTCTCAAGATTGCGCTTGCGATTGTGCGCTCTACGATAGGTACGACGTTGAAACTGGCTGACGTTGAGACGCAGTTCACGCGCAGGAATTATGAGAATGTGGGTGTTAAATCGCAAACCCTTATCTCTATGTTGGGTTGCGATAAGATTGCCCCCGCGCTGGCGTTCCAGCATTGCGGACTATTTTCTGACCCAGAGGACGCTGCGAAAATGAGTGCGGAGTATTACGAGAAGGTCAAGGCTGAACGGGCGGCGCAAGTCAAGCCTGATGAGCCGCCGAAGGACGGTGGTGCGGTTGCTTGAGGCTTTCCGCTGCAAGAAATGCGGGAAACTACTGTTTGAAGGGCTATTTCACGGAGTAATAAAGAAAATATGCCCAAGATGCAAAACTGAAAATATCTTTAGCGTGCCAAGCGCACCGAGCAAGTAGGAGAGATCCGAAAGCACGGTGCGTTTTGTTTTTGCAAATGTTTGGTGGGGAGAAGCACCTTAACGGCGCAATCGACAAACGTGAGAGAACACGTTCAACAAACACAATCAATAGTGCGGAGATGCACATAAAAAGCGCAAGGAGAAAAAACATGGCATTCGATTTTACTAAGCTGGACGGATATAAGCCGGAAATGTCGCCGGAGGAAAAGCTGGCATTGCTCGACAAGTATGAGCCAGACAAACCTGACCTTACTGGCTATATCCAGAAATCAACTTTTGACAAAACCGCTTCTGAACTAGCCGAAGCGAAACGTCAGCTTAAAGCAAAGCAAACGGAAGAAGAACGCAAGGAAGCTGAACGGCTCGAAGCGGAGGCGGCAATGAAAGCCGAACTCGAAGCCTTACGCAGAGAAAAGACTATTTCCGATAGCAAGGCAAAGTTCCTCGGGCTTGGCTACGACGAAAAGCTGGCCGCTGAAACCGCAAAAGCACTCGCGGACGGCGATATGGAGAAGGTTTTTGCGAACCAAGGAATCCACATCGAGAACGTGAAAAAGGCCGAACGCGCCGCAGCAATTGCTGGCGACCAGAAGCCCCCGGCCGGAAGCGGCGGTGGCGCAAAAATAACCAAAGAGCAGTTCGACGCAATGGGCTATTCCGAGCGCCTAAAGTTGTATAACGAACAGCCCGAACTATTTAAACAATTTACGGAGGGATAAATAAATGGCTAACGAAACTAAACTTTCCAGCATTATAAATCCAGAAGTGCTTGCCAACATGGTTGAGAGCAAACTGGTAAACGCAATGAAATTCACCCCGCTTTGCCGCGTAGATAACACGCTTGTCGGACAACCCGGCAACACCGTGACGCTCCCGCAGTTTGCTTACATTGGCGATGCGGCTGACATTGACGAGCTTGGGACGTACAATAACGCGGAACTCACGGCAACCACCCAGCAGGTCACGATTAAGAAAATCGGTAAGGCGGTGTCGATTTCTGACGAGGCGATTCTGTCCGGCTACGGCGACCCCGTGGGCGAGATCGGGAACCAGCTTATCACGTCGCTTGCAAGCAAGGTTGATGGCGATGTGCTGGCTGCTCTCGATAATGCGACGCTGATTCATCCCGTTGTGACCGTCCTAATGAAATTAACAACGCGCTTGTGAAGATGGGCGAGGACTTTGAGGGCGACAAATATCTGTTCGTAAGCCCTGCCACTTACGCTGTACTGCGCGATTCTGCTGAATGGCTCCCCGCGTCGGAAGTTGCGGCCAACCTTGTAATTGCCGGTACGGTCGGTATGATTTACGGCTGCATCGTGGTTATCACAAACAAGATTACCACTACCGATACGGCGTACATCGTGAAGCCGGGCGCGGTTGCTCTGTTTATGAAGCGCGGCGTTTCCATTGAAACCTTCCGGGAGCAGAATGACGCGACCACCTTCCACGCCAATAAGCACTTTGCGCCCTATTTGTATGATAGCTCTAAGGTTGTCAAGCTGGGCGCGGCTACGCTTACCACGCTGACCGTAGCGCAGAAGGCGTCGATTGCCAATGCCAAGGCCGAGTTTGTAATCACTGGCTATCCCACCAACCTGTCTTATGGCTGGAAAGCATATGCGGCAACCAATCTTGATGCGGCTGTTAGCGTAACGGTTGGTACTGATTTTGAGAATGGCTCCGGCGAAGATCACGCTGCCTTCGCCACCGAATATGTGGCCGGCTTTAAGTATGCAGCCACCAACGGCAAGTATTTCCAGGTTATCTATGTTGACGCTGCCGGAAAGATTCGCGGCACCGGCAACGTGGCAATTGCTACTACGATCTCCGCCTAAATAAAAACAGCATAAGGAGGAACACGGCATGACTGACGCTGAAAAACTGGCACAGGTAAAATCTTTAATGAACATAACCGGCACAGGTTCGGACGCGCAGCTTGCCGTGTTCCTTACTTTTGCGAAGAACGAGATCCTTGCATGGTTGTATAGCGGCAAAACGCCGGACGATGTAACGGATGTCCCGGCGCGGTATGAGCCGACACAGGTAATGAGCGTCGTTGCCGGTTACGGATTGCAGGGCGCGGAAAATCAGACCGCCCACAGCGAGAACGGAATCAGTAGGACATTCAAGCACGAGGATATGATTTCTTATATCCGAAGCCACGTTGCGGCATATGTGGGGCTGGTGTGATATGCGGTACACATGCAACAAAAAAGCATATCCGGAGTTTGAAAAGGATTGCAAAAACTGTTCCGAGTACGACCCGTGCGCAAAAGGCGGGAAGTGGTGTTTCGTTGCTGTAGCGGCCTTATTCAAAAACGAGCCAATGGTTGCAAGAACAGCTATGCCCGCAACAGAAACCCTCGTCGCCCCCGTAATGGTCAAACATGATTACCGCGAAGTGAAAATTGACGCAAGCACGACAATCACCATTGACCTTGAAGAAATCAAGGAACGCATTGCACGGGACTTTTATAAGGATCTTAGGCTTCCGGGGGTGATGCAATGCGGCAGTTGAATCGCAATAAACAGCCCATCTACTACGCAACATTCGTCAGCAAAACGGAGATTGTGGACGAATACGAAAACGCAACGGGTGAATATAAAATCACCTATTCTGCACCCGTAAAGGCAGCGTGGAACGTGAGTGTGGTAGAGAGCGACGCGGATGTGGCCATGTTCGGTGTGCAAGCCATTGATACCATCGTCGGCGTTGCGGACCGGGCGGGGTTCCCTTTGGATGAAACCTCAATCCTTTGGTACGGCATAACGCCTACTATCAAAGAGGACGGCACGACCGACACGGCGCACAATTACCGCGTTGTGGGCATAAGACCGTCGCTTAATACGGTTAAGTTTTACGCACAAAAGGTTAGTGTGACGCAAGTGGTGGAGCAGGAGCCAATTGAGCCCGAAGAACCCGAAGAACCCGAAGGACCAGAAGAACCGATTGAAGGCGATGGCTAATGCAGAAAATCACCATCCAGCTTTCGGAGGAATCCATCAAGGCGGCGATTAAGGAACTGGACAAGTACAAGAAGGAATTGAGCAAAAAGGCCACCATGCTTGTGCAAAAGCTGGTTGACGCTGGCGTTGAAATTGCGAAACAGGAAGTGTTGACGCTCGGCGCGTTTGATAGCGGCGAACTGCATGACAGCCTTGACGGGATGATGTACACAGACGGGGCGCGCGGAATTATCTTTACGGATTGTGGACATGCCGCGTTCGTCTGCTTTGGCACCGGCGTAGTCGGCGCAGGAAGCCCTCACCCCACTTTGCCTTGGTCATACGATGTGAACGAGCATGGTGAAAAAGGCTGGGTGTACTACGACGAGAAACAAGGGCGTTTCCGTTGGACAAAGGGTATGCCGTCCAGACCGTACATGTATAACACGGCGCGGCAGTTGGAGGAACGTGTTATAGAGGTCGCAAAGGAGGTGTTCGGGGCGTGATTGACGTAGAAAATGCAGTATTCAGCACGGTATCAACCGCGTTACGCGCCGAATATCCCAACATGAACCCGTTAAGCGGAGCAAGGCAACCCGCGCCGGAGGACTTGCCTGTTGCTGTTGGCATGGAAATGGACAATAGCACCTATCAGCGCACACTAGATTCGTCCGGCACAGAGAATCACGCAACGGTGATGTGGCAGTGGGAGGTTTATTCCAATAAGATGCCCGGTAAAAAAGCGGAGTGCAAGGCAATCATGGAGATTATCGACGCGCAGATGATCGGCATGGGATTCTTGCGCACTGGGTGCGGCCCGATGACTGTGCCAAACGCGGATGCTTCAATTTATAGGATTGTGGCGAGGTACAGAGGAACGATTTCAAAAGACAAAGTAATATACAGGAGGTAATCACATGGCGATCTCGACATATCCCGTCACGCTCAAAGCGGCCGGCACGAAACTTTGCGACATTAAAGACTTCCCCGATCTAGGCGGTGCGCCGGAAATGCTGGAAACAACGACGCTTTCCGACGCGGCCAAGACGTACATTGCGGGCATTCAAGACCAACAGGCGTTAGAGTTTACGGCTAACTATTCCGCCGTGGACTATGCGGCAGTAAACGCGCTCACGACCACCACCGCATTTACTCTTGAGTTCGGTACAGACGGCGCAAGCGGCAAGTTTTCATGGAGCGGCACTGCATCTGCTTACATTGTAGGGGCCGGTGTCAATGAGGTTGTTGACATGAAGATTGTTATTGTTCCGTCCACCGTTATCACCAAGGCTTAAGGAGGCGTAAAGAATGGCTATTTCTACATATCCAATTACTCTTAAATACGATTCAAGCGCGACGGAAACCCCAAGCTGGGATGATGTTTGCGACATTAAGGACTTCCCGGATTTAGGCGGTGCGCCGGAGATGTTAGAAAGCACCACACTGTCAGACCCGGCAAAAACCTACATTGCGGGGATCAAAGACCAGCAGGCGTTGGAGTTTACGGCAAACTACGACGAGGACGATATGGACACTATCGCCGGGCTGACTGGCACGAAGAAGTTTCAGCTTTGGTTTGGAACCGACGGCGCTTCTGGCAAGTTTGCGTTTTCCGGCACGATTAGCACCCATGTTGTCGGCGCGGGCGTGAATGAAGTTGTGGACATGAAGATTGTTATTGTGCCGTCCACGCCGATTACGGTTGTGGCGTAAAAGGAGGAGAAAAAATCTATGGCACGAACTACACTTGACTTTGAGTACGGCGGCAAGGATTATTCCCTTGCCTACACCATCGACGTTGTGAAGCGGCTCGACCGCAGCGGTCTGCTTGCGGAGATTGTAAACGGGAACCGCCCGCTGACAATGACAGAGGATTTGTTTAAGGCCGCGTTTGAAGCCAACCACCCGACGGTTTCTAACCGCATCCGAGAAAACATCCTGATGGAACTCCAGGAATCCAACGAGGACGGATCGCTGCTGGAAATTCTATTGGAAATGATTAACGAAGCGAGAGAATCCATTGCGCCAAAGGGAAACGTGCAGTGGAGGGTGAACCGGGGCGACAAGATTTAGATTCACCCTCCGATGTAAAATGGTTGACTTTTGCGGAACTGGCAGACGAGCTATGCCCCGCTTATATGTCTATGGGCGTTCCGTATAACGAGTATTGGCACGGAGACTATTCGCAGCTTGCATATTACGCGAAAGCCTTTGAGGTTCAACGCGAACGGGCAAATTACGACGCATGGTTGCAGGGCGCGTATGTATATGACGCGGTGTGCATGGCTTCTCCGATACTACACGCATTTGCGAAGTCCGGCACAAAGCCTGTACCATACCACAAAGAACCGTATGGCGCAAAGTATAGCGGTTCGGGCGCAACGGCAGATAGCAAAAAGCCAAAGAAAACAGACAAAGAAATACAAGACATACAGGCACTCAATGCGTCTGCGAAATTCGCCTCATTTATGACGCAATGGAACAAGCGATTTGAAAGCAAGGGTGGTGCTCATGGCGATAACGATTGACCAACTACAAATTGATATACAGGCAAAGGGCGCTGAATCGGCAAGCGGGATAGACAAGCTTACGACGTCGCTTGGCGCTTTGAAAAGAATGATAAACAAGAGTTTGGTTGGAAAACTTGAAAGTCTATCGTCTGCACTTGATGGCATCAAAGCGCCCATAACCGTAAATATGAATGTCAAGGGCATGGAGCAGTTGAAAAAGTCGGTTCAAGAGGCGACCGCTAATATTCCTGCCAATGCCTCCAATGTATCCCCCACTGTTGATGGCTCGGCGGTTGCGTCAGAGATGGGTAAAATCAAAGCAAGCACAGAGCAAGCGTCAAGCAGTTTTGAAACAATTTCAAGCGAGGCAACAAGGGCGAAACAAGAATTAAAATCAGCAGGGGACGTTGCCGGTGACGCTGGGAAAAAACTAAAAGAAGTCGGTACGTCTGCAAAGCAAGGGGCAAGCGGACTGAGCAAATTTGTTTCATCCCTCAAACGCATTTTAATGTATCGTGTTGTGCGTTCTATTTTAAGTAATATAGCTAGAGCCGCAAAAGAGGGCATACAAAATCTTGTCCAATATAGTGCGGCTATTGGCGGTATAGACGCTTCCAGAGCAAACGCAACCATGTCACAATTTGCGTCTATTGGTATGCAGGTCGAAAATACAATTGGCTCTGCGGTAATGCCCGTCCTTAACGCTCTAATGCCCGTGATCCAAACGCTTGCGAATTGGTTTATTATTGCCGCTAATGCTGTGAACCAGTTCTTTGCGGCCCTCTCTGGTGCATCAACATGGACGAAGGCGACGGCGTATGCGGTAGATTATGCTGACAGCTTGGACAAGGCATCTGGCTCTGCTAAAAAACTAAAAGGGATGCTAGCAGGGTTTGATGAACTGAATGTAATTCAGTCTGAAACAGGTGGCGGTGGCGGAGGTGCCACGCAAAACTTCAAAAAAATGTTTGAGGAAGTCAAGATCAATGAAAAGCTACAAAAAATACTTCAGGCTATTCGTGGTTTTTTCGTTGACATATGGGAGCGCATAAAAGATTCCGGCGCAGTAGAAAGACTGACCACGGCATGGAATAAATTCAAGGAATCACTAAACAAACTGTGGAACTCGCCCGGAATGCAATCTCTTATTGGATGGCTCAAGGAGGCTATTTCGCTAGTGATAACGCTGGCGGGAATCATTATCATTAACACGCTCGCAGATTTGACTACTATTCTAACGGATGTAGTGAATCTCATAAACGCAATAATCAACGGAGATATTGCCGGCGTTGTAAATGAAGTTAAAAACTTACTTGTTGACATATTGGCTTTGCCGTTTGGTATTATTGCCGATATTATTGACACTCTGTTCGGCACAGACATACGCGGATGGCTTGATGAGCTCGTTGCCACCATAAAAGAATTCGACCTTGCGGCGTGGTGGAGAGATAATATATCCCCTTGGTTTACAAAAGAAAGATGGCAAAAACTAGCCGACGATGCTTGGCAGGGCCTCAAAACCAAGTGGGATGAGTTTAATGACTGGTGGAGTAACACAGCAATCGTTAAATGGTGGAACGAGAGCGTAGCCCCTTGGTTTACTAAGGAAAAGTGGGTTGAGCTTGGCGAGGGACTTGTCGAAGGCTTTAAACAAACTTGGAAAAACGCGGTAAACGGGGGTATTGGTTTATTCAATAAGTTTATTGATTGGATAAATTCTAGGCTTAATATTTCATGGCCGTCTCTTAACATAATGGGCAAAGAAATTTTTGCTGGCGGATCATTTCAGCTTCTTACGATCCCTAGAATACCTACGTTCGAACATGGCGGCTTCCCCGCAACAGGCCAAATGTTCCTTGCCCGCGAAGCAGGACCTGAAATGGTAGGTACAATGGGCGGGCGCACGGCGGTGGCCAATAATGACCAGATCGTTGAGGGCGTGGCTGGCGGCGTAGAGCGGGCGAATGCGGAGCAGAATGCGTTGCTGCGGGAACAGAACCGGCTCTTGCGTGCCTTGCTGGAAAAGGAAAGCGGCCCTGTATTTGCGCCGAGTGCGGAAGCTGGAAGATGGGCTGCGCGATCCATGGGTATGTATGATGCTGCGAGGGGGACGGTATGAGGACTTACACCTACGCTTTAGGCTTCAATGCAAACGGCACCCCGCTCCCCGACCCGTCGGGCTTCAGCGGTGAAACATCCGACCTCGATGTTTCGGGGGAGCGCGACGCTACGGGGCTATTGCACCGTGACCGAGTTGCCACGAAAATCCCCGTACAAATGACATATACGAACATCACATGGGATATGTGTCAAACAATCCTATCTGCCGTAAGTGCCGCGTCGTTTAGTTTTACCTTTCCTGACCCGAACACGGGCGCATTGCGGACAGGCACTTACTATGTCGGCAACCGCAAGTGGGATGCGGTGTGGCTACCTGCGGGCGAAAATCCTGCTGGGTGGTATGCAAACCTAACTTTTAGCGTGATTGAATACTAAGGAGCGCGTGAATGTATAGTGCGAGCGCACAATTTCATAACGCAGTATTCGGAAACTCGCCCGTGGAGCGCGTGCTATTTAAGTTTGCGGACGGCACGATTTTCACGAATGAGGATATCCATATCGGGAATGGCCTAAAGGTTATCGAGGCCGTAAACCTCGAAGAAGAACTGACCATTGGCGCGTGCCCCGCGTCAAGCCTTGATGTAACTGTGATGAATTATCACGGGCTACTTTCGGGGTTTGCTTTTGGCGAGGCCGAGGTTTCGCTTGGTGTGCGGACGGAAGTCGTTGTGGGGAATCCCGTTTCGGCAAATGCCGTTACTTATGTAGGCGGCAGGCGGTTCTGCGGATACTCCACGGAACCGTATTTGAAGCTGGATGGGGAGGCCCCTGCCGCACAACCCGGATTTCCTGTACATGCCATTGTAGCGGATGGGCTAGCCGTCTACTGCATCGGTCTTGAGGGGCAATGCTGGAAAGCGGAACTAGCAGGCGGGCAGACGTGGGCTAGTCTCGAACCCGACACCTGGGCTAGCCTTGAAACAACAACTTGGGATAGCCTGCAAGGTACGCTTACGGCTGTTGGCGACGTGACGCTATCCACATTTATGACTGCAAAAGCGGCCGGGTGGGCGGCACAGGGTAGGGGCTTATGGTCGAACGGCGGCGTGGTCTATGAATATTACACGAACGGCAACGCCGAAACGTATGAGTACGTGAAGCTCGGCACGTTCCTGCTTAATACGCCCGCAAAACGAAGAATCAACATGATTGCCGTGTCCGCGCTGGATAAAATGTCGCTATTCGACCGCGAGGCGGATGCGTTCTGGAACGGGCTGACCTATCCTATTACGGTAGGCGAAATTTTCGCACAGTTATGCACTTTCGTGGGCGTTCAAAAGGCTACCACTTCCTTTATAAATAGTACGCGGCTCTTAGACGAAGCGCCTTTGGCTGCGGATGGTATTACTGCGCGTGAAATCCTTGGATGGATTGCGGAGGCGGCTTGCTCATTCGCCCGAATGACCCGTGACGGCGAGGTTGAGCTTGCATGGTTTGGTGTGCGGCCCGTTTCCATCCCCATGACGCAGTATTTCAGCATAGCGCCCGCAGAGTATGAAGTGGCTCAAGTTGACAAGCTGCAAATTTCAGGCTCCGAAACGGATATAGGCGTGGTTATCGGTGAGGGAACGAACGGATATCAGATTTTAGATAATCCGCTCCTTTACGGCGCGACCGATACCGAGGTGCGGACGCTTGGCGTTCCTATTTATAACCGTCTTATTGCCTATGCACCGTTTTCGCCCATCGTAGCTGCCGCTGTGTGCGACTGGTCGATACAGGCCGGGGATATCATTGAAATCACTTTGAACGGCGTGCCTTATGCTCTGCCCGTCTACACCCAAACGATTACATGGAAGGGTAATGCGCGGGTTACGTACGAGAGCACGGGCGCGGAGAAGCGGCCTGTTATGACGGCAACTAACAGGCGTGTCTATGCGCAGAGGCGAGCCATTCACGAGGTCAACGAAACCGTCAACGGCCTTATGCGGCATCTTGAGGATGTGGACGGCAATATCGCAGACCTTGAGCTTACGACGGGCGGATTGACGCTGGCGATCAACGCGAACAAGCTGCTTTTCAATGCAAGCGGGCTGACCGTACAGGGCGGCGGGCTGCGTGTAAAAAACAATGCCGGGATAGATGTTTTCTATGCGGACATCAATGGTAATCTGACACTAAGCGGCCAGCTAAGTGCCGTAAGCGGTACGTTCAACCAGATTCTTTCGACTGGTTCAAACCCTTACATCCGGTTCGGCTCCAACCTTGAGATAACCGAGGACTATCTTGAAATAGCGAACATCTATCTCGAGCGCAACCTTGTCATGATCGGCGATTCGGTGTTTACGCCGGACACGATCCAGATCAACGCAGGTGCCGTGACAAAGGTGCAGATTGACGCGTCCGGGCTGTGGTTGCCCGGCGCACAGAACACGACCCGCTTCTACATGAACCCTCCTACGGGATCAGGTACGGCGGCGCATTGGGTTTACCGCTCGGCGGAGGGTATCTATTCGCTCGGCATTTACAGCTCGTCGCAGAAGTACAAAGATGATATCCGCGAGCTTGATGTTGACGCGATGGACATTCTCATGCGGCTGACCCCTTCGTGGTTCCGCTACAAAACGGACGATTTCAACCTTATGGGGCTTATCGCGGAGCCGACATACGAAGCGTGCGCGGATCTGGTCGCCTTGCGGGACGGGGATCCGGATAGCATCCGCTATGAATCCGTGGTCACGCTTTTGGTGGCGGCGGTGCAAGAACTTAACAATCGTGTAAAGGAGATTGAAAATGCGCGATAAAATCAATGCTGTGATTCAAGCGCTAAACCAGATTGAAGTAAAGGGCAAGGTCAACGCCACGTACCTGGTGGCTGCAATCAATACGCTGGAATCTATCGTAAAGGAGGGCGAAGCTGATGGCAACTCAAACTCCGAATCTTAATCTCACAAAGCCTATGGGCACAGACTATGTGCGCATTGGTGATTTCAATGATAATGCGGACAAGCTGGATGCGTCCATTGGCGACCTCGGGCAGCTTACAACGGATGCTAAGGCAAGTCTTGTGCTGGCCATTAACGAAGCGGCCACCAAGGGTGGGGCAAATGCGCCGTATATCGGAGAAAACATGAACTGGTGGATATGGGATTCCACCACGGCGCAGTACGTGGATTCTGGTACCGCTGCGCCTGGCCCCAAAGGAGATAAGGGTGATACGGGCGATCAAGGCCCAAAGGGTGACAAAGGCGATACGGGAATTGGATTGCAAGTAAAAGGCACATACGCCACGCTTGCCGCGCTGCAAGCCGCAGTTACCGATCCCGCCATTGGCGATATGTACAACGTGGGAAGCGCCGCACCGTTCAACATCTACATGTGGAACGGTAATGCGTGGGAAAATCAAGGGCAGTTGCAAGGCCCCAAGGGTGACAAGGGCGATCCCGGAGAGAAAGGCGATAAGGGTGATCCCGGCGCAAAGGGTGACAAAGGCGATCCCGGACAGGACGGGGCCGATGGCGCAGACGGTGCACCGGGGCCGAACGAAATCACGACCGGCACCGATACTACGATATCGGGTATCATTAAAGGCGCATCTGGCAAGGCAGCGCAAGCCGTGGCCGGTACAGATTATGCCACGCCCGAGCAAGTAGTTGACATCATTATCTCCCTTTACGGATCCCCGCATATCACCGCCCTGCCCACATCCGGCACAGCCCTTACCAATAACGCCGAGTACCGCGTAGCAGACCCGGTGGGCACCTATGCATTCGAGTGGCCTGCTAGCCCGTTTGAGTGCTGGCTACGCTTCACCACGGACGCTACTTTCAGTATCACCTTCCCTGCGGGCACTACCTACATCGGTGGTGCGCCTACGTTTACGGCCAACAAAACATACGAAATGAGCGTAAAAGACGGTGTGGTGATCGTACAGGAGGTGGTGGCATGATGAACCATAGGCGGCGCATGCTCATGAACATGGCCTCGGCCCTGCCGCCCAAGGATACCCTGCAAAACACATCCTGGGCGGATATCGCCAAGGTTGCGGCTGCGGGAAAGGCAGCGGAATATTGGGCGGTAGGCAATACGAAAACCATCACATTTGGGGCGGCCGTGCTGGGGTCTACCACGATCACGGTCAAAATCATGGGCTTTGAGTATGACGATCTCGCAGACGGGTCGGGCAAGGCACCCATATCTTTCGGTATGGTGGATAGCTTCGCCACACCCCAACCCATGAACGCTTCTAACACGAACGCCGGGGGTTGGGGAAGTTGTGCGCTCCGCACTACGCTTATAAATACGGTTCTTCCGGCACTGAAAGGCGTTATCGGTACTGATGTCATCAAGCCCGTGACGAAGCGCACGAGCGCGGGGAGTCAGTCTACTACGATCAATACCTCTACGGATGAGATTTGGCTGCTATCGGAGTATGAGATATTCGGCGCAACTAATTACTCAGTCGCCGGGGAGAAGCCTACGGACAAAAGCATTTGCTATCCCGCCTTTACCGATGCGGCAAGCCGTATCAAGAAAAGGGGTGCGTCGGCTGTGAACTGGTGGGGGCGGTCGCCTCATGCGAGCAGCAGCACTACCTTTTGCTATGTGACCTCGTCTGGCACTGCGAACAACCTCGGCGGCGCGGGCATCAATCGTGGCGTGGCGGTCGGCTTCTGTGTTTAATCCCGGTAATCTATGGAATCGCCGCCCCTTGGCGTGAAATTTGAAAGTTTATTTGGAGGTGATGTTTATGTATGAAATTTATAAGGATGGGGTTCGCATCAGCACGGAGGAATGGCCTGAATGGGTACAGCCCACGGG
>ERZ779866.1794-NODE-1794-length-20579-cov-3.754239_pt1 | contig 20579 bp, 20 predicted proteins | sample MGYA00511248_ERZ779866 | MGnify/ENA primary metagenome ERZ779866 (study PRJEB29588, sample SAMEA2155758) | human gut metagenome | biome: human gut; feature: human-associated habitat; material: faeces | place: Denmark | collected 2008/2010 ... | reverse complement strand
CCAACGTTGTGGCTGACTTGGCTGAAACCGAACTCGACCTTCGTGTCTGGAACGACGAAGACTACGATGAAGTCAACGCCAAGATCATGCAATTGGCCCAACAAACCTGGGTTGACGGCGTAACGCAAGAAATCGTTGAAAAGAACCATCACGCTGCCATGCCCTTGAGTGAAGCCACTCAAGCTATGGCCAGCCTGATTGAAGAAGCTGCCAAACTCGAAGGCTTTGACATTGCCTGGATGAAGGCCGGCGGCGCCTCTGACGGCAACACGACCGCTTCCATGGGCGTTCCCACGTTGGACGGTCTCGGACCTGTCGGCGGTGAAATGCACTGCGATCGCGAATACTTGGAAATCAACACGATTGAAAAGCACATCAAGGTTGCAGAACGTTTCTTCACGTTGATCGCTGAACGCAAGTAAGACTAAACAGGCTTACTGAATAGTCCCGGGGACGGCAATTCGCCGTCCCTTTTCGTTTCTGCATCGTCAGAGAAAATTAATTGCGTCTCCTTGCCGAGCTCCTCGATTAAAATAATCTGGAGGAATTGCAAAATGACGCACCTGATTAATCTTTTCGGAGCGATCGCCCTCATATTTTGGGGCACCTACATGGTCAAAAGCGGCATGCTCAGAACCTTTGGCATGTCGCTGCGTTCGGTGCTGTCACACGATCTCAATAACCGTTTTAAAGGTTTTGCCGCAGGATTTTGCCTCTCCAGTCTGCTTCAAAGCTCTACTGCGGCAACGCTTCTCATCGCCGGTCTTCAGTCCGAAGGTCTGATCAGTACACTAGTTGCCGTGAGCTGCATTTTCGGAGCAGAACTTGGCAGTGCATTTGTCGCCTGCCTGTTGAGTTTTAACTTTGCCGCCATCGCTCCCCTGCTTATTCCGATCGGCGTGATCCTGTTTTTCTATTGCAAACCTTCAACTCGTCCCGGACAATTCGGCCGCATTCTCTTGGGTTTGGCTTTCATCATGATTGCCATCAACCAAATCGTCGTTTCTACCGCCCCCTTACGGACGAACCCCGATATCGCATCCTTTTTTGAAATTCTGCAAAACATGCCGCTTTTTTCTTTTGCGGCAGGCATGATTCTCGCCATCGTCTGTGTTTCCAGTCTTGCTGCTGTTATCCTCATCTCCTCTTTGGCAATGGCGCACGCTCTCAATTTTGATGCCGCCCTTTGGATGATGATAGGCGCCAATGCCGGCAGTACCCTACTAGCCATTTTGGCAACCATGTTTGCCAGTGCCGTCGGTCGCCGCGGACCTTGGGCGACGGCACTTTGCCGCAGCGGCATGATTTTGCTGGCTATGATTGTATTGAGTACCGGACTTAACCAAAAAGTCTCTTTGCCTCAAAATATCGTTGTTTGTCATCTGATTTTTAATTCTTTCATCGGAGCTATGGGGCTTCTTCTCGTCAATCCTCTGTCCTGCTTTATTGAGAAAATACTTTTCTCTAAAAACGATAATCCCGATATCGCTTTAAACTACAAAAAGCTCTTTGCACAAGAAAACTTTCTCACTGTCTCCATTTCTTTATCGGCGGCCAAAAAATACCTTCATCAAGAATTCGAAGGCCTTCGCCTGGCTTGGATTGACGTGGACACTTTGCTTAGATCCAATCCCAATCCCGGCAATATCATGATCATCAAAAATGCTGTCTCTTCCGTTTTAAAACTCAATCGCGGAATTTCGCATTTTCTTAACCAAGCCGTGACGACAAACCTTAACTCTTCCGAAGCCATCGAGTGGCAATACTTAAAAGCTATTAACGGTACGCTCAAATCAGCAATCAACCTCATTGACCACACAATTGATGTCATCAATGAGCAAAAGTGTCTGAAACATTTGGATTTCAGTCAGCAAGGTCTGAAAGCATTAACTGAATCTCATCGTCTGGTGCTTGCCTGTATTGAAACTTTCATTGCCTATCAAAAATGCACAAAGCCTGAGAAAAGAAGGGAACTGGTGCGCAGACTTCACGCTCACCAGCAAAACCTTCTGACAACCACTCGCGAACAGACTAAACTGCATCTGCTTCGCATAGCCAATAACAATGCCCAAGCCATTGAAACGGATACGCTGCATCTGGAAATTCAATCGCTCTTTAATCGCCTGGCAGCCTTAATCTGCACCAGTGTCAACCTGGAACCGCATAAAAATTAAAACTAGCTTTTCCAAAGAGACAACTGCCTAACCTTAATCTGAAACTTTCGCGCGCCCGGCCAATAATTCAGGCAGGCGCCTGATGAACTCTTTAACTGCCGGCATGGTCGGTACGCCATGGGTGACCATATAGATTTTTCTGCTTAAGGGCGGATCCAGTGGCCGACTTTGCACCTTGGATTTGTCATTTTCCAAAAGCAATTCGGGCAAAATGCTCACTCCGATTCCATCACGAACCAGATTGACAATTGATGTTGCACCCACTGTCGTGTACCGTACTGGAATTCTCTGCTTTGCATCTTTGAGCCCCTCTTCCAAAGGCTCGCACCAGCTGGCTCCGTGAAGAATGAAGGGATAGTCCTTCAACGCTTTCAATGGCACTGTCTCAAAGCGACTCAAAGGATGTCTATTCGGGAATATGACTTTGAACTCATCGAGGTGAAGCAAAGTGGCATTGAGATTTTGATCAAAAGCCGGCGTAAAAAGACCGACATCAATTCGGTCCTCTTTGAGCCACTGGCTGATGATTTCTCCGTTGCCGATCAATATTTCATATTCAACTCCCGGGGCCTCTTTTATCATTTGCTTTAATATGACAGGCAGCCACTCATTGGCTACTGCTGTTACGGTTCCCAATCGAACAACGCCCGTTTTCAAACCGGTTAAATCCTGCAAGACTCCGTTTAAACGCATTTCGTCGTTACAGATTTTTCGGATGAAAGGCAATAAAGCACGTCCGGCTGTTGTCAGTGTCACACCGGATTTTTTCCTAATCAATAATTCAACGCCCCACTGTTTTTCCAAATCAGCCACCATTCGACTGATCGCAGACTGAGTGTAGTAGAGGCGATTGGCAGCCTCCGTAAGACTTCCGCATTCAACGGCTGTCAGAAAAGCTTTGTATTTGTTGATTGACATTTATTTATGCAAAATTTGAATGTTTAATATTAAAAATATTCGTTTTTATTATTATATTGAAACTTCTATACTGATCCTTGTTAAAAACAAACGACATATAGACAAAAGATCCCTATGCTTAGCGTGTTATTGATTCTTCCGGATTTCCTGGTCATCCTATTGGGTTTTTTATTGATGCAGTATTTCCGTGAGGGTGTGTTTAATCAGACCTTCTGGAAGGGGGCGGAAAAGATTGTCTTCTATGTTTTATTCCCTCCCCTGCTCTTTACCTCAGTGGCCAACTCGAACCTGACTTTAGGAGAAGCCGGTCTTTATTTGATCGTTGCGATAAGCGCAATGATGTGTGCTGTGGTGATGTCGTATCTCATACGTTTTGTGATTAAGGCTGATCCGGTTACCCACGCCTCCGCGTTTCACTGCGGTTTCCGATTCAATACCTATGTCGGTTTTGCTCTTGTGTCTCGTCTTTTCGGTCAGGAAGGATTGGCATTGATGTCGCTATTGATCGCTTTTTGGGTACCGATCAGCAACTCTATTGCAGTGGCCGCATTGGCAAGCGCAGTTGCTCAGCGCGACCAAACAAGCGGGAAAAGCAATGTGCTTCTGAAAACCATTAAGGCTATTGTCACCAACCCTTTGATTATCGCCACGACTTTAGGGTTGATCGTCAATTTAGCCTCGATCCCGATGCCCTCTGTTGTCATGACATTTTTCAAGTCTCTAGGCAATGCTTCTTTAGCGATGGGATTACTGTGCATTGGAGCAGGTCTACGATTGAGCGGCATGAAATCCGAATGGAAACTTATTGCCGCCAATACGTTCGAACGTTTGGTTGCCACTCCCTTTGTTGCACTTCTATTCTGCCTGATTTTTGATTTGTCGCCGGCAGCTTCCGGTGCACTGATGATTTTTGCCATGCTGCCTACCGCCCAGTCATGCTATGTGATGACAACCAACATGAGAGGCAATGGTCCGCTTGTTGCCGGCATAACAACCGCGCATACTTTGAGTGCCATTTTTACAATTCCCTGTTGGATTGTGGTCATCCAGACTTTGCTCTAGAGCAGGCTTGGCTGAAATTCTTGCATTTTTTATGGTATCGTGGCAGAATTTTCAGCCTCACGTGGGGATGTAGCTCAGTTGGCAGAGCGCTGCGTTCGCAATGCAGAGGTCGGGAGTTCGACCCTCCTCATCTCCACCACCTAAGTTGTTGATTTTAAAAAAGAAATTTCCATCTGATTTATTCTGAATCAGATGGATTTTTTGTTACTCTGAAAGTATGATATTCTCACCTACGAGGATGAAAGATAAGTCATTCCGTCACCTCGTTTAAATTGACTTTGGCTCGACTGCAAACCGAGCCATTTTCGTTTTTAGCTCCTGTTTTTACCAATTATTGAGTAACTAGAATTATTTTGAACTCAGTGATTGACAATTGCTTCTTGTTTTTATATGCTATTACATTATTAAATCATTGCATAATCATTGCGTATATGGAGAAATGTAATGACAACTACTTCAAATCTACAGATTCGGCTAGACAGTAATTTGCGAAACGAGGCGCAAGGGGTACTCAATGAATTGGGAATGGATGTTTCTACGGCAGTTCGAATTTTTCTTAAACAGGTTGTAATAGAAAGAGGATTGCCTTTCCGTCCGACTTTAGATCCTTTTTATAATCCGGCCAATATTGCTCATCTCAAGCAGGCAATGGAAGATGTTCGTTCGGGGCGAGGGATTGAACATCACGCTTTAATTGGAGATGATGAATGATTTTGTCTTGGTATCACAAAGCGTGGACAGACTATTTGCAATGGCAAAAAGAGGATAAAAAGATACTCAAGAAAATTAACTTGTTAATTGAGGATACTTTAAGAAATCCAACAGAAGGAATTGGCAAGCCTGAGCCTCTAAAGCATGAGCTTTCAGGGGCTTGGAGCCGCAGGATAGATCAGGAGCATAGATTGGTTTATATGTTTTCTGATACGACCGTTACCATCCTGAGCTGCAAAACTCATTATCAATGATCATACTGTGGATTGCGAAATTAAAAACCATTCAATAAAGTCAATAGTTATTAAAATCTCTTGGGTGACTAGGTGGGTGACTGAAGAAAAAATCGTGCGTAGAAGCTCTAAAAATATTGGACAGTTCGATTCTCCTCATCTCCACCATTTAACGCATTGATTAAAAAAAAATTCCATCTGGTTTGCTTTGGATCAGGTGGATTTTTTTATTGAATAAGAACGAGTACCTGGCTATTTCGAGCCTCCACTTTTAGAGAGTGGCCGTTTAGGTAATACTCGATTAATGAGTGTGCAGATTTAGAATAGCCTCTTGTTTTTATAGGCGGTCTTTTGCTTTTTCGTAAGCTACCGAACGTTCCCGTTTCCCTACTGCCAACACTAAAATAGTAATCTGGTTATCATTGACCTGGTAGACTAGCCGATAACCAGCAGAACGTAACTTAATTTTGTAACAGTTCGGTAAACCAGATAATCGATTCGACTAAATTTTGGGATTCTGCAAAATTTCTTTCAATTTTTCCTTGAAAGCAGATCTAACAGAATTATCCAATTTGCTCCATTCCTTATAGGCTGTTGGTTTAAATTCAAGCAAATAAGCCATCAGAGATCCTCAAGTTTGACAGGAATTGAGCCAATCTCAGACAGACGCTCTCGAGCAAGTTTGATTAGTTCTCTGTCTTCCTCACTTAGTAACTCTTTTTTGACAGGAATTTTTCCTGTCTCAGCGACATATTCCAAAACACTTTGGCAGAGTTCGGAGACGCTGATTCCATTGGCTTCAAGAATTGGTTTAACAGAATCTTTAACTTCTGTAAGAATGCGAAAAGAAATTGTGGCAGTAGTCATATTAGTCAATGTAATACAAATGTAATACAAATCTGAATTTAATTTCAGCAACATTGAAGCAAATAGCAATCAAAATTGTTAAATTAGAGCTGATCACACCAGTCCGTAATAGTTGAAAACCGAAACTTTGAGCCATTTTAAATTGAAATCCCGCTACAGTACTTGACTATAGCGGGATCCTTGAGGTTAGTGTCAGATGCTCAAATCAGCATCCGACATTAATGACACTATCAGTACAAACCGATAATCTTCCACCAACCCATGCCGACAGAGAACGTAATGAGAACGCTCAGTGTTACGAGAATGAAGTTGATCTTATAGAAGCGCGGACGTTCGAAATAACCTTGACCGAAATAGATCGGACCCGGACCGCCGGCGTATTCCGTGATACCCCACATCGTGTTTGAGAAGATGGCAAAACAAATAGCAACCATCATCGGAGGAGCGCCTGCACCAATTGCCACAGCGGCAAACGGCACGTACATGGCAGCCACATGACCCGAAGCTGTCGCAAAAATATAATGCAGATAAATGTAGGCAAAACCCAAAATCAGGAAAGCCGTCATCCAGTCAAAGCCAACTAACATCGAGGTGAAACCGGCAGACATCCACTTCACAAAACCAAGCTTGGTCAGACCGGTAGCCAACGAAATAATGACACCGAACCAAATCACTGTATCCCAAGCTGCTTTGTCGCTTAAAACTTCTTTCCACTTAACGGCACCCGTGACAAAGAGGAACGCAGCCAAGGCAATACCGATTGCATTGGCGTTTAAGCCCGTAAGCATCGTGGTGCCCCATCCGGCCAAAGCTAACAGGAAGCCGACAGCAACCCACTTTTCGCGAGACGTCATCGGTCCCATCTTGGCGAGTTCATCGTGCCCCATCTTCTTCGCTTCCGGCGTCTTCTTCAATTCAGGATTGAAGATCTTGTAGGAGACAAGCGGCATGACAAAGAAGCAGACCATAGCCGGCACAACCGCAGCCCAGAACCAACCGACCCAGCTGATTTCCAAACCAAGACCGCTTGCAGCCAACTGTGCGCACAAGGGGTTTGCCGCCATACCGGTCATAAACATGGCACCGGTAATCGGTGTGAATTGGAAACACGTCATCACAAGGAATTCACCGATGCGGCCCTGCTTCGGACCCGGCTGAGAGTCCAAAACCATATTGATGGATTTGGCAACTGGAAGCACGATACCGCCCGAACGAGCCGTCACGCTGGGCATAGCCGGAGCCAAAATCAAGTCGGCAACACCGAGACTGAAGGCAATACCTAAAGAAGAGCCGCCGAACATGGAGAGCATCTTGTAAGCAATGCGGCGACCGAGGCCGGACTCCACGAAGCCCAAAGAAAGCACATAGGCGGAGAAAATCATCCAGACCGTGCCGGAGGCAAGACCGGAGAGCGCAGCACTGAAACTGAGCGTATTGGTAAAGATCGTAACTGCCAATGCAATAAACATCAAAGCGCCCGAAGCAATCGGAGCGCAGAGAATACCGATAATTGTGGCAACAAAGATGGCAAACATATGCCAGGCCTGAACAGTCAGACCCTCAGGAGCGGGACTCACCCAAATACCCAATAACAGTGCAATCGGAATAGCCCATTGCCACCATTTGATTTGTTTTTCTGCCATGACAAATAGTCCTTAGATTAATGTGCAGGAAGCAGAAGCACCGATTTCACCGCTGCATCTGCTTCACCCTTTTGCTCTTAAGGTCTTTCGTTTTACCGAAAGCCCTTATCATTTACTTCTTAGCAGCGGCTTTCCCACTTGGCGACAACGCGGTCGACAAATTCGGGAGCCAAACCGATATAGCTGTGCGGATTGAGCATGAGATCGATTTCGTCTTCAGTGAAGGCTTCCACCACTTCAGGAGTTTGCATCAGAACGTCCTTAAGATGAGCTTCCTGTTCATAGGCCTTCATGCAGCTCTTGTAGACGATTTCGTGAGCCGTGAGGCGACCGAGCTTGCGGGCCAAGTGCATCATCACGCATTCACTCATCATCAAGCCCTTTTGAACGTTAAGGTTGCGTTCCATGTGCTTTTCGTAGACGATGAGGTTTTCAAGTATGTACTTGGACTTTTGCAAAGCGCAGCCAAGCATATGGCAGGCGCGCGGAATAGCTTCCCATTCAGACAGGAAGCAGCCCCAGTCGCGTTCGTTTTCGCTCACCATTGATTCAACGATCGACGGAGCGATGCTGCGGACATTGCGGCACAAAGCGAGCACATTTTCAAGAACAGCCGGATTGCGCTTATGCGGCATCGTGGAAGAGCCCACCTTACCCATGAAGAACGGTTCTTCAAGTTCAAGAATTTCGGTGTGCTGCAGCGAGAAGATTTCGTGGTTGATGCGCCCGATGGTGCCTGCGCAGATAGCGAGCGTTGTGACGAATTCAGCCTGATTGTCGCGGGCAACGTGCCAAGCAATCGTCGGAACATTCAAGCCCAGAATTTCCATCATGCGTTTTTGGGTTTCGAGACCCTTTTCCGGCTGAGAGGCGAGGGTACCGACGGCACCGGCCATTTCACCGACAAACACGCGATCTTTCATCGCTTCAAGGCGTTCGATATCGCGGCCGAGTTCGTCAGCCCAAACAGCAGCCTTGTAGCCGAAAGTAATCGGAATGGCGTGCACCACGTGCGTGCGGCCGGCTTGAGCCGTATTGCGGTACTTTTTAGCCAAATTCAAGCAATGCTTCAGGCATTCCTTCATATCGCGAAGGATGACGTTGTAAGCATCGCGTTCGAGCAAAACCAAACCGGTGTCAACGATATCCTGGCTCGTGGCACCCCAGTGAACAAATTCACCGGCGTTGTCCGGGAGCACCTTCTTGAATGCCTTCAGAAGCGGCACAATCGTAATGGAGCTCTTGTAGTACTCACCGATTGAGGGAAGATCCAAGAGATTGGCATCCGCATACTTATTGATGATATCGGCTTTTTCTTTCGGAATAACACCGAGCTCACCCTGAGCTTTGGCTAAAGCGGCTTCGGTATCAAGCCACTTCTGAGCCCAGGATTTATCACTGAAAATTTCGCGCATTTCATCGGTGCTGAAAAGAAAGCCGTGAATGACGCTGTCGACTGCAGAGGAAGCCATTTGTTTCTCTCCTAAAAATGATCTGAACAAGTGAGAAGAACGCCCGGCATTAATCTCGCCGGGGTACGCTTGAATTTTCGAAATGAAGCTTTTTTTGATCAATTTAAGACATCAAATGATTTGATTATTATCAAATTGTCTCTTCAGTCTGAAAATGAAAAATTATTGAAAAACAAATACTTACTATTTGTACCTAATTTATTTGTTCATTTTCAAAGAAGGTACAAATGGGAAATATTCTTATAAATTAGAGAGTTATATTGCCCTTTGGGCTATTTTTTACTAATATGAGAAAGAACAATTTTGTTTTCTGAAATCTATAAATCTGCGACTTTCGGTACAAAAGTACAGCAGTCCGACTCGTTATGAGAAAACAGCTTCTTTGGCAAAAGCTTGCCAATAAACTTGCCCATCGAATCGCCTCGGGGCGCTACCCTTTGGGCAGTCTGATGCCCACTGAGCTTGAGCTCACGGAAAGCGAACAAGTCTCCCGCAACACAGTGCGAGCCGCACTCAACGAACTGAAGGCTCGAGGTCTGATTGAACGTCAGCCTCATAACGGCACCCGTGTCATCTCAACGGGCGGCGCAAGAAATTTCCATCAGAAACTTTCAAGTATTAAAGACCTGGATGAATTCGGGCATAACTACGGACGACATGTCACCGATATTGACTTTGTGACAGCGGATCAACACTTAGCTAATGCGATTAACTGCCCTGTGGGTGCCAAATTCTTGCGATTTACCAACATACGCACCAGTAACGATCCCGAAGACCCTGCTGTTGTCTGTACCAAAGTTTTTATTAACACAGCCTACGGAGAAGTTGTCTCTCAGGCGAGAGAACATCCTGAAACACTCATTATTACTTTTATCGAGGAAGTTTTTCACAAGCACTGTGTACAGGTCAAACAATCCATTCAAGCGGTAGCACTTCCGGCGAATGTCGCCAAGATTCTAGGGGCTACAGCGAATGAACCTGCACTGCGTATTCTGAGGCATTACCTTGACGATAAGGGAAAAGTGCTTGAGATCTCTGTAAGTTACCATCCCGGCAAGCGATACGCATTCAACATGACACTTGGGAAAGGCAGTTACTAAACTCAAAGCTCTTTCACCACTTTGCAGGGATTGCCGAAAGCCAAAGAGTTGCCGGGAACAGACCGCGTCACTACGCTACCTGCGCCTATGACACTGTTTTTCCCGATTGTAACGCCCGGGAGAATAATCACACCGCCTCCGATCCAAACGTTGTCTTCTACCACAACCGGTTTGGCAAATGTTTTGAAAAATGTGCTGTTTTTCCCCTCCCAGTCTTCAATGAGACGCTCAGAAGCTGCAGTTGGATGTGAGGCTGTGTAAATTTGGACATTGGGAGCAATCAGCACGTTATCACCTATCAAAATCGGGCTGTCATCAATAAAGGTGCAATTGACACCAATGATAACGTTACTGCCGATTGAAATATTGATTCCTAAATTGCAATGAAACGGAGTGTCAATCGAAACGTTGTCACCGATAGCGCGAAAAAGTTGCGTCAGTATTTCCATTCTCTTTTTCCTATCTGAATACTCAGACAAGCAATACTGACGTGTTAACATCCGGGCACGAGCAATTTGCTTCAACTTCTCAGGCGTTGCGGTTTCAACAAAATCGGCTGCTTTAGACTTCATAACCAACCATCCTTATAACTTTCAAAACCTAGTCATATCCTAAGTCTTCACGGATGCGCACAATAGGACGAGACCTTGATGGCGGCAAGGCATCGTTTAGCGTCATAAGAATCATATCCAATCATTCTGTTTGTGGCTTAATCCGCAACGCAATGACAATATCCTTGCCAAACTTTTTCGGACAGAGTTAAAGAAATTCCTCGTCAGAGAAGAAAAACATCTCTGAGCTATTCGTTAAGTTCCAATTCCCAGTCTTCGGGTTCACGCGGCAAGCTTTGGTTTTGTTCTTTAATTTGGCGTGACTTTTCCAAAATGGCTTCCCGCAGTTTATCGAGCCCAATACCTTTAAGAGCAGAGATGCGCACTGCCTCAATTTCGCCGGCTGCATTTCTTAAAATTTCAGGCTCAAGATCCGTCTGATCGATTTTATTGAGTACCAAAATCGTCGGAATCTCATGAGCGTCAATTTCCTCGAGTACTTTGTTGACTTCAACAATCTGATCATCTTTTGCAGGACTCGAAGCATCCACCACATGAAGCAAAATGTCCGCGTGAACCGTTTCATCCAATGTGGACTTAAAGGCTTCAACGAGTTGGTGAGGAAGGCCGCGGATAAAACCGACTGTGTCGCTTAAAACCACGCTTTCCCCGTCACCCACATAGCAGCGTCTGGCCGTTGTATCCAACGTAGCGAAAAGCTGGTCAGCTGCATAAATGTCGGACTTAGTCAATGCGTTAAACAAGGTGGATTTACCGGCGTTGGTGTATCCCACAATCGAAAGCGAAACAATGTCACTTCTGGCGCGGCCTTTTCTTTGCGTACTGCGCTGCTTGGACAGTTTCTTCAATTGTTCTTTTAACTGTTTGACACGCACTCCGATCATGCGGCGGTCCAATTCAATTTGCTTTTCACCCGGACCGCCCGTTTTCCCCAAACCGCCGCGCTGACGTTCCAAGTGAGTCCAACCGCGCACCAAACGGGTTGACAAATGCTCGAGCCTGGCCAATTCCACCTGCAGCCGCCCTTCACGGCTTTTAGCTCTGCGCTGGAAAATTTCCAAAATGAGTTGGGTTCGATCCAAAACGGCAACGCCGATCGTTCGCTCGATATTGCGCTGCTGAGCCGCACTCAAAGCCACGTCAAACACGACGACACCGACATTGAGACGTTTGACTTCGTCGGCTAGTTCAGCAATTTTGCCGCTGCCCAAATAGGTGGCAGGGTCCGGTTTATCGCGTTTAGCCAACATCATGCCCACAGGTTCCAGCGCATCGCTTCGCGCAAGCTCCGAGAGTTCTTCCGGCGCATCAGGGATAGTGATACGGGAGGTACTCACGCAGACAAGATAGGCGCGAGGGGATTTCTCTTCAGCAGTATCGATTTGAAATACAGTCATAATCAGAGGACAAAAAGAGCGTGCCAAGCACTCTATACCCGGCACACTCTTTTGGAATCACTTAACAATCTGTTCGATTACTCAGCGTCTTCGGCTTGAGGCATGTTCACGGGCTTGGTCGGCACCACCGTGCTGATCGCATGCTTGTAAACCATTTGGGTTACCGTGTTGCGAAGCAGAACCACGTATTGGTCGAACGACTCCACTTGGCCTTGAAGCTTAATGCCATTGACCAAATAGATGGATACCGGAATATGTTCCTTGCGCAAAATGTTAAGGAACGGATCTTGTAAAAGTTGGCCTTTATTTGTCATTTTTATTCTCCGGGCGTTTTATCACGCCTTCTTGTTAGGTTGCCCGACAATCGAACACCTGCCGTTTAGTTTAATCCTTTTTCTCCACGTAGGGATTCTTATTGATCTTAAATTCAATCCTCAGAGGTGTACCCGCCAGATTGAACTGATCTCTGAACCACCCTTCCAGATAGCGTTTGTAGCTATCGGGCACGGCCTGGAGACTGTTGCCGTGAATCACCACAACGGGAGGATTCTGCCCGCCCTGGTGAGCGTAACGCAATTTCGGACGCACACCCTTGACTCTGGGCGGCGACTGACGCTGCACTGCTTCAATAAGCGCTCGAGTCAATTTCGGCGTCGAGAGTTTTGCAAATGCCGCCGCATGAGCATCCGACACGGCTTTCATCAGATGATTCAAACCGTTGCGCTTTAAAGCGGAAATATGAATCTGTCGAGCCCAATTCAAAAAGTGCAGCTTGTGCTCCATCTCTTCGTCAATTCGGCTTCGTTCATAACTGTCAAGCGCGTCCCACTTATTGATGGCCACCACCAATGCACGACCGCTTTCAAGCACGTAACCTGCGATATGGGCATCATGCTCGGCAATGCCTTCCTTGGCATCAAGCACCAGAATCACCACGTTGGAGTCGGCAATTGCCTGCAAAGTTTTCACCACGGAAAACTTTTCAATAGCCTCAAAAACTTTACCCTTGCGGCGAAGACCGGCTGTATCGATCAGCGCATAGTCGCGGCCGTCATACTCAAAGTCCACGCGAATCGAGTCACGGGTTGTGCCCGGCATATCGTAGGCAATAAGACGCTCTTCTCCCAAAAGGGCATTGATGAGCGTGCTTTTACCGGCGTTGGGCCGCCCTGCTACAGCGACCTTAATGCGTGGAGCCTTCCCCTCTTCGCTTTCTTCATCATCGATGAGCTGAATTTCTTCTTCAGGGCATTGCGCAAGCGCAAGCTCAATCATGTTGTGCACGCCGTGCCCGTGGGCGGCGGAGATCATATTGGGCTCGCCCATTGCCAATTCGTAGAATTCGGCGGCATGCACGGAATCCAAACCTTCAGCCTTATTGACAGCCAGAATCACCGGACGATGCGTACGGCGTAAGTGATTGGCGATGCGCTCGTCGTGAGGTGTAAGCCCCGTTCGTGCGTCAACCACAAAAATCACCACATCGGCTTCTTCAATCGCAAGCTCTGCCTGGCTCGCCATCGCTTTGACAATACCCTGACTTTTCACAGGTTCAAAGCCGCCCGTATCCACCACAATGTAGGGACGCGGACCCACACGACCTTCGCCGTATTGGCGATCTCGTGTAAGACCCGGGAAATCCGCCACGAGTGCGTCGCGCGAACGAGTCAAGCGGTTAAACAATGTGGACTTACCGACATTCGGGCGTCCGACCAATGCAATCACAGGAAGCATGTTTTACTGCACCTTGATGAAGGCTACCTCGCCTTCTTCTGTTTGGAAAATAGCACCCTGTTTATAAGGCTGAGCAGGCGAAACAATCGCACCGCTCAAATGCGTGCGACCGATGATATCGCCGCTTTCAGGGTTAAGAATTTGGATATAGCCTTCACTGTCGCCGACAGCCACAACGCCAGACATCGGCGTGATGGAACGCACACCGCGCCACTTCAGCTTATCGTTTTTCCACACGGGGTAACCGCGCACACGGTCAAAAGCGTAAAGTTCGCTGGCGGTATTGCCGACAAAGACAAAGCGTTCATCGGCAGCAGGCGGCGTCATCGCCGTCACATCATGCGTAAAGCGCAGCTGACCGTTTTGAGCGTCCATGCACACGAGGCGCCCTTGGAAAGCCGAGGCACAGAGCAAATCGCGATCAACCATGGGCGTACCCAGAATATCCACAAGGCGTTCGACTTCGGTGATGCCGCGGGCTTCAGAAATCAAGGCTTGCCACACCGGGCGTCCCTCGGGAGAAAGACCCAGCAAGTAGCCGTTGCTCTGGCCCACCAGAATCATCGGGCCGAAGAAAATCATGCCCGAAGCATTCTTGACTGTGAGCGACGGAGCCTGACGCTGATAGCGCCAGCGCTGCTCACCGGTCATGGCATCAAAAGCGGTCACACGGGTATCGGCCGTGCGGACAACAACCAAACCGTTACCGACCAAGGGAATGGCGTCCATTTCGCTTGTCAGGAACGTCGACCAAAGTTTTTTGCCTTCGGCATCAAGCACAACGAGCTCACCCTTGGCAGTACCGACCGCCACGATGTAGCCGTCACTGCCGACACCGGCGGCAATCGGCGCATCGGTATCGTAACTCCAGACTTCATCGCCGGATTCTGCTTCAAGATGATACACAGTGTTGTCACCGGCTGCGTACACAGAACTGCCGACCACGGACGGCACAAGATAATTCGTCAAGCTCTCGCCCACACTCTTGGACCAAACCACATCAGGTTCAGCAATGGAGTTGTAGTCTTCGAGCTCGGTAGGCGCTTGAGAACTCGGAGAGCTGCAGCCGGCCAATACTGCCGCGGCCGCCAAAGCCAAAAGTGTTTTTTTCATGATAAAAACCTTATAGTTTTATTTCTGTTGTTCTTCTTCAGGCAAAGCTTGAAGTTTAAGCTGAACAAAGCCCATTAATGCCGGATCAATCGGATGCTTCAGAGCTTCCTGCCAAACACGGCGCGCATTCACGATATCGCCTTTAGCAAAATAGGCATCACCCAAACGGTCATTGACCAAAGCAATCTGACGATCGGTCGGCTGAGCGGCGCTCAGCATGGAAACAGCCTCTTCGTACTTCTTGTCATCGATCAGAAAGCCAGCCAAACGAACACGAGCAACCGTTTGATATTCGATGCGGTCAGACTCTGTGACAACCCAATGCAAAAGCTCCTGGGCCTTAGCGGCTTCTCCCTTGCTTTCAAGGTAACGGGAAGCACTCAACGCCCCCATGGGACCGTAAACGGTAGAGCCCGCATCCTCAATTAAAGCATCAACAATTTTCTCAACTGAGGAAACTTCAGACTGCTGCATGATCGCCGTCTGAAGCGATGAGTAGGCAAGACCGGCTTCCTGAGCCTGGTGGCGCTGCCACCACTTCATGCCGTTGTAGCCCGCAAAAGCCAGACACACCACGGTGATCACCGAGAGAACCAAATTCCCCCACTTTTCCCACCATGCCTTTAACTCGTCTAATGATTCTTGTTCTTGTAAATCGTAGGCCATGCCTTATTCCTCGTCTTCTTCGAAAAATGCGTCATTCAGGTTGACAAAATATTGGATCGCATCCTGTAAGTCAAGCGTTTCCTGCTTCATGAAGCGTTCACCCTGCTCTCCATACATGCATTTGACAGTGACCTGACCATGAGAAGTTTCTTCTTCACCGCAAATCAAAGCATACTTGGCGCCGCTTTGGTCAGCTTTTTTCATCTGGCTCTTGAGGCTTGCCTCACCGGCATGCACAATCACTTCATAGAAGGCATCGCGAAGAATTTCACCCAACATCATCGCGTAACCCTGAGAAGTGCCCCCCTGATGCAGAATATAGACTTCAGTGTCGGGCTCTGCAGACTCAAATCCGCACTCACGCATCACTTCCAGCACACGTTCCACACCCATTGCAAAACCGACTGCAGGGGTCGGGCGGCCGCCCAACATTTCAATGAGCGGATCGTAACGGCCGCCGCCCCCGACAGTTGCCTGAGCACCCAGTTTATCGGTGACCCATTCATAGACCGTGTGGTTGTAGTAATCAAGCCCGCGAACCAAACGCGGATTAATCGTGTAATCGACGCCAGCAATCGACAGAAGTTCTTCCATACGGTGCAGGAATGCCAAACTGTCTTCTTTGAGGTAGTCCAAAAGCTTCGGAGCGGCCTCAACCAACTGCTGCATATCCGGATTTTTCGTATCCAAAATACGCAAGGGATTTGCGTAGAGACGGCGCTTGGCGTCTTCATCCAGGATATCCTGATTAGCCTCAAAATATTTAATGAGTGCTTCACGGTGAGCCAAACGCTCATCGAGATTGCCCAAGGAATTCAATTCAAGCTTAAGAGGCAGAATTTCCAATTCGTCAAAAAGACGGCGGGCCATCAGAATTTGTTCGACATCGATATCCGGTCCCTTAAAGCCCAACGCTTCCACACCCAGCTGGTGGAACTGACGATAGCGGCCGCGCTGCGGACGTTCGTGTCTGAACATCGGTCCGAAATACCACAGGCGCTGAGGAGCGTTATAGGTCAAATTGTGTTCAATGACACTGCGAACGACGCCGGCCGTGTTTTCCGGACGCAGGGCGAGCTGTTCGCCGTTTAAGGAATCTGTAAAGCAATACATTTCCTTTTCAACGATATCAGTCACTTCCCCGATGCCGCGCTTGAAAAGAGAGGTAGCTTCCAGAATCGGCGTGCGGATTTGCTTGTAGCCGTAAGAATGAAGCACATCATGAGCGCATTCTTCAAAATATTCCCAGATGGGGGCTTCAGACGGCAGAATATCATTCATTCCGCGGATACCGGCAATTTTTTGTACTTTAGCCATAGTCAATCTCTCTTTCAAAGATTTGTATCTTTTTGACAGTAGTGCGTAAGCACGTATTCGTTAATCAGTTCTTTAAAACGAGCAGCGATTGAATCGGCGTCACCCGACTCACCTTTAATCGTCGCAATCTTTTGTCCGTCGGCAAATACAGGCGCAACCGGTGACTCGCCGTTGCCCGGCAGGCTGATGCCGATATTGGCGTGTCGGCTTTCGCCCGGTCCGTTGACAACGCAGCCCATCACCGCCACAGTCATATTCTCAAACCCGCTTGCCTTCTGACGCCACTGCGGCGTCATTTCAATTAAATAGCGCTGAGTTTGCGAGGCAAGCTGTTGGAAAAGCGCGCTTGAGGTTCGACCGCATCCCGGACAAGATACCACAAGAGGACTAAAGGCGCGAAGCCCCATTGTCTGCAACAGTTCCTGCGCGACGCGGACTTCTTCGGTGCGCGCCGCTCCCGGCATGGGCGTGATGCTCACTCGAATCGTATCACCGATGCCTTCAGCTAAAAGCGTCCCCATGGACACACTGCTTGCAACCACACCTTTGGTGCCGATGCCGGCTTCGGTCAATCCCAAATGCAAAGCATAATCGCATTTTGAGGCGAGTTCCCGATACACAGCGATAAGATCTTGCACGGCAGAAACCTTGGCAGAAAGCACAATGTGATCAGCCGCCAAACCGAGTTTTTCTGCTTCTCGTGCACTTTCTAAAGCGGAAGCCACCATCGCATGAAGCTGAACTTCGGAGGGTGTCTCGGGCAGACCGGCCCTACGGTTTTCTTCAAGCATGCGTTCAAGAATCTGCGGATCGAGCGACCCGCCGTTCACTCCGATACGCACGGGCTTATCGTGTTCAAGTGCCACTTCAATCATGCGGGCAAAGTTTTCCATTCCCCGCTCACCCTTACCGACATTGCCCGGATTGATGCGATACTTTGACAATGCCGCCGCACACTCAACAACTTCGGTCAAGAGTTTATGACCGTTGTAGTGAAAATCGCCGACTAAAGGCACGCTGCAGTTCATCGCATCAAGCTTTTCGCGAATGCTCACCACCGCCCGAGCTGCCTCAGGCGTATTAACCGTCAGGCGAACCAATTCACTGCCTGCGCGGTGAAGTTCAACAATCTGTTTAACGGTGGCATCAACGTCAGCCGTGGCTGTATTGGTCATCGACTGCAAGCGAACAGGCGACTGACCGCCGATCGTGACGTCGTTATCGGCATACCGAACATGAACCGTATGAGTCTGATGACGTGACTTGAAAACCTGCATGAGCTCAGTCCTCCTTCACAAGAAAAGTGGCCTGGGCTTTTTGCAGTGCGAGCCGCTCGGCTCGTCGCGTTTTATCCTTAATGTTTCCTGCGAGCTGACCGCAAGCGGCGTCGATATCGTCACCTCGGGTCTTTCGAACCGTGGTCACAATCCCCTGCCCCATGAGATAGTCCTGAAAGGCCTTCACATCCTTGGGGTCAGGTTTTCGAAGATCGCTGTCGGGAAACGGATTAAAGGGAATCAGATTGAATTTACAGGAGACTCCCTTAACGAGCTTCTCCAAAGCCTTGGCGTGTTCGATTCGGTCGTTGACGCCACCCAACAAAATATATTCAAAAGTGATGTAGTCACGCGGAGCGTGAGCCAAGTAGCGCTTGCAGGCGGCCATCAGATCGGCAAGCGGGTGCTTGCGGTTAATCGGCATGATCTGATCGCGAAGCTCATCGGTGGGCGCGTGCAGCGACACAGCCAATGCCACGGGAACAGCCGCAGCAAGTTTATCCATCTGAAGCGTAAGTCCGCAGGTGGAAACCGTGACACGCCGTCTGCTTAAACCATAGGCGTTGTCATCGAGCATCAGCTTTAAAGCCGCCACGACATTGTCAAGATTTTGAAGAGGCTCGCCCATTCCCATCAAAACAACATTGCTGATTACCCGATCAGCAGGATCGGTCACCCCGAGATCCTCACGAAGCGTCTTTTCCGCGTGCCAGAGCTGACCGATAATTTCTGAGGTTTTCAGGTTGCGGTTAAAGCCCTGCTTGCCCGTTGAACAGAAAAGGCATCCCATGGCGCAGCCCGCCTGCGTAGACACACAAAGAGTGCCGCGGTCATCTTCAGGAATAAAAACCGTTTCTACGGCATTGCCGTTGCCGACATCAAAAAGCCACTTTCGGGTGCCGTCTGTGCTTTTTTTATCCCAGATGGGTGAAGGCGCGCGGATTTCTGTGCGATCCATCAGTTTGGCGCGAAAGGCTTTGGCCAAATCGGTCATTTTTTCAAAATCACCCTCGCAGTGGCGATGAATCCATCTCAGAAGCTGGATGGCGCGAAAACGCTTTTCGCCCATTTGCTCACAAAAAGCAACCAGTCCCTCGCGGTCCAGATCCAACAGATTCACACGATCAGAATTTTGAGCTATCACTTTGAAAAAAAAGACCTCTTAATGTACAAAACGAGTCACCCGCAGGCGACTCGACAGAAAAAGGACGAAACCCGACGAGAAATGGAGGTGATGGTGCCGGGCCTCGTCCTAAAAGACATTACTTATCGCAGCAGCAACCGCAGCACTTGCGTTCGCAAATAGCCAAGGTCGGGAAGAAGTAAGCGATTTCAACGGCAGCCGTTTCCGGAGCGTCGGAACCGTGAACAGCGTTGGCGTCGATGCTTTGTGCGAAATCAGCGCGGATCGTGCCGGGAGCGGCCTTCTTCGGGTCGGTGGCGCCCATCAATTCACGATTCTTGGCAATGGCGCCTTCGCCTTCCAACACTTGAATCATCACGGGACCGGAGGTCATGAAAGCAACCAAATCTTTAAAGAAGGGGCGTTCTTTGTGAACAGCGTAGAAACCTTCGGCTTCGGCTTGAGACAATTGACGCATTTGAGCGGCAACGATGCGAAGACCGGCGTTTTCAAAACGCGTGTAGATTTGACCGATGACGTTCTTGGCGACGGCATCCGGCTTAATGATGGAAAGGGTGCGTTCAATAGCCATTGTATTTCCCCAATGAAGTTAAAAATAAAACACAGGGCAACTTATGTCGCCCGCGACAATTTAAAGACAATCCCGCAGGATCATTTCGAGGTGGCATTTTAGCAGAAAGAGCGAGCCTCAAGCGCCGATTTTTCGGTGCTTGAAAGATCAATCAAGTCAAGGATTTGCAACGAAGTTTTTCCGACCTTCAATCACACCGAGAAGTTTGGGAAAGGCTCTGAGAGAATTTTCAAAGATGACCTCAGCCAAGTTTTCAGGTGTTTGGCTCCGAAGTTGGGCAATCACATCAAGATAACGAGGCAGAAAAGTCGGATCGGATCCTTGTGCGGCAGCAAAGGCGGGCGCCATATCGGGTGCGTCCGTTTCAAGCACAAGACTGTCGGGCGCGGCCTCTTTAGCCACAGCCCGCACGCGTTTACTTCCTTCATAAGTGACTGCACCGCCCACGCCCAGGAAATAGCCCCTTTTTTCAGCCTGCCGGACTTCTTCCAAAGAGCCCGCAAACGCATGCAGCACCACTTTGAGCCCCGGGTAAAAAGATAAAACTTCCATGACCTTGTAAAGTGCACGGCGGCTGTGAACCGAGACTGTCAGTGCCGCATCGGCAG
>ERZ779866.1792-NODE-1792-length-20608-cov-5.237046_pt1 | contig 20608 bp, 17 predicted proteins | sample MGYA00511248_ERZ779866 | MGnify/ENA primary metagenome ERZ779866 (study PRJEB29588, sample SAMEA2155758) | human gut metagenome | biome: human gut; feature: human-associated habitat; material: faeces | place: Denmark | collected 2008/2010 ... | reverse complement strand
CTCCGGTTACCACAAGTTCTCCGCCGTTGACCTTTATCTCTCCGCCAGACTGCGTAAGATTTCCATTGACGGTCAATTTGTGTCCGTTCAGATCAAGAGTACCGCCGATAAGATTCATATCTCCGTTATATTCTTCATCAGCTTCTAACTTCCATCCAAGAACTCCTGAATTTTCAAAAGAAACATTACAGCCGTTCCTTACAAAAGCATTCGCATTAAGTGCTTGATTGAAATGAACTCCTTCTTCTGAAAAATTCTGAAGTTCAAGCGTTGCAAAATGCAGACCTGTACTGCTTCCGGAAATAGTCTGGAGGTCATCACCGCTAAGGATTGTTCTGTGATTTCCGGAAGCATAGAAATTTGAGTCGTTTCCGGATACTTGAGTAAAGTTTCCCTTCACTTCAAGAGTACCTTCGGTTAAATACCCACTATGAGAATAATAACTGCTGGTAATAAAATCTCCGCCGACCATAACATAGTCGTTTTCATTAGTCATATTCAGATATCCGTAGCCACCGGAATATGATACATTGCCGCTTGAATCAGTATTTTTCCTCTGAATCCTCAAATCGCCGCTTATGTCTACCGTTCCGCCATTGATCTTAAATGTTCCGTCGGAAAGTATTACGTTTCCATTCACATGAAGAGTTTGCTCATTCAGATTGAGCGTACCTCCGTTAATGTACAGATTTCCTACAGTGGTTTCTTCCCAAAGAGCTGTGTCTTTGGTAATAACCAGGTCTGTTATCACGGAAATATCGTCACTTGTTCCAGTCACTTCTCCGTCCTGGTTTACAGCTTCTACCGATATATTATAGGCGTTTGCCGCTTCAAGATCATTAAAAGTATATGTAGTTTCGGTAACATCTTCCTGAATCAACACAGAATCAAGATATATGTCATAAGATCCATTTCCATTTGAAAACATATTATTCCAGGTCAATGTAACTGTTGTATCAGATTTGTTTTGACATACTAAATCTAAGCTATCAAAGACAGCAGATTCATTATCAATGTTTTCTGATGTTTGTACAAAATCTTCATCGCTTATTTTCAGAATAGAGGCATGTGCGGTTTCTGCAGCTAATGAGACAATAGCCTCTAATGGCAGCATAGTTACCGCAAGAAATACACACATACTTCGTGTTATTCTATTTTTCTTCATCTTCTTTCCTCCATTAAAGTATGTTTTCGCTGATTCCCTTATAAAGATCAACAATATTATCTTCATTGTCATATTCAGTGGACTGAATAAACAAATAATAGACTGGTGTTATAGGCTGCATGGCATTCTGTGTTATGTACTCGTCTAAAGTATTTTCAGCACATTCAATTTTCCTTATACTGCCTTCATGTCTGATTTTTACTGCATTGACAAGTCTAAAAACAGGTTTGAATTTAAAAGCGGAACTTTCACTGATTTTCTTATTCACTGGTATGAGAAATTCTATATCCGACACCTCGATGCCGGATATATATTTTTTCTCATGTACGGTAGCAGCGATATTTCCACATATTTTTAAATTCAAAGCGTCTGTATTTCTTTGTATAAATCCTATCATTTTATTGACATCAGATATTTGAATTCTGGTACGATAAGAAAGTACGTTTTCATATTGCAGTATTTGATTCTTAAAAATATGCATGATTTATCCATTAACCCTTTCTGAAAATAAAATTAAAAAGCCAATTCCACATAATAATTCTCCCTTCATCAAAATTATTTGCATTATATAATTTTAAAAAGAAGAATTCTATAAATTCGGAGTGAATGGTATTGATTTTGGAGTGAATGGTAAAAATCAAGTTATATTTTTTGTTCAAATATGTAAATAGAAGTTGAAATAAGTCTTTATTTCTATTGCCTTTATTTTGAATTTGTGATATAATAGAATCAAAAGCTAGATTATGTCACATTTCAGAAAGGAGCGTAAAAATGCGTGTAGGCATCTGTGATGATGAAGTCGATTTTCATGAGACGCTAAAAGCTTTCATTGATAAGTATGCTATTGCCAAGGCAATACCTGTTATTTATTATGACTTTACTTCAGGAGAAGATCTTATAAAACACTTATTAGATTACAATGATATCGATGTTATCTTTATGGATTATCAAATGGACAAAATGAATGGACTTGAAACTTCTAAAAATATTCTCGAAAGGAACATTGATATTCCCATTATTTTTCTAACTAGTTTTCCAGAAATAGTTTATGATACCTTTAAGGTTAACACTTTCAGATTCCTTGTGAAACCTATAGACATAAAAAAACTAAGCGAAGCTCTTGATAATCTGCTCAAGCTATATTCAAGCGATAATTACATATTGGTTACCGCCAATGACGTGTTAAAACGATTAAATATAAATGATATATTGTATGTCGAAGCAAGAAATAAAGGTTCTCTTGTTCGTTTAAGAAACCAAACTTTGAGCTGTAGTGTATTGCTTTCTGACTTTCAAAATAAAATTCCTAACGACAGATTCTTCAGAAGTCATAAATCATTTTTAGTTGGATTTAAATATATCACCGAATTTAGTTCGTCAGAAATAGTGTTTTGCAACGGAGAAAAAGCAAAAATAAGCCGATACAGATTGAACGACTTCCAAAAATCGTATTTTGATTATATGAAGCGCTACATATTTGAGGTGCGCCTGCCATGAAAATATTAACAGGGATTTTCCTTTCCACGGCAAACATATTAATGCTACTCAGTAATTTAAAAATACAGACTGCCTTATTCCAAGAAGAATATAAAGTCACCAAAAAATTTTGTTCATTTCTAATAATTCTATTTTCAGCTTTGTGTACAGCAACATCATATATGGCATTATGTGATCCGATTCCGTTATGCTATATTTTTTTATTCGTTCTTGAATACATCTCTATAGCACTAATACCTGTTCTGGCTTTTAAGTGTAATATTAAACGTATAATTTACACAGCAATGTTTTTAATATTTTCCGATTCGTTGCTCAGCTCGGCTATATATGTGATTATTCGGATATCATTAAAAAATCTCGATAAAGATTTGTCTCACAGCATCATATCATTTGTCGCACAAATGATCATACTTATTTTTCTTTCGTTTTGTGAAAGCAAGGATTATTACAGAAGATTTCGCAAAAATCTATCGCTATTAAGTAACTCAATATTAATTCTCATCGTAATAATGTTGATTTTCCTTAGCGGACTAGCTGCAAGCCTTTCGGTAAGCACCGAACATTTAAATCTCAAGATGCTGTATATACAGGTTTTTACTGTGATCCTTGTAGTTTTGTCTTTAATTACAATAATTGTCCTTCTTATAAATTCTATATCCAAGAAGCATTTTGAGCAGACCGCTGAGCTGTTGGAAGAAAAAATGCAAAATCAACTTAAGTACTACATCATGCTTGATGAAAAAGATACAGAAATGAGAAAATTTCGTCATGATTTCAGAAAGCACATGATGTGTGTTATTTCTATGCTTGAAGAAGGTAGCTTTTCGGATGCTGAAAATTACATAAGAAAGCTTACAAATAAATTTAATGAGACTGTTCCGTCATATAAAACAGGTAACTATATAGCTGATTCCATACTTTCTGATAAAGCTCAGGAATGTAAAGACAAAGGAATCATATTTAAATTTACAGGTGTGATTCCTGAAAAAAATCTTAATCCCTTGGAGTTATGCACAATCTTATCAAATTCCCTTGACAATGCTATAGAAGCCTGCACCAAGATATCTGGAATGCCGACCAAAATAAGAATGGCATCAGACTTCAAGAACAATTATTGGTATGTCAAAATAGCAAACACTTCAAGCTCCGATATAAAAATAAGAAACAACAATGTCCTTACCACAAAGAGCGATCCTTTAAACCACGGCTTTGGTCTACAGAACATAAAGGATGTTGTTAATAAGCATAAAGGTGAATTCAAGATAGCTCAAACCGATGGGGAATTTACTCTTGAATTAACTATGAATTTAAAATAAAATATTGAAAGACGAAGTACAGATTTACTGCTATACTTCGTCTTTCAGCATTTAATACAATATGTCTCACGTCATAGTACATTCTATAAATATTTGTCAATTAACATGATTGTTCATAACTCTGCGACTGCTCATCCTTAATTCCAAGCGCCTGCCTTTTCTTTTGTATCATCCTCCGCAGCCTGCTGTCCACCGTCCGTCTGACCGACCTATACTTCTGCGTATAGTCATCTTCGATGCACCTACTGAGATTTGCAAACAAACCAAAGATCATATTGGCAAGCACAGCATTTTCAAACTGTGCCATATTGTTCAGCATATTCTGTGCATACTCATTGCCATCGTTTGCGGACTTAGTAAACCATTCGATAGCTTTTTCCTTATCTCTTTCAATGTCCTTAGCACCGAAAAGATAGATCCTGCCAAGCTGATAACTTGCCCAATGATTTTTGTCAGCACCATTCTCAAAATAATCGACAGCTTTTTGTATATCATACTTTTCTTCCTGCAAATACAACTTAGCAAGAGCATACTGCGTATACTCGCTATCTTCTGCCAAGAGCAAATACTTTTCTGCTTTGTCCAGATTTTGAGGCATTATCTCGCCCTGCAAATAAATTTTTCCTAGTCTGTAACTAGCAATGACATCTCCGCTGTCAGCACACTCGGTAAGCAAGGCTATTCCTTTTTCAAAGTCCTGTTCCAAATGCTCTCCTGAAATATATTCAAGCGCAAGAAACCTCTTGGCATTGCTGTTTTTAAGTTTGACAGCTTTCTCAAGCAATTTTACTGCACTATCTGTATCTTGCGGAATGTGTTCACCTGTCAAAAGTGCTTTGCCATACTCAAACAAGCCGTTCTTGTTATTCATTTCAGCTGAACGTCTGAAGTATTCGATAGCTTTTGTAACGTCTGAGTCTGTTCCAAGTCCAAGATTGAACATCTGCCCTAATTTGTAAAACAGATCGTCGTTCGCCATATCATCGCTTTCGATTTTCAAAAATCCCGACAAAGCTTGTTTGTAATATCGCTGTGCTGTATCATTATCTTTGGTGACATACTCTCCATATCTGTACATTTGAGCGATAGAATAAGCCGCATAAGGCTGCCCCTGAGAGGATGATCTCTGATACCAAAGAAAAGCCTGCGACAGATCTTTCTCTATACCGCTGCCATAGTAATACAGATTTGCAAGGCTGAACTGAGCAAACTTGTTTTTCTGTTTTGCCGATCTTTCAAACCACTCAAAGGCTTTTTGATAGTTCTGCTCCGTACCAAGACCATAACAAAACATTTTGCCTATACGATACTGAACATATGGCTTTAATTTCTTTGAGTTTGGTTCTATTTGCAAAAAGCCCTGCAAAGCCTGTGTGTATTTTGCAATAGATATTTCTTCGCTTTTTTCGCCAAGCTTGTCGGTAGAATAAAGCTTTCCGAGATCGTAAACAGCCAAAACATTCCCACGCTGTGATTCAGACAACAAAAGCTGTTCAGCTTTCTTAAAATCATTGAGCTTAGCGTCTTTGCCATAGATAAGCTTGCAGGCTTTTTTGTATTGATCGTTCCATTTGATATAGTTTTTTATTGCCGCAGCCGATTCATCAGTTTCTTTCTCTGCCAACGGTTCTGCTTCATCAAACAGAGGTGACATATTCTGAGGCGTATTATCAAAGTATTCATCATTTGGTTCAGATCCTTCAATTTCAGTATTTGCATCAAATGGTTTCATATTAAGTACTGTACGAATTATCATATTCCGCAAAGGCTGAAAAACTTTGTTAGCAGACAGTTCAGGAAGTTCCGTTTCTTTCAGAGTATACGTCTTGTATTTCAAGCGTTCAAGACTACACCATTTGTCATAGAGCTGCCGTATGTTCTCATCTTTTGCAAGCTCTGAAAATATTTTATTGACGGTTTCCTTTATCTCCTTTGGAAGATAGCCGTAAACTTTTTTGCCTTTCACATTCTGTAATTGGATATATAGTTTTCTGATAAGTTCTTCAAGCTGTGGATCTGTATGATCATTACTTGCGATTATATTTACAATGCTTTCAAATTCGTTTTTGGAAACCGCTTTCAATTCATCACGGCTTGCTGTCTGTTCCTGATAAATGCTTTGCAGATCATCGTGAAAAATATCATTTGCAAATGCTGAACGTATCTTATCTATACCCGCCTTTGTCAGAAATCCTTGCTTTGGATTTGTTGAATAAACAAGCAGGTGGATATGCGGATGATGAGTAGTATCGTGGTAAGCGGCGTACCACTTCAAATTGCAAAGAGGGATATTCTGTGCTTTTGCAATATCTGAGATATGCCTTTTGACAAGCTCACGCCAAGCGTCCGAATTATCATAGCCAAGCCTTACTGCATCTTCACGGCGAAGTGAAACAACGTGTGACCAAACATTGCCTTTATGTTCAGCTATCTCATTTGCCGCTTGATTCAGAATTATAGGCTCGTCCTTTTCGTTAAACAAGCCGTGCGAACCTCTCTTCTCAACGCCCGGACGCATAGCCATATACCCGACAAAATTCTGTCGGTTTCCAACCACGTCAGCATTGCGTTCTACTATTGTGCTTATCAATTCACCGGCATTCTCAATGGTCGGCTCTCTTTCATAGTCATCATACTCAAGGTATCTTTTGGATTCAGGAAAGTCGTTTATCAGATCGTTAATAAGCTGCTCTTGATTTTTAGTTGCATTGGCATTTCTGTCAACAAATTTTTGACTTCGTATCTCGACAGTTTCACGGGTAGCAATATACTTTGTATAGTTTCTGCGTTTTGTTTTATTTTTCTGATTTCCGTTTTTCAGATAACGGCTCGTAACGATAAGCTGCGACATTTTACACCTCCCTTATGATAATAAGCACCGCAAAGTTACATTTCACTACATTTCACCAAATAATTTTGACATTTCACAGCACGATGTATTCTTATATGATATAATACTATTAGTTGTAACATATCACTGAAAATCCATTTTGTTTCTTGGGTGCTTAGTCTTTAAGATCTCTTTTTGCTTTGACGATGTGACGTGAGTATAGATCTGAGTCGTGGTTATCGAGCTGTGGCCCAACATTCTTTGTATGTAACGAATGTCCACGTCCTCTTCCAAAAGCAGAGTGGCAAACGAGTGACGGAACATATGCGGCGTTATGTGCATTTCAACACCGCATTGTCTGCAATAGGAACTCAGCATATTTCGCACCGACTGCTCTGTCATTCTTCTGCCGAGCTTATTGACAAAAAAGTACCCTGACACGGCAATCTTATCTTCAAAAAGAAGTCTGTACCTTTTAAGTATGCTGAGCACAGCCATATTTTCTACCGGTATAAGGCGTTCTTTTGAACCTTTGCCGTAAAACTTAACGGAGCGTCCTAAAAGATCAACATTTTCCGGTTTAAGAGTACATATCTCAGCTATCCTTGCACCTGTAGCAAAAAGCAATTCAATTACAGCGGCATTTCTGACGGCACATTTCATTTGGTAGGCACTTTGGGCTGAACCTATCTGCTGATAAGAAAAGGAAATTATCTTAGCGATCACGTCGAGAGGTATCGTTTTGGGCAGCAGCACAGGCTCTCTGATCGAAGTTTCGAGCTTATCGAATGGATTAAAATCCATGTAGTCTTGCAGCAAAAGAAAGTGGATAAAAGCTTTTAGAGTAGCAAGCTTACGCTTTACGGTTTTTGGTTTGTACTTTTTATTCAGGCACTCGATGTAATCCCACAATGCTTGTTTTGAAAGCGTATCGGAAAACAGTGCATACTGCGAAAGGTCGATTTTGTATGCACGCACTGTCTTTTCGCTAAGCTTTTTATGGTAACGGCAGTAATCGAGAAATTGGTCTACAAAAGGTCTATATTCAAACATCAAAACAGCTCCTTAAAATTTTATTAGGCAAAAGCAATTTGGTCAACATTCACAAAAAGCACAAAGGCTTGCGAATAAAATTGCTTTTAAACCTACCTTATATTATATCAGAGTTGTTTGGTTTCGACAAATTTAGACTATTTGTGAATTTTTACAAAGTTTTTAAAACCTGATTGACTTTTTTAGGAAAGTGTGATATGGTATTATATGTGAGTAGATTATCGAAGGATAACTCTTTATTATCCGGTGTTCAGAAAGGTTTTTATGAAAAAAAAGCAATTAGAAGATAGAAAATTGAACTGGTCATTATTCACGAAGGACAACCAATTAGGCAATGGAATAAATAAAGGAATTGCATTTGAAGATGTTGTTGAACAACTGATAAAAGCAATGTTCCCACAAGAGGTGTGGCGGCGCACACAAAAATCGCATGATGAAAAACGTGATTTTGTATATCCTCAGGATGAAACACTTGCGGATCAAAAGTGGGCAGAGTGTAAAAATTATAATGAAAATTTATCTATAAATACAATTGCACCAACATTGGTAATGGGTGCAATAGACAAGATACAGTGCATATATTTTTATTCATACAGTAAATTAAATGACAACGCCATTGAAGGAATATTAAGATATGCTGAATTATCTAAAAAGAAAGTTAATATATTTGATGGGATACTCCTTGATAATCTGATAATTAAATACAACAGTCAGATAGAAACAAAACGTTTTTTTCCGAATGATGATTTCAGTAATATATCATACAATAATACGGTGCCGTTTCGCGTAATATGTTCAATTACAGATATTAATAATAAGACAATAATTGATCCAAGGTTCAATATTGGTGCTAAATTTATTTTAAAGGTTATTATCCAGAATTTAATGCCAAATGAAAATGATTTTAGCTATAAGGTCGAAGCATCCAAATTGAAGTTAAGTCAAGACAAATACAATGGAAAACTGAAATTCGGAAATATAATCGAGCACAAAATAATTTGCGAAGGATTAAAGTCTGGAAAACAAAATATATTCGTCAAATTAGATTTTAACAAAAAAAGTATTTCTGCAAAGGCACATGTGGAAATTTCTAACCAAAGTTATAGTTTCTGGAGCGGAAAAAACGCTATGGAAAGCTATAAGTTATGCACTAATTATCTAGCTGAGTACACCGAAAAGCCATTATTTATAACCGGCATTTCCGGAATAGGAAAAACAACCTTGTTGGATCTCATCAAGAACAACGAGGAGATATTAAAAAAATATGAAATACAAATTATCGATCATAACCTGACTAGAGAAACTTGTTTTAAAAAATTGCTTTTCGATCGTTTTGGATTAGAGTCAGATAATTCTGTTAACAGTGAACCTCAAGAGAGAGATAAGCTGAATAACCTCAAAATACTTTTAACAAACTATATACATAGTGCAGGCGATTTGGCAAAGGTACTGATGAATACTTATGATTTTAAAAAACCATTTCTGTTCATAATTGATAATGCGCATTTGCTTAGTTCTGCTTATGCAAGATGGATAAAAGAGATAATAGCAGAGTCTCAAAAGCAACAGAAAAAAGTTTATATTATATTTGCAATGGATCCTTCAATTATACCTATTGAGGATATTTATACTGATTTGTATGCTGCAGATGAATATTCCGATGACGCTGTGAATAATGTACATCTCACAAAATTTGACAAACAAGATACCGTTGCGTATATTCAGCATTTTTTTGGCGATATTGATATCAAAAGATTCTTTGGCAATTATACAGACCAGATGGTCATACCGTCGAAGGTTCAAAGGTTCTGCTCGATAATATTGGAAAAGAAAGTGATTTTACCCTTGCCAGATAAAATCGGCATAAAATATAAGATTATCGATGAAAATGCAATAGCGGATTTCATTGAGAAATATATCTATTCCGATTTTGTCCTTGATAGAACTGACCATATATTTAAAAAAGGTGATGAATGCCTAAAGTTTATATACTTAACCGGCTCGTTAAGCCTGCCTCAAAGCGTGAATCGGACTAGAATTATACACCAGCTGACGGACTATGGTATACTTGCCAGGCATAACAATGAAGTGTTTTTTTCTTCCGGTGAAGTAAGAAAAATCGTTGGGAATATGCTCAATTTCTCAGACGAAGACTATAATGATTTATATGAAAATGAAAACTGCAGTCAAGAAACTAAAGCCATGTGCGTCTTAAATCTGCTGAAAAAAAAGGAAGGTTCATATGATTTCCTGAATGATTTTTTTACATCTCAAGGCAATTTTATTACAAAAAATCAAAGATGGGAAACTTGCTGTCTGGTTCTTGAGAAATTCGAAGAACTGTGCAGTATGGGTCTTATCCATCAGCTTTTGTTTTTCCTAAAGAATAACTATACTCCACTTTATGAAGAGCAAGGACACTATAAGTTCTTTTTATTCTTAAAATTGGCAATGAAAACATTTATATCAAATGAATGGGATACTGATAAAGAAAGCATTGAAATAATAGCTTACTTTATAAAAAAGTATTTCGACAGGGCTTTGAGCACGTGTAACTACTGTACAGTCGGATGTAATTACGATGCTGTTAAAGCAAAATTTACATCACTGAAACACCTGTCTGAACCAAGAAAAAACTACTGGCTGTGTCACTTTTCAAACAGGGCAGCAGTAGTTGCTGACAGAGCATCAGATATTTTTCTAATCAATACTACTTATAACCATGCTGATGCATTATATAACGAGTCAATGAAACGCTGCTCAGATGCCGGAAATCCGGACGAGCTTGAAATGCAACTATTGATTGATAATTTTTACAGGTACTATGTGTATAGTCATTCTCTGACAAACGAGATACTGAATTCTTTCTATGATGAACTCAGTAAGCTTGATACAGGTGGGCTTCACAAAAATATTTCTCTGCAATATCATTTGATCTTTATGAAATATATGAGGCTGAAATTGGCTAATGCAGAGGCTGACAAGTTAAATGAGCTTCCGAAACAAGTCATTAGTCTGAGGACGAAATGCAATTCACCATTTTATATGATAAAGCTATATCTTATCGAAATTTATATCCACATTGAAACAGAAGAATACGGTCAGGCCTATGAACTTCTTGACGAAGCCAAGGGATACGCACTGATGAAAGATATGCGCGGCTGGATTTATAAGCTTTCCTGTACAAAGGCTTTTCTGATGAAAATATACCCTGACATTGAAGAAGAGATTGATTTGCAGAGTCAAATCCGCATAGCCTTTGAGCAGTTCATACGCATAAGAAAAAATTCCATACAGGATTTAAAAAGAGAAATATTTCTTCCGGTTGAGCTGGCAAAAATGTCGGAGAACTCCACCATGAAAAAAATTATTGAATGTATTAATACGCAAGATAAAACTCAAGACTTTTGGAGCAACCTTAATAATTATATATCAGGCAATACGATCTCCAATAACATAAGATGTTTCAAAAGTTATTTCACCATACATAACATAAGTTTTCCGAATATATGATCATGTGATATTTGTCATAAATTCTATGTTGGCATTTCGGTCTGCAACAATATCATTGTGACCCTCCCGGCAGTTTTTCCAAAGGGAGTTGTTTTTAAATGAGTTGAAATTATCGACAAAATACAAAATTGGCACTTTGTATTCACGAATGAAAAACGGAATGAAATTTAGGTAATCAACACATGCCGCATCTCTCTGTTTGTACGGAAAGCGAATTTTCTCCGTTTCATCAATGTGCAAATTCTCAACTATTCTGTCAATATACAGATTTGAGTTTGCAATCGTTGAACAATCCAGCACAAAGTAATTTCTGTTTATACATCCGCTTTTTCTTAATATCAATTCGCAGGATCTGTCAATATATTCGGTAATGGATATGGGTATATCGGGATGCTTGGCAGTGAAAATTCCCTTAGTGTCTTCCTTTAGACTTGAACTCATACCGCTTCCCGTCGTGGAAGAACCGCAGTGATATGCTATTGCATCTGACACGCATACTGTTTTATATCCCATATTTTTTAATCTTATGCACAGATCAATATCTGAGTATGAGTGAACCAGCTTTTCATCAAATCCTCCTGCTTGCAGAAAAAGTGAGCGTCTAGTTGCTGAACAAGCTGCACAACCAGCCAGAGGTGAATGATTTTCTGATGTCAGTTCAAAATTTGCCGGACGGCCTGCATAGGGGTGTGGAAAGTTGTAATAGCTGGAGGCTATTCCGAATTCCTGAATACAGTTTGTGTACATATTAAGAAGTTTTGCTGATGAATATCCTGTGGAGTCATCATTAAGTGCATTAGTAAGCGCGGTCTCAAAGCCTTTTGTTACGCAGGTATCAGCATCACAGAAAATCAAAAATTCACCCTTTGCATTTTCGGCTCCTAAATTTATTGCGCGTGGATACATTAGATTTTCTTTAATAGAAATTATTTTGCACCTTTTTTGTATATTCAAATCTGCCGGTATCTGTGAACCTCGGGAATTATTATCAACAACGATGATTTCGGTTTCAGAAGAATCAAGAGATTTCTCGAGCGAGGATATGCACATGGAAAGAAGGTTTGAATTGCTGTGAAAAGGTACTATAACAGAATATTTTATCATCATTTACTCCTTTGAAAGTATGTTGAGCATATTTTCATATATTTTTTTCATCTCGTTGGGACACTTGGTGTTATAATTATAATAGTATATAATATTGCACATGGTTTGATACCATAGATACACTTGGAGCTTTGGCACTTCACATGCTTGACAAAATGTGATGAGTCCATCAGTGAGCACAGGAAACATTTTTTTCTTATAGTTTTCAGAAAATGAATTGAACTGTGTAAGAAGCACCTGGACAATACCGTAATCCAGATCTCCAAATCGTGCAAACTCAAAATCAATTAGCACAGCCTTTTCTGTTTTGGGGTTAAAAATGATATTAGCAGGTTTTACATCCATATGTATAAGCGAAGGTTCCGAAAATGTGCTGTTATTCAGTATCCTTAGGCTGTTATTATATGCCGACTGAATTTTATTTTTGTCATAACCGATTAGGGATATATGATTAATTCGTGTCTGAAGTTTCTGTCTAAACATTTTAGGATACTCATCAGTAAAAAAATTATTTTGTTCTGAATAATACTGTGTATGTATCTTTCCCAACTGTATGAGCTGTCTGCGAATGTCCATAGCTGCTTTTTTCCATTGTACATCGGATAATTTTGAGTCAAGGACTTCCAGGTCTTTTCCCTCTATATAATTCGTAATAAAAAACATATCGTTATGAAATGGAAATGGAGAAACAAGTACATACGGCAGTACGTAATCTCCATTTTGATAAATCGACTGAATGTATTCATTGCAATGTATGATATTATCCACCTTTTTTTGCAGTTTTAGAAAGAACTTCCTCTCTGTTTTGCTACACTGTATTACATAATGATTTCTCGGTATATTATCCAATATTATATCGTGACATGCAATAAGCTTTATTGTTTCATCGGGTCCTATCAACCCTTTTTCAATAAGCTTATTTTGTACAACTATCATTAGTTCTTCTGTTTCATACATTTTTCTATTCAATTTCAATCTCCTAACATTTGATAATAAAGAGTTATCATTTATTAATCTCAATATAAAGGAGTTTTTCTCTATGATAAAAATCATACACAAGTTATTTTTTACTCTTATATCAACCATATGGATAATAATCATATATGGAATTGATCAAAAATGGAACTTTCTGAAGCAATCAATTTTTCTTACAGATGTTTGCTTAATTGCTATGCCTTTCATCTTGATTGCTTTTTGGATTATTATCACAAAGACTGACTGTTCTAGTGATAATGTATCTAATTGTGAAAACATCGATGAAGTAAATAATGACTTTCTTGCAAATTATCTTGGATATTTTTTTATTGGCATTGGACTTGATAATTGTCATACATTAGTTTGTATATACATAATCGTATTTACATTTACATTCGCATCACAGACACAGTTTTTTAATCCAATGCTTTTACTAATTGGCTACAAATACTACTACATAACAACCGACAAAGGAACAAAAATAATGATTATTTCTAAACAAACATATCGAAATGCTAAAGAATTGCATACTGAAAATCTCAAGCGACTTAGTGATACTGCTTTTATAGAATTGGGAGGGACAAAATGAATTTCCTAATCGTTAAAGTAAAGGACAGAAAAAGAACACCAACTTACAAAAAAATGATTAGCGGAAAAGATGTATACTCATTTCCATCTAATTTAGATGATGCAATTGAATATTCGTCATCAACATTACACGAAGAAAATGAATGGTATATGATCACTTCATTTTCCAAAACCAAGTTTTGTATTGATCTTCTAAAAGAAGAATTCTCATCAGTTAATTATGAAAAGCTCAACAAATCTGTGGTTGATTCTATTGATTATCTTTGTTCAATTCAAAATGACATTTTCTATTTTCAAAATATAAGCAAAGCAAACTTGAAACCTCGTAGATTTATACATATAGGAGATGATTTTACTTATGAAGAAAACAGTAAAAGCATTAATATTAATGTGACTCCAGACGCAATATATCAGAAAAATAATGACACACTTTATTTTCAAAGCCTATCAAAATTAAAGAAAATATTTAAAGGTATAGAGGAACTATATCGTGAAGCAACGGATGAAGAAACAACTGAATTCCTCAATTCGTCATTTATTAATCTGACGAGTGGATACTCAACTTTAGAAGTTAAAACCGCAAATAGAAAACGTATTACAATGGCATTAGAGACACTTAAGAAATTTAATCCGAAAGAAAAGAAACAAATCGTTAAGTACATTTCTAAATACTGCAAGAATCTTAAAACAAATGAGGATAAAAACACATTTGACATAGGTTCGGAAAAAGAATTAAAAGAATTAATATACGGAATTGAACAACGATACTATACTACAGAAATCGGCAACGAAAAACGTTTGGCGAATTCTGTGATAAAACTATAATGATATTCATTAGTCCGCCCGTTGATACCTCACTGCCCTTTCAAAATTAATAACTCCATTTATCCTCCTAACCTCATCAGTACACATAGCCCGAAGCTTGATCATAGTATCATCGTCAATGCCATGCACAGCCGCAAGCATATGCGATATAGCACCAAGCTCAACAGCAACCTTAAACATGGCACGGGACAACCTCTGTTCCGTGCCTTTTACAATTCCCTCCGTGAGCGTTGCAAGCTGAGGAGCAAGGTAATCCACAAGCTCCGGCTTATTCTGTAAAAGATAACCGCAGTAAAATCTGATTGCCTTTTCCATAAACTCCGTGCGAGACGAGCAGTTATCCGACTTGTATAAGATATCGACCGTTTTCATCGTCTCGGGAAAAACATACAGCGGAAACTTGATTTTTTCTGCTGTGACACCATCGTTTTCCTCTGCAATATCGGCATTTTTCTTTGCATTTTGCACTTTTGACTCCATGATTTTCGGAAACCTCCTTTTTTGACTCCATTCTATCAGGACTTGTAAAACTTCGCAAAATCGGCGAGCTTTGCTCGTCCGATGTGAACGTTTTGGCGGCTTTGACGCCAAAACTTTAACCAGCAATATATTAATTTTCCCCCAAACCCTCCCGAATTCTCCCGAATCCTCCATTCTCCAACTCCGCAAAAAAATGCCCCAAATTCGCCCCAGCTGCCTTTAGGGTAAAGTTACCCCACCCATGCTCTGAAAACGCCACACGAGGGCACACGGTGCGAACCGTGGCGAATTACTGCTCGGACAGCTTTTCCGTTTCGGCAGAAGCAGTGATCTTCTGCTTTCTCGCAGGCTTTCTATCTGACATCATATCAATAAAATCTCTCACATTCTGCGGAACGACCTTGCCGTAAAGCTGATCCGCATACTTTTCAAGCTCAGCCGCAAGAGTTGTGTTCTTCTGCTCCAGATACATTTCTATCGCCGAGAGCTTTTTCTCGTTTACATTTACCGTAACTGATTTTTTCAACCTATCACACTCCAATAAAATTAATTTTCTGATGAGCTGTCCTCATTCACACTTTGAATAGCGTCAGTCACCTCCTGAGGATAAGTCACTCCATCATAGGTACACCAGCTTGTCCAGCTGCCGTTTGAAACATTTTCTTTAGTGACATATCCAAGGCTTTCCGAACTGTAGATCACCTCGCCGTTTCCAACATAAATTCCGTGCTGACTTCCGTCAAACAACCCTATCCCGACAACTTCAGGCATAGTATCTATACCACCCTGCTCTGTGTAAACAAGAGTATCGTAATCGGAATCAAACTTTTTATCGGTCGGACTGTAGTTCAGATATCCCAGCACAAGCCCTGCATTATCCGCATAACGTATTCTGTCAGTTTCATTTCTTTCTCCAATAAAACCGTTCATATATCCCCAGCCTGAGATGTAAGCATTATCAGCCCAAGCCGCAAGATCAGCACAATTTTTCGTGCCTGTATCAGTAAACATAAACGCATTTATGGTGCTGTTCATCACAAAAGTGTATGTGCGGATAAACTCATCATAGTCAATATCCAAACCGTAAGTTGAGTTTATCGCCGCAATTAAATCACTGTCATTTGGAGCAACGACAAACAGATGTGCATATGACTCAGCATTAAAATTCTGCACTTCATCAAAGTATGACATATATATCAGCTGAGCTTTGATCGTTTGATCTCTCACACCTGCATTTGTCATAGCATCCTCTATGGCTTGCCCTTGATTTTGAATATTTGTTATCTCCGCCTGCTGTTCGCTGTCCAGACTCTCAAACAAAGCTGACTCTGTAAACAGATTTTTGTCTATGTCAGGCGGTTCGATATTCATACTTCCAATACTTGAGATCACAGCAATAGGCAGGAACATAAGCCCCAGAAAGCCGGCGATGATACTGCCGACTGCCACAAACAGCTTGCCACGCTTGTTTTCATCTCCGAGAATATATACGGCTATCTTTTTCACAGCCACCGCAACTGCTGACGACATCAGATCACCTCACTAACTTCAAATTCAGTAAATGCACCCTGTGTTTTCATTTCTATGCCGTGCATATATTCAAGTGCACCACGCTCCGTTGCAAACAAAATGGGCTCGCCACTATGACGAACCCAATCCTCAAATATATTTCTGTTGTTCTCAGCATAACGTGTTTTCCATATGCCGTATTTTTACTTTTGCATTTTTATCTGCCTACGTTTCTGCACCAAAAAGAGCCGCAATTTACTGCGACTCGTATATTAAACATATAGTTTTAGTCTATTGATAGATCAAATAACAATTCAATTATTAAATCCACAACTCCATTTCTCCAGAATCGCAAAAGCCAAATTTTTCGTACAAGTGTTTTCCTGCTGCTGATGGTTTTAGTTTTATATTATGAACGCCTTTGCTCTTCAACCATTTAATCAGCTCTTCTATTATTTTTGAAGAATAACCGTTTCTCCTTTTATCAGGAATACAATATACATCAATTATATATCCATACATTGGAGTTTTGAAGAAACAAAACGGAACATCTTCCTTGATCACTGCACCACCGCACGCTATAACACTATCGTTTTCATACACTAAATAATGACAACATTTCTCTTGCTGATACAGTTCCTTATATTTTTCATATATATGTTTTTCAGCATTGTCCTGTAACAAAACTATTGAACCTACTTCTTTAAACATATCCATTTTTAATTTAATAACAATATCCAAATCTTTGATTTCGGCTTTTTTTATTTCCATAGCACTATAACTCCATTCAAATATCTTTCGTTTTATCGATCAGTTCGTTAAAGATAGTATATCAAATTTCAGTTATGAAGTCAAGAAATTTATCCCATATAAAAATCTATCTTCCCCCAGCCGAACCAAACAAACCCGCCTTGTAAGCAGGAGCAATGACCTGCAGCAGATACCTCTCATTACCACACCGATACAGGCAAGTACCTCGTTCTGGATACTTGATAAGACTGTACTCTGACTCTTCCAACTGTAAGGTGTCAATGAATGCCGTTGGCGAGATATTTCCTGGATTGAACAGAAAATGATGTGCAGGAATAGAAAACAGCGGCTTTGTGAACTCCTTTATCTCAGGCAGCAGAAAGTCCTCGATATTCTGACTTGCCAGAATAAACGAGGACTCTTTCTTACGCACACGTTTCATACCGTTACGAATATATTCTATCGCCGTCATATTAGTGAGGAATAAATACAGCTCATCAACTGCCGCAACAGTATTTCCCCTGCCTAAAAGCTGATCAGACATATATGACAAGATGTTGAACAGCAGAGTATCTTTCAGCCGTTTGTTTGTATCCATAAGACCTTTTACTCCGAAACAGATAAACTCGCCGTTCTTGATGTTGGTGCATCCGTTGAAGTACTTCGACTCTGCTCCTTTGCACATACTGTGCAGTCCAAGACAGATGTTCTGTAACATTTCTTCGGTATAGAGATGTTTCTTCCCGTGATCGAATGCCATAAATTCCTTTTCTATGAGTTCGTATAGATCGCTCATAATCGGATAATCCTCGTTTTTCTGCGTACTGAAATCCGTAAAATCATCTATGCCGAATCTTGCGTACAGCTTCATCAGCATAATTTCTATCGTATCTATCTCTGCGTCTGTGAAGTCCTTGTACGCTCTGAAAAAATCCTTGAGATAGCTGATGTGCTGACTAAGTCGGGTGACCTTGCGGAACGCTTCGGGCGAATCGGAATCCGCTCTGTCGCCGTCACCCCATGCTTTCGGTTCAAGAGGATTGATCATATACTCACCCGACATCATGTCAATGTAGGTGCCGCCGAGATTTGAACAAAGGTCATGGTACTCGGCTTCCGGGTCTAAACAGTGGATAGATTTGCCTGCCTCACGCTGATTGCACAGCAAAAGCTTCATCAAGTACGACTTACCCTGACCGCTGTTGCCGAGAATGAGAATATTGCTGTTTGTCTTGTCCTCGGTACGTCTGTCGAAGTCCACAAGCACATTGCTGCCGTACTTATCTCTGCCGATATAGAATCCGTTTTTGTCGGTCTTTCCTGAGTAATTCAGAGGATAAAGATCAGCCACAGAACTTGCAGGAAGAACACGTTCAAACTGACTTGCAAACACGTTATTGCCCGCAGGATGAACAGACAAGAACCCCTCTTTCTGACGCAAAAGCAAACGGTCAACGGATATTTTGGAACGTGTCAGTTCCATTTGAATATCAGCCTGCAGTTCTTTCAGCTTGTCCTCAGAGCTTGCTTTTAGCTCAATAAAAACAGCTGTGTGCAGTAAAGGTTCTTTGTTTCTGCGTAGTTCGCTTATCAGCTCCACCACATCATTTATGTTATCCTGAGCCTTTATGCTCTCGTTCACATCGTTTGTGGTAGTCATCATGTGGTTTTTACGCATCGCTTGCTGAACGATCTTCCGCTGCTCCATACTTGTCACAAGGCGGTTGTAAATGCGAAGCGTTACTCCGTTCCTGTCTGCAAGGTGAGCGAGGATAGCCGTTTCTTCTGTTGAAGTCGGATATTCCGTTACCGCCCAGCAGGACTTGTAGAAGTTTCCGCAGATATAGTGGTCGGTGTAAAACTTGATTATTCCCGGAACAGTTCGGTCAAAAAAGTCCTTTGTGCTGATAATTTCAAGCTGTTCGTCCGTCAGATTTTTCTTTTTTCGTAAATTAATTCTCATGCAATCCCTCCAGATTAAATTCGTTTTCTCCCTCAATATCGGGGATTTCCTCGCCCGATATGCTCGTTCCGAAGTAAAGTGCAAGCATACGCTTTATGTCAGACTTACTCATTCTACGAGCCGTAAAGCCGTGTTCTGAGATTGCTTTGTCAACACGATTAAGCGTGCTGAATATCTGCTCGTCCTTTTCACGCCTGAACCGTACCGCAAACATAAACTGTCTTGCCGAGGACATCTCCACCTGGATCTCGTCAAGAAAATCATAGTCCGCCTGCAAAAGTTTTCGCACATCTTCGTTCTGCTCGGTCTGCAAACGCTTTTTGACGTACACCTTGTTGGTATCGAAACACTCACAGGAATCCAGAGCAAGAATTTCAAGGTCGGGTATGGTGCTTAACAGCATCATCAGATGATGTATCTTCACGTCAATATTAGCCGCTGAAAGCACTGAAATATTGGTGGGTTCTACGCTGAAAAATGCTATTTCGGCTTTGTCGGTTTTTACTCCGAAACGAGTAAAGCGTTCAAAGCCGATAAGACCCTGAACGCTGTTTTTGTTCTTTGTCATTTAATTTTCCCTCCAAAAATACAATTGCTGCGATGTCAGAAAGAACTTCGCAGCATTAAAAATATAGTCCATAATCGCCGTTTCGTCAACTCGAAGCGAGAGAAACGCAAAGCAGGCGGTCGCCGCAAAAGGCAGGACGTTCCACAGATTCACAAGCACAATTACCGACAGAATTATTCCGCCGCAGATTATGATAAAATCACGAACATTCCAGAACCATAGCTTTACGTTAGCTCTCAGGTTTTCGGGGTAGATGTAGGTTTTCAAGTTATCACACTCCATTTCTTCACATAAAAAAACAGCCAAGCTTTTGCTTGACTGCACAAAAATATTTAATTATATTACATAGACAAACTGGGATTTTATTCATTCAGCAAGTCTTGTAATTCATCCAAAAAACGGCAAACATGAAAGCCGTCACAAACGGCATGATGCACTTGAATCGATAAGGGAATATAGTATTTTCCGCCAT
>ERZ779866.1789-NODE-1789-length-20619-cov-3.254036_pt1 | contig 20619 bp, 22 predicted proteins | sample MGYA00511248_ERZ779866 | MGnify/ENA primary metagenome ERZ779866 (study PRJEB29588, sample SAMEA2155758) | human gut metagenome | biome: human gut; feature: human-associated habitat; material: faeces | place: Denmark | collected 2008/2010 ... | reverse complement strand
ACATTTGTTCCCATATATATATGATACCACAGACGAGACAGTATGTAAATAGACAAATTTGTATATACAATTTTCATAAATTTTTGGGAATGTATAGAAAATCATATTGTTATATGATATAATACTGTCCATAACTCGGATTTGAGAGATACTCCGAGGGATTTAAAACCAAATAAGGCTTAAAGGGGAATTGTATTATGGGGATCTTCGGCATTTTCAGGCAGAGCGATGAGGAGAGGAAAAATCTCGTTCTCAACGACTCGATAGCAAAGACGGTGGTTCTGCTTTCGACGCCCGTCATGTTCATGCTTTTGGCTCAGTCATTCGTGCAGGTATTTGACAACTGGTTTGTCTATAACTTTTCCACACTGGATAACGGAGCGGCCGTCTCCTATTCAAATACTGCCCTGAATATAGCTATAAACGGCGGTATAGGCCTCAGCGTAGCGGGCACGGCTCTTATCGGCCGTCTTGTAGGCGCGGGGGACAGAGAACTTGTGAGAAAATACACTGTGCAGTTTATCTTCCTCATGCTGTCGGCCGCGGCTCTGATATCGGTTTTTACAATGGGATTCACTCCCGTATACGCATCGTGGGCCCTGCCCGAGATAAGAAGCGGCGTGACAACTATGATGATGTTCACACCTCTTGTAATACCGTTTCAGTATTATAATACCGCATACTACGCCATAAAAAACGCCAACGGAAAATCCGAGGTGCAGTTCTTCTTCACGGTCATGATGCTGATTCTCAAAATTTTGGGAAACGCCGTGTTCATCGCATTTTTAAACCTCGGCGTCATGGGAATAGTTCTGTCCAACTTTACATCTCAGGCCATAATATCGCTCATAATAAGCAGGGATATTTTCGGCAAAAAGGGTCTTGATATACATTTCAGAGGCTTCAGACCGAACGGCGCGATTTTAAAGGACTTTCTCAAGGTCGGAATACCTTCGGTCATAACCAATGTCACCATGCAGGTGGGATTCCTGCTTATAAATATCGAGTCGATGAAGTTCGGACGAGATGTTCTCAACACCATGAACATAGCCAACAGCATAACCAATTTGGCTTACAGTACACTCAACTCTTTCGGCACATCGATAACATCTATGGTCAGCATGAACATAGGCGCGAAAAACTATGTCAGGGCAAAGCAGATCGTAGTCTATGTTTTCAAGCTGATAACATATCTCAGCATAGCGGTAATCGTGCTCATGAGCCTTTTTGCGCCGTGGACATCGAGGCTGTTTATAGAGGCCGACGAAGCCGACCTTTTGGATAAAATCATAACTACACAGAGGATTACGATTCTCGGAATACACGGATATTCCGCTGCCAGCGTCATGTGCGGCGTATTCGTGGCTTTCGGTCAGACAAAGGTTCCGATACTCATAGGCGGTCTGAGGGTCGTAGGCTTCAGATATCTGTTCATTCTGCTGGCTACAAGGCTTTTTGACACATCTTATATAATTATCCCTCTTGCCACTCTGTTCAGCAATTCGGCGTCGCTTTTAGTGGCCTTTGCCCTTTACAGAAGGATAAACTGGGATAACCCCTTGGAGGGAATACGATTCAGAAAAGGACATCTATGAAAGAAAATTTAAACAGAGATACAGAAAAAGCGATACTTGTAGGCCTCAACTGCGGAGGCCTCAAGGACTTTGACAACTCAGATAACGAAACCCTTGCCGAGCTCTCAGAGCTTTTGGAGACAGCGGGAGGAGAGACGCTGGCGTCGGTGCTGCAAAACCGCAAGTCTCCCGACCCTCACACCTTTGTAGGAGAGGGCAAGGTCGACGAGATAAAGTCCTATGTGGACAATCTCGAAGCCAATCTCGTGGTCTTTGACAACGAGATATCGCCGTCGCAGACAAGGGCTTTGGAGGATATGCTCAAATGCCGTGTCATCGACAGAAACGCCCTCATTCTCGATATCTTCGCCGACAGAGCAAAGACGAGAGAGGGTATACTTCAGGTAGAGCTGGCACAGTACAAATACCTGCTGCCGAGACTTTCGGGCATGTGGGGTCACCTTGTGCGTCAGACCGCCTCGGGCGGAAAAAGCCCGATAGGTACGAGAGGCCCCGGTGAAACCCAGCTTGAGACCGACAGAAGACACATCAGGCAGATAATAACAAGGCTGGAAAAAGAGATCGAGCATGTAAAACAGATAAGACAGACCCAGCGAAAAAAGAGAGAGAAGTCGGAGATACCCAAGGTGGCCATAGTGGGCTATACCAACGCGGGCAAATCAACTCTTCTGAATTCGCTTACAGGTGCGGGAGTTCATGCCAACGACAGGCTTTTCGATACTCTTGACCCCACCACAAAGATAATGCGCTTTGAGGACAACAGCGAGATATTCATATCGGATACCGTCGGATTTATAAGAAAGCTGCCCCATCAGCTGGTAGACGCCTTTAAAGCCACTCTTGAGGAGCTGGTGGAGGCCGACCTTTTGCTGCATGTCATAGACGCCAGCAACGACAACTGGCAGGAGCAAGAGAATGTGGTCGAAAAGCTCATCGAGGATTTGGGAGCATCGTCTACACAGAGGCTGACGGTTTTCAACAAGATCGACAAGATTGAGTACGATCTCATGCCGAGAAGAACGGGAGCCGTATACATCTCGGCTAAAAATCATGCGGGCCTTGAAGAACTCAAAAAGGCCATACTGACCGAAATAAACAAAAACAAGATAGACGCCGTGTTTATAATTCCCTATAAAGAGGGCGGAATAGTCGATATACTGCACAGGGATTCAAAGGTCAAAAGCACCGAATATCTGGACGAAGGAATAAGGGTCGAGACGGTGTGCGATCAGAAGCTCTACGGCAAATACAGGAAATATACAGAGGGATACGATGAAAGCCAATCAGAAGATACCGAGTGGTGAGGGAGAGGCCGAACTCATAGAGAAAAAATCCAGGTTCATCTCCCATGTTTTCCACATAACCACAGTTGAAGAGGCAAATGAGAAGTTGGCCGAGCTGAGAAAAAAGTATTGGGACGCCAGCCACAACTGCTACGCCTATATTTTGGACAGCGACAATGTGATGCGTTTTTCCGACGACGGAGAGCCCCAGGGCACGGCAGGTATGCCGATACTTGAGGTGCTTAAAAAGCAGCAGATATACTGCGTTCTCGTGGTGGTCACGAGATATTTCGGAGGAATTCTTTTGGGAGCGGGCGGTCTCACGAGGGCCTACGGCAAAGCGGCAACGCTGGGACTTGAAAACAGCGGAGTAAGCGTGCTGATGCCATATTACAGCGTGAAGATAGCCACGCCGTATAATTTCTTCGATCAGATAAGAAGAACCTATGAACACTTTGATGTCAGCGAGACGGCGGTGGAATACGGAGCCGATGTCACAATAACGGCGGCCATGCCCAAGGAGAAGTTTGAGGGATTTTCCAAGCAGCTCACCGAGCTGACCTCGGCGGCGGTTTCCCCCGAAATACTGGAAGAAACCCTTTTGCCTCAAAGAATTTCATAAAAAAAGAGAAAAAACTACATTTGCTGCGTATTATATATATAGAGCGATGTAGTTTTTACTTTGGAGGTGCCGCGTGACAGTCCGTGAGAGAATAGAGCAGACAGAAAAAATGATTTTATCACCCCATGCCGTTTTGTCCTGCGAGACCAGAGGAAGAATGAAGGAGATACCGCCCTGTACCGTGAGAACCGAGTTCATGAGGGACAGGGACAGGATAATCCACTGCAAGACCTTCCGCAGGCTAAAACACAAGACCCAGGTCTTTCTTTCGCCCGAGGGCGACCACTACCGCACAAGGCTTACCCATACCCTTGAAGTTGCTCAGATTTCACGCACCGTGGCGAGAGCCCTGCGCCTCAACGAGGATTTGACCGAAGCCATAGCTTTGGGGCATGATCTGGGACACACTCCCTTCGGACACGCGGGAGAGCGCGCTCTGAACGATGTAAAAGAGGGCGGTTTCAGCCATGCTCAGCAAAGTCTCAGAGTGGTGGACAAGCTGGAGAGGGACGGAAAAGGTCTAAACCTTACATATGAAGTGAGAAACGGCATAGTTTGCCATTCGGGCAGCGTTTTGGCCGATACCCTCTGCGGAATACTCGTCAAATACAGCGACAGAATCGCCTATATAAATCACGATATCGACGACGCCATACGGGCGGGAATACTCAAAAACAGCGATATCCCAGCCGAGATATCGGAGGTTTTGGGATATGAGCACGGCGAGAGGATAGACTCCATGGTTCATGCCATGATAGATTTCAGCACGGGCAAGGACAAGGTGGGCATGGACGAAAGAACCGAAAAGGCCATGATGGACCTTCGGGAGTTCATGTTTGAAAATGTCTACAAAAACCCCATAGCCAAGGGCGAAGAGGGCAAGGGCATCGGAATAATAAAGTCACTTTTCGAATATTTTGTGAAAAACAAGGATAAACTGCCCGAGTATTACATAAAACAGCTGGAAAACGACAGCCTGCACAATGTGGCGGCCGATTATATAGCCGGTATGACCGATAGATTTGCCGTGGCGAAGTATGAGGACATATTTGTGCCTAAAAGCTGGAGCAAAGTATAAAAAACAAAGGAGGGAGAGAAAATGGCAATACCCGAGAGCTTTGTGCAGTCTCTTGTGGAGAGAGCCGACATAGTCGATGTGGTGTCGAGATATGTCAAGCTCAAGAGAAGCGGCAGCAACTATTTCGGTCTCTGCCCGTTTCACAGCGAAAAAACTCCGTCATTTTCGGTATCTCCCGATAAGCAGATATTTCACTGCTTCGGCTGCTCGGAAGGCGGCGGAGTTATAAGCTTCATAATGAAAATAGAGAGCCTCGGCTTTCAGGAGGCAGTAAAGTTTCTCGCCGACATGTACGGCATGGAGGTACCCGAGGACGATTATCTCAAAGAGAGCCGAAAGAGATACGAAAGGCTTTTGTCCCTCAACAAAGAGGCGGCGAGATATTTTCACTCGGTGCTTATGAGCGAAGAGGGCAAGGCAGGCCTGGAATATTTCCTCAAAAGGGGAATCAGCAGAAAGACCATAACAAATTTCGGTCTGGGTTATGCTCTGGACTCGTGGGACGGTCTGGTAAGAGCCATGAGCGAAAAAGGCTATTCGAAAAACGAACTTTTTGAGGCCAATCTGGTGTCTAAGAATAAGAGCGGCGGAGTTTATGACCGCTTTCGCGGCAGGGTCATGTTTCCCATAATAGACGCAAGGGGAAATGTCATCGCCTTCGGCGGCAGAGTGCTCGACGGCAGCCTGCCGAAATATATAAACTCATCGGATACGCCCGTTTACAACAAAAGCCGAAATCTTTTTGCCATCAATATCTCGAAAAAGACAAAAAGAAAGAACTTTATTCTTGCCGAGGGCTATATGGATGTCATCGCCCTGCATCAGGCGGGCTTTGACAACGCCGTGGCTTCGCTGGGCACATCGCTGACGGTGGAGCAGGCAAAGCTCATCGGAAGATTCAAAGAGGAAGTCGTGATCTGTTATGACTCCGACGAGGCAGGACAGAAAGCCACGGCGAGAGCCATGGATATTCTGGGCGGAAACGGTATAGCCGTCAGGGTGCTGAAGCTCCCTAAGAGCAAGGACCCCGACGAATACATAAAGAACAACGGGGCGGAGAGCTTTGAAAAGCTTTTGGAAAAGCCTCAGGCGGGCAGCGAATACAGGCTGGACACCATAAAGAATAAATATGACCTCGCCCTCGACGAGGACAAGGTGGCCTACATGAAGGAGGCCATAGTCTATGTGGCGGGAATGGGCAGCGAGGTCGAGAGGGAGATATATGCCAGAAACATAGCGGAAGATGTAAATGTCTCGCCGAAAGCCGTGCTTGCGGAGATAGAAAAGGCGAGAAAAAACTTCTCAAGAAGAGAGAGAAAAAGCTACGAAAAAGAATCGGTCAATCTGGAGAGCAGAATACAGCCCAAAGACCGTGAGATGAGATATACAAACATAAGATCGGCAGTCTCCGAGGAGAATATTCTCGCAATTCTTTTGAAAAATGACGATTATGTAGAAAAAGCAAGGCAAAAAATATCAAAAGATATGTTTTCCTCTCCGTTTTTGGGAAAAATATACGGTATGATTCTGGAAAAATATCAGGAAAACGGAAGCGTCACGCTGGCTCAGATAGTCAATTTTTTGGAGCCGAATGAGGCGGCGCAGATCATTTCAATATGTTCTTCGCACAAGTACTCCTCCAACGCCGACACGGCGATAGAGGACTGTATGGAAGTGCTTAAAACCGAATATAACAAAGCGACACAAGAGCAGGATCCTATGCTCGAACTGATAAAAAAGAAGAAAGAGTGGGGAAGATAATGGCAGAGAAAAACACCAAAACAAAAGCAACAAACAAGAACTTTATGGCTCATGAGTTCATCGAAAACGCAAAAAAAACGGGCAAAATAGGCATAAAGGACATCAACACCGTAATTGACGATCTCAATTTGGACGGCGATCAGCAGGACGCCCTTTTTGACAATATAGAGAAGCTCGGTATTGAGATAATAATGGATTCCGAGGAGTTCTTCGACGATATAACCACCCTTGACGACGAGGATGTAGAGGCCGAAGAGCTTTCCAAAATTGAGGAAGAGGGCGAGGACGAGGTCATTCTCGATACCGATATCCTCATCGACGGTCTGCCTTTGGATGACCCGGTCAGAATGTACCTAAAGGAGATAGGCAAGGTCGATCTTTTGAGCATGGACGAGGAAAAAGAGCTGGCCGAGAGAATACTTCAGGGCGACGAAAAAGCCAAGAAGAGACTTTCCGAGGCAAACCTCCGTCTCGTCGTAAGTATTGCCAAGAGATATGTGGGCCGCGGAATGCTGTTCCTCGACCTGATACAGGAGGGCAATCTCGGCCTTATTAAGGCAGTCGAGAAGTTTGACTATACAAAGGGATTCAAGTTCTCCACATACGCCACATGGTGGATCAGACAGGCCATAACGAGAGCCATAGCCGACCAGGCGAGAACCATAAGAATCCCCGTGCATATGGTAGAGACGATAAACAAGGTCATAAGAGTTTCGAGACAGCTGCTTCAGGAGTTGGGACACGACCCCACTCCCGAGGAGATCTCCGAAGAGATGAATATGCCCGTCAATAAGGTCAGAGAGATACTTAAAATTGCCCAGGAGCCCGTTTCTCTTGAAACTCCGATAGGCGAGGAAGAGGACAGCCATCTGGGAGACTTCATCCCCGACAACGACGCTCCCGAACCCTCCGAGGTCGCATCGTTCTCCCTGCTCAAGGAACAGCTCGTCGATGTTCTCAAGACACTGACTCCCAGAGAGGAAAAGGTTTTGAGACTTCGCTTCGGCATCGAGGACGGAAGAACGAGAACTCTGGAAGAAGTCGGAAAGGAATTCGATGTCACCAGGGAGCGCATACGCCAGATAGAGGCAAAGGCCTTGAGAAAGCTGAGACACCCCAGCCGTTCCAAAAAACTCAAGGATTTCCTGAACTAAAAAGCAAAGCCGCCCCGAGAGGGCGGCTTTTTTGTGTCATTTTTTACCCGTTCTTTAATATAATTGAACGAGGTGATGGAATGAAAAAAGAAACGGAGAGCCGAATATATGTCGGCATAACATGTTTTTGCATGGCCATGTGCGCCCTTTTCATAACACCTGTAATAAAAGGAGGCGAAACCGCCGAAAAACATGAAGAAATTCAGATGAATGAGGTGAGCATTGTGGAAAAAGAGAAAAAAGATATTTTTTTGAATGAGGATTACTTTTCCTCAAAGCTTTCGGATTATCTGCCCGAACAGTTTCCGTCGGACGGAGTTCAGGTGGAGATATCGGGCAGTTCCGAAATACATATGGGGTGCAATGTCGAGAGAAAAAACATCGAAAATATGGTAAAAGACCAGATAGGATTTAAGGAAAAGCTGCTTTTAAAGCTTTTGCCCAGTTCTTTCAGTATAGACATGTATTTTAAAGCCTCGGTGGACAGGGAAAACGGCATGCTTGTTTTAGACTGCGACAGGGTGAATATCCACGGAATGGATATGGACAGCTCGATAATTCCCGGGGAAATAACCGAACTTTTGGAAGAAGGATTTAACAAGATACTTCTCGACAGCGGTTTTTACTACACCGACATGGAGATAAAAAACGGCGGAATACAGCTTTTGCCGTAAATATAAAAAGCCTGCCGTGGGGCGGGCTTTTTTGTTGCGAAAAATATCGGAATATGGTATAATATTTTTATGCCTTTCGGCAGAATAAAGTTTTAAAATCGAATGATTTCGATCCGGAGGAATAGATGAATCAAAAAATAATGAACTGTATTGACGGAGTCAAAAAGCCTGCCAGATACACGGGCGGAGAATATAACGCCGTGATCAAGGAAAACTGCGACTTCAACTATGCCATATGCTTTCCCGATGTCTATGAGATAGCCATGTCCCATCTCGGCTCAAAGATTATCTACGGTCTTTTGAACGAGATAGACGGAGTGTACTGCCAGAGAATTTTCGCTCCCTTTACCGATATGGAGCAGGAGATGAGAAAAAACGGACAGCCTCTCTATGCGCTGGAGACCGGCATGGAGGCTTCAAAGTTTGATATGCTGGGCTTTACTCTGCAGTATGAGCTCAATTATTCAACTGTTCTCAATATGCTCGACCTTGCGGGACTGGAGCTCTATTCCAAAGACAGAAAAGAGAGCGATCCCATAATAATAGGCGGCGGCCCCTGCGTATACAACTGTGAGCCTGTGGCCGATTTCTTCGATATAATAGTTATAGGCGAGGCCGAGGAGGTTCTGCCCGAGATAATTCACATTTACAGAGAAAATAAAAAGAGCGGCGGCAGCAAAAAAGACTTTTTGAAAAAGGCCTGCAAGATGCAGGGCGTATATGTGCCGTCTTTTTACACTGTCACATATCTTGAAAACGGAAAGATAGACAAGATAGAGAATACAGAGGATGCGCCTAAGGTGGTTGTAAAAGCTATTGTCGAGGATTTTGACAAATCCTATTACCCCAAAAGCTTTGTAGTGCCAAGCACAGAGATAGTGTTTGACAGAGCTATGGTAGAGCTTTTCAGAGGCTGCCGCAGAGGATGCAGATTCTGCCAGGCTGGATACACATACAGACCGATAAGGGCTAAAAAGCTCGAGACCATACTGGAGCAGGCCAAGGAGCTTATAAAAAATACCGGCTTTGACGAAATATCCCTCACATCGTTGAGCTCCAGCGACTATCCCGACATAGAGCCGCTGTGCGAGCGCATGGTGGAGTATTTTGAGGACAAGCATACGGGAATAGCTCTGCCGTCCCTGAGAGCCGACACCTTCAATGTGGGCATAATGGAAAAGATACAGAAGGTCAGAAAGAGCGGACTTACCTTCGCACCCGAGGCGGGAAGCCAAAGGCTGAGAGATGTAATAAATAAAAACCTCAAGGAAGAGGAGCTTTACAGCGCCTGCGGATACGCTTTCCAGTCGGGATACAACAACATCAAGCTGTATTTCATGCTGGGACTTCCCACCGAGACAGACGAGGATATTTTCGGCATTTCCCAGATAGTGAGAAATGTCATAAGGACATTTAAGGAAAAGAGCAACAACAAGGCAAGAGGAATAAAGATAGCCATAGGCTGTGCCACATTCGTTCCCAAGGCTCAGACACCTTTCCAGTGGGTAGGGCAGGTGACTAAAGAGGAGGCCGAGAGAAAGCAGGAGCATCTCAGGTCATGCATGAAGATAAAAAATGTCCAGCTGAGCACTCACTATTCCATGGCCAGTTATCTCGAGGCGGTGTTTGCAAGAGGTGACAGAAGGCTTTCAAAGGTGCTTGTCAGAGCTCATGAGCTGGGCTGCAATTTGGACGGCTGGGACGAAAACTTCAAGGCCGACATGTGGAAGCAGGCCTTTGAGGACTGCGGCGTGGACGGTGATTTTTACGCCTTTACCACATATGAAAAGGACGACACATTCCCGTGGGATCACATAAGCTCGGGAGTTACCAAAGAATATCTTTGGAGAGAATATCAGAGGGCTTTGGAGGGAGTTGCAAGCCCCGACTGCAAGGCGATGTGCAGCGGCTGCGGAGCTCTGTCCCTTATGAAAGGAAGAAAGTGCGATGTTTAATGTCAGAATGAAATTCAAAAAGAGCGGCTCCTCCGCCTATATATCCCATCTCGACCTTATGAAAACTTTGCAAAGGTCATTTGTCAGAAGCGGACTGCCCCTCAAATATTCCCAGGGATTTAACCCTCATATCTATCTTTCAATTCTCGCTCCTCTGTCCACGGGATTTGAGAGCGAATATGAGCTGTGCGACTTTGATTTTGACACCGATGTGTATCCCGAAAATGTACTCGAAAAGCTCAACGGAGCCTTTCCGCCGGGAATAGAGGCGGTGGCGGTGTATGAGCAGAAGAATCAGCCGAAAAATATCGCTTACTGCGTGTATGAAATAGTCTATCCCGAGGGCGACGCCCAAAAGATGGAGGAGTATTTCAAAACGGATATAACCATAATAAAAGAATCCAAGAGACAGAGCAGGGAAGTAAAGATAAACGACTATATAAAGAACATCGTTTTTGAAAAGCAGGAAAACGGAGTTAAATGCACGGCGGTGCTCGATTTGGGCAACGACCCGTTAAATCCGTCTTACATCTCCAAGGCATTAAAAGACGGAGGACTTTTGCCTCAGCAGGTCGTCCCAAAATACAAGAGAATATCCCTGCTGGACAGAAGCTTCAAACCCTTTGAATAAAAAAGCAGGTCTTCGGACCTGCTTTATAAATAAAGGTTTTATGCCTTTTGTCTGCGGTTGTAGAAGTACATCATGACGCCCGCTCCGCAGATGATTATGTAGCCTATAAAGCTGAGGGCGTCGGGTATCTCTCCGAGAAACAGGAAAGAGAGCACCGTGGCGAAAATGATCTGCGTGTAGTCATAAATTGATATCTCTCGGGCGGGGGCGTTGGAATATGCCGCCGTTACGGTGAACTGACCTCCCGAGGCGGCAAGACCCGCAAGGAGAAGGTAGCAAAGCTGCATGACCGTCATTGGGTGATAGTCCAAAAGAACAAAGGGCAGTATCGCAAGGCAGGAGAAGGTGGAGAAACAGAATACAATGACAGGGCCTTTGACTCCTCTGCCGCTCAGCATTCTGACAAAGGTGTAGGCGGCGCCGCTGCATATTCCGCCCAAGACGCCTATGAGGGCGGGGAATACGGAGACATCTGTAAAACCCGGTCTTACGATAAACACCGTGCCGATAAAGGCCGTGGAGATGAACAGAAACTGCATGGGTTTTATTTTTTCCTTGAGCAGGAAATAAGAGAAGATGATGGTGAAAAACGGCGAAAGCTTTCCAAGTATGGAGGCGTCGGCCACCAGCATGTGGTCTACCGTATAGAAGTTGGCCAGAATACCGATTGTTCCGAAGAGAGAGCGGGCTAAAAGATACTTGCCGTCTCCTTTTTGCAGTTTGAGAGGAATTCTCTGCTTGGCCATTATGGCAAAGGCAAAGACGAGGGCGACGGCGTTTCGGAAAACGCTCTTTTGCATGGAGGGCACATCGCCCGCAAGCTTTACGAAGATATTCATGAGGGCGAAGAAAAAGGCCGAAAGAATTATGTACATTATGGCCTTGTTTTTGTTTTGAGACTTCATTTCTTACTCCTTACATTTTTACTTTATATAATATTATATACCTTTTGTCAGATTAAATCAATCTTATATAATGTTAAATCGAAAAAAGAGGTTTTTTGTGAAAAGCAGGGAAAATTATCTGAAACCGAGAGTGAGCGATTTTCTGCTGGCACTGATGATTGCAGCGGCAGCAGTGGTGCTGTTTTTTGGCTTTGCCAAGCCAAAAGAGCAGGGAAAAACGGCCGAAATATATCTCGACGGACAGCTTTTATACAGCGTGGATCTCATAAAAGATGACGGCAAAACCTTCAAGGCGGAAGGGGATTACACCAATGTCATAGAGGTCTCGAATGGGAAAATAAGGGTGAAAAGTTCCGATTGTCCGGGCGAGAGCTGCGTGCATACGGGGTGGATCGACACGGAGGGAAGGTCTGTAATATGCCTGCCAAACAAGATGGAAATAAGAATTGTGGGAGACGGAGGAGTAGATGCGGTTGTCGGATAAAACAAGGTCAAAAACAGGCTTTATAACCCTTTGCGCCGTGCTGACAGCCTGTGCCCTGACTCTCTCGTTTATAGAAAGGCTTTTGCCTTTACAGATGCTTATACCAATACCCGGAATCAAGCTGGGGCTTGCCAATATAGTGACAATAGCGGCTCTCTATATGATGGATTTTAAATCGGCTTTCACTGTCGTGGTTTTGAGATGCATTTTGTCGGCGTTTTTCGGCGGAGGTATTACGGGACTTGCGTTTTCGCTGACGGGAGGTATTCTGTCCGCCGCGCTTATGGCGCTCCTGATAAGATCGGGGATTTTTTCGGTATACGGCGTCAGCATAGCGGGCAGCGCCGCCCATGTGACGGGACAGATAGCGGCGGCGTTTTTTATAATGGATTCGGTCTATGTGTTTGCCTATCTGCCGATTTTGCTTTTATCTTCGGTATTTATGGGAACGGTTACAGGGTGTGCCGCCGCGGCTTTTTTAAAGACGACAAAAAGCGGCGATATTTTTTCCCTCAAAGGTTGACCTTGCATTTGATATAAACTATAATTATTTCAGAGTAAATTAAAGGTGCGGAAGATATGAAAGATAAAGCCATAATCAACGACTTTCTCGTGAAGGCCTTCAATGAGATATTAAAGCATGAACAGATAGCCCTCGAGGGTTATTCTAAAAATCTCTCCATAAGAGAGATGCATGTCATAGAGGCTGTATTTGACGGAGAAAAAGAGGGAGGAAACAGGGCGAATACCCTGGCAAAAAAGCTCAAGATAACACCCGGTTCTCTGACTACTGCCATATCGGTTTTGGAGCGCAAGGGATATCTCAAAAGAATAAAGGACGCCAGCGACAGGCGCAGCGTCAGAGTTGTGCTGACCGAAGAAGGACAAAGAGCCAACCGTTACCATATGGATTTCCATGAGCGTATGGTAGAATCTCTTACATCTGCGCTCGACGAAAATGAGACGGCTGTAATGGTAAAGGCTCTCGGAAAGATAACGGAGTTTTTCAGAGCGGAAGAAAAGGAGGATTAGTATGAGAAGCTACGAGTACAACATAGTGAATGAAAATGGCGGAGTTGTCTACCGCGAAAGGATCAAATCGGGGGTCAAGAGCGGCATATCTTTCGGCTCATGCCTCGCCATGGTCATATCCTATGTCACATGGAATTCGATACCGTGGGCTATATTCCACGGCCTTTTGGGCTGGATATATGTCATATATTTCATGCTGAGATACTGATATGAAGATAGAAATAGATCTCGAAAGCCGCTATGATGTTATTGCAGAGCGAGGAACGGCAGAACAGGCAGGAGAGCTTGTAAAGTCGGTATTCAGCGGCGAAAAAGCTTGTATAATAAGCGACAGTAAAGTTTTTAAGCTTTACGGAGAAAAATTCACTCAAAACATAGAAAAAGCGGGAATAAAAGCTTGCAGCTTCGTTTTTGAAGAGGGCGAATCTTCAAAAAATCTCACCACCTTTTGCCGTATCGTCGAAAGCATGGGCGAAATGGGACTTAGGAGAGACGACGCCGTGATAGGTCTCGGCGGAGGTGTCACGGGAGATATGGCGGCTTTTGCCGCATCGGTATATATGAGGGGCATAAAGTACATAGCCGTGCCCACTACGCTTTTGTCCATGGTGGATTCTTCCGTGGGCGGAAAGACCGCCGTCGATCTTAAAAGCGGAAAAAATCTTGCAGGAACATTCTATCAGCCCAGCCTTGTGCTCATAGACAGCGATTTTCTCAAAACATTATCTCAAGAGCAGATCGCCTGCGGCATGGCGGAAGTAATAAAATACGGAATGATAGCCGATAAAGAGCTTTTCGAGCTGCTTGAGAACAATTCAAATCCCGATATAGACGGCATCATCTGCACCTCGGTTAAAATAAAAAGAGAGTTTGTGCGTGGAGATGAAAAGGACACGGGAAAGAGGAAAATCCTCAATTTCGGCCATACCATAGGACACAGTATTGAAAAAGCGTGCGGCTATTCCATGACCCACGGGCACGCCGTAGCCATAGGAATGGCGGCTGTGACAAGGGCATTAAAGGGCGGAGAGATCTCTGAGAGACTTGAAAGACTGCTGAAGTCTTACGGCCTTCCCACAAGCACCGATATATCTGCCGAGAGGATATGGCGCTGCGCACAAAATGACAAAAAGGGCGGCAGAGACGGCGTAGATCTCATCGTGCCTTTGGATATAGGTAATTGTCAGGTCAAAAAAGTGGGTTACGACGAGCTTTACGACATAATAAAAGCAGGTATTTGATATGGATATCAGAATTATTTCTCCTGTAAAAGGCGGAGCCGTGGAAGCGGTTTCGTCAAAATCTCAGCTTCACAGGGCGCTGATATGCGCCGCGCTCTCTCAGGGCACAACCAAGATATTTTGCAGAGAATACGGAGAGGATATAGCGGCGACAGCCGACGCGGTATCCTGCTTTGCCCATATAGAGAGAACGGAAAAGGGCTTTTTGACTGAAAAAAGCCCTGTGTTTTTGAAAAACAGTTTTGACTGCCGCGAAAGCGGATCCACATACAGGTTTATGCTGCCTGTAATGTCTGCTTTGGGTTTTGAAGGCTCAATATACGGCAGTGCCGCTCTGGCAGCGAGACCTATCTCTCCTCTTTATGAAGAGATAGTGAGATCAGGCGGAGTGCTGAGTGAAAAGGGAATATTTCCGATGCACCTCAAAGGTCGCATGAGAGGCGGACGCTTTTCGATAAGAGGAGACATAAGCTCACAGTTTATAAGCGGTATGCTGATGGCTCTGCCGCTTTGTGAGGAAGGCGGCTCGATTGCCATAGAGGGAGAACTGAAATCTGCGCCCTATGTAGATATGACGGTGGAAGTAATGGAGAGATTCGGAGTTGATATCGTCAGGGAAAAAGGACTTATAGAGATTAAAAAAGGTTCAAAGTATAGTTCCTGCGGAAGTTTTAAGGCCGAAGGAGACTGGTCGGCGGCTGCCTTTTGGCTTGCGGCGGGAGCTTTTTCCGAAGAAGGAATAACGGTCAAAGGAATAGACAGCGTCTCCCGACAGGGAGACAGAAGGATAGTCGATGTGCTCAAGACTTTCGGAGCGAAAGCGACGGAGAAATGCGTCGGCATAACCGTTTCAAAGGGAAGTCTTACGGGCTGTGAGATAGATGCCGCTGATATACCCGATCTTGTGCCTGTAATGGCGGTGGTAGCCGCTGCCGCAAAGGGAAAGACGGTATTTTATAACACCGACAGGCTGAGGTATAAGGAGAGCGACAGAGTGGAAAGTGTGACCGCCATGATAAACGGTCTCGGAGGAAGGGCTGTACCCTATGAAAACAACATAGAGGTTTTTGGAGGCGGTCTTAAAGGCGGAAAAATAAGTTCCTTCAACGACCACAGAATAGCCATGTCGGCGGCTGTCGCCTCAGCGATATGTGAAAAAGAAGTAGTAATTTCAGACGCTCAGGCCGTTTCAAAATCCTATAAGAGCTTTTTTGAAGATTTTGAAGCCCTTGGCGGCAAAGTTGAAAGGGAGTAGATAAGATGTCGTCCTGCTACGGAGAAAAGATAAAAGTTTCTGTTTTCGGTCAGTCTCACGGACGGGCCATTGGGGTAACAATAGACGGAATGCCTGCGGGAGAGGCTGTCGACATCGTAAAGCTTAAAAACTTTACTGACCGCAGAAAACCGGGAAAATCCAAGCTTGAAACCGCCAGAAAAGAGAGCGACGAGCCACAGTTCCTGTCAGGGATAGAAAACGGAATGACCTGTGGGGCGCCCATATGTGCCGTGATATATAACCGAGACGCCAAAAGCTCCGATTACAGTGAAATATCAAAAATTATGCGTCCATCTCACGCCGATTATACTGCGTTTATCAAATACGGCGGTAACGCCGATATGAGAGGCGGAGGACATTTTTCGGGCAGGCTGACGGCGCCCTTGTGTATAGCAGGGGGAATTGCCATGCAGATACTGGAAAGTCGGGGAATATCTGTAAAGGGCAGGATATTCAGCATAGGCGGAATAAAAGATGTGAGTTTGGATATGGCCGATACAAAACCGAGCGACTTTGAATGCATAGATGATATCAATTTCCCTGTCTTTGACAAAAAAGCCGAGAGCGAAATGAAAGCGGCGATAGAAAAGGCAAGAGAGCAGATAGATTCCGTCGGCGGAATTGTGGAGTGCTTTGTATTCGGCATGCCCTGCGGGGCAGGAGCCCCCATGTTTGAGGGAATGGAAGGCAAAATTGCCTCGGCTGTGTTCGGTATCCCGGGAGTAAAAGGAGTGGAATTCGGCAGCGGCTTTGGCGGCTCTGATATGACGGGCTCACAGAACAACGACGAGTTTTATGTCAAAGACGGACAGATAAAGACATATACAAACAACAGCGGAGGCATTTTAGGAGGTATCAGCACAGGCATGCCGATAGTGTTCAGGGCGGCTTTCAAGCCTACGCCGTCGATAGGCAAGGCTCAGAGAACGGTAGATGTTGAGAAAATGGAAAATGTCACCCTCGAGCTCAAAGGCAGACACGATCCGTGCATAGCTGTCAGAGCCGTTCCATGCGTAGAGGCGGCGGCTGCTCTGGCGGTCTTGGATATTTTGATGCAGGACGGTTTTATAAGATGAAAAAATACGGACTTTTGGGCAGAAAGCTCTCTCACAGCTTTTCTCCGATAATACACAGGCTTTTAAAAGGATATGAATATGAGCTTTTTGAGAGAGAAAGGGAAGAACTGGAGGATTTTTTCAAAAACGGAGATTTTGACGGAATAAATGTCACCATACCGTATAAAATCGACGCCATGAAGTATTGCGGCCGCATAGACGAAGGCGCTGTTAAAATAGGTTGTATAAACACCGTGAAAAGAGAAAAGGACGGCTCTTTTTCGGGGTATAACACTGATCTCTATGGTTTTTTGTATCTTCTCGAAAGAAGCGGCATAAATCCTGAAGGCAAAAACTGCCTTATTTTAGGGTCGGGCGCATCATCGCAGACGGTGGCTGCCGCCCTTGAAATGAGGGGCGCAAAAGACATTAAAAAGGTCTCTCGAACAGGGGAGATAAACTATGAAAATGTGTACGATCTTTCGGATACTGAAATAATCGTCAACACCACTCCTGTGGGAATGTACCCTGACAACGGTCAGATCAAAATAGATACAGAGCGATTTAAAAGGCTTGAAGGCTGTGTCGATCTCATATATAATCCGCTGAAAACCGCGTTTTTGCTCAAAGCGGGGGAACTGGGCATCAAGACGGAGTGCGGTCTGCCCATGCTGGTGGCTCAGGCTAAAAAAGCCGCCGAAATCTTTACGGGAGAGAGTATAGACGACAGCGAGACCGAAAGGGTTTTAAAGATAATCGAGGGAAAAGTATCCAATATAATTCTTGTTGGTATGCCGGGCTGCGGAAAAACCACGGTGGGAAGGCTTGCGGCAAAAAAACTCGGAAAAGATTTTTACGACCTTGACGAGGTGATAGAAGCGGCGGCGGGCAAAACCTGCGGAGAGATAATAGAGCAGGAGGGCGAAGCCGCTTTCAGAGAGCTGGAAAAGGCCGCCGCAGCGGAGGCAGGCAAAAAGAGCGGTGCCGTTATCGCCACAGGCGGAGGAACAGTTACTGTAGCGGAAAATTTTGATTCCCTCAAGCAGAACGGAACGATTATATGGCTGCAAAGAGAACTTGACAAGCTTACTGTAAAGGGAAGACCCTTGTCTAACAAAAAAGGCGGAGTAGAGGCTCTTTATGACAGAAGAAAGGAACTTTATGAAAAGTTTGCCGATTTGAAAGTACAAAACAGCGGTACGATAGAGCAGGCTGCAGATGAGATTGTAAGGAGAACCGAAGATGCGAATACTTGTAATTAACGGCCCAAACATAAACATGCTGGGCAGGAGAGAGCCGGAAATCTACGGCAGGGAGACCTATGAAGACCTTGTCAAAATGATCGGTGATTTTTGCGCGGAAAAGGGAATAGAGGCGGAGTTTTTCCAATCCAACAGCGAGGGAGCCATCGTCGACAGGATACAGCAGGCTTTCGGAAATATTGACGGAATTGTCATAAACCCTGCCGCCTACACCCATACAAGCGTCGCCATACTGGACGCCCTCAAAGCCGTCATGATTCCCGCTGTTGAGGTGCATATATCCGATGTAGACTCAAGGGAGGAGTTCCGAAGATTTTCCTATACCTCTTTGGCCTGTGAAAAAACCTATAAGGGTATGGGCTTTAAGGGGTACACCGAGGCGGTAAAATATCTCTTTGAAAAATACGGTGAAAAATAAAAAAACAGAGCGGAAATTTCCGCTCTGTTTTACAATAGCGACGGCCTAATGGGCATCATTTTTCACAATCTGATTGTAGATTTTTGTGCCTACTTTAAAATTGAGCTTGGAAGTGGGGAGAGCTATTGTAAAAGCGTCCTTTTTCCAAATCTGATGACCTCCGGATATTCTCGCTATGGAATATCCGGCTTTTTTAAAAATTACCTGCATTTCACGAACTGAATATTGTTTTGCCATATTCGATTTCCTCCATATTTTTTTGATCTGAATAAAATATGTAGGGTATTGCTTTTCTTAATAACTTCTGTATAATTCGGAGAAAATCTTCATTCTGAACAGCTAATCCAAAGACCAGTCGATATCGTCACCGTGTTGCCTTAAAAATTCCGCAGCCTTTGAAAAATGTCTGCATCCGAAAAATCCGCCGTAGGCAGACAATGGGCTCGGGTGAACCGTTTCGAGTATCAGATGATTGGGATTGGTGATAAGGGCCTTTTTTCGTTTTGCGTTTCCGCCCCAAAGCAGAAAGACCATCGGCTTTTCACGCCTGTTCAGATGAGAGATGACAGTGTCGGTGAAAATTTCCCAACCCATGCCCTTGTGGGAATTGGCCTGACCCTCGCGGACGGTGAGAACGGTGTTCAAAAGCAACACGCCGTTTTGCGCCCATTTGACGAGATTTCCGTGGGGCGGCGCCTTAAATCCGATGTCGCTCTCCAGCTCCTTATATATATTTTGAAGAGAGGGAGGGACAGAAACGCCCTTTTGCACTGAAAACGAAAGTCCGTGGGCCTGGTTGGGGCCGTGATAGGGGTCCTGACCCAGGATAAACACCTTTACATTGCTGTACGGCGTGTACTTCAGGGCATTGAAGATATCGTACATCGAGGGGTGAATCCTTTGGGTGCGGTATTCGCTTATAAGAAACTTCCTCAGTTTCTGATAGTATTCCTTGTCGAACTCTCCTTTGAGAATTTCGTCCCAATCGTTGCCTATGTTCACCATGGATTAACGGAAGGATATGCGGTCGGCAGCTGCCTTGGAGAAGGCTTTTATGACCTCGACAGCCATGTTTACTGTGGCGTCGACATCGGACTCTGCGCACCAGTTATAATGTGTATGGACATAGCGGCAGGGTATGCCGAGGACGAGGCAGGGAATGTTCTTGTCGGCGAACAGGTGAATCTTGCCTGCGTCTGTGCTGCCGCGGCGGCGCACTGCCGACTGATAGGGAATGCCGTGCTCGTCGCCGACCTCTTTTGCGAAGGCGATAAACTCGGGGTTGCTTATGTAGCTGGCATCCATATGACGAATCTGAGTGCCTTTTTTGAGGGCGCACTGGGCTTCGTTCTCGTTTCTGTACATGTCGTCGGAGGGGGAGCCCTCAAAGACAATGGCAAAATCAGGCTTGAGTGTGGAGGCTGTAACCTGGGCACCCCTTGTGCCTACCTCTTCCTGAGCCGCGAAACCGCCCACTACATCTACATAGAGGTTGTTTTCGTTTATCAGTCTCTTCATGGTCTCGATTATGCAGTAGCAGCCCATGCGGTTGTCAAAGGCCTTGCCGAAAAGGGTTCCGTTCTTTTCGTTGTACTCAAAGAATACATCGGGCATGACAGGGTCGCCCACATCTATTCCGAATACTTCCATGACCTCCTGACGGCTGCTGGCGCCGACATCTATATATATGCCCTCTATGTCGAGCTTTGCGTTTCTCTCGCTCTCTGTCATGAAGTGCGGGGGCTTGGATGTGGTTATGCCCTTGATGAGTTCGCCCTTGCGGTTTCTGATGTATACCGAGTGAGCGGGGACATTGCTTGCCACCCAGCCGCCGAGGCTGACAAAGGATATGAGGCCGTTGGCCTTGATGTGCTGAACGATGAAGCCCAGCTCGTCAAGATGGGCGTCGAGCATGATGACGGGTTTTTTGCCCGAGTGGTTTTTCATGCGCATGAAGACATTGTGCATGGCGTCGCTCTCCACATCAAACTCGGGGCAGTTGTTCTTGATGACATTTACAACCTCGTCTTCAAAGCCGGAGGGGCCGAAGGCGCCGGTTATTTCTTCGATAAGTTTAAGGTTGGCCATAATCTTTCTCCTTAAAAATAATATATATACATTATATTACACCGAAGGTATTTTTTCAACATAAATATATTGATTAAATATACCCTATATCAATATTATTCTTTC
>ERZ779866.1783-NODE-1783-length-20663-cov-3.626795_pt1 | contig 20663 bp, 22 predicted proteins | sample MGYA00511248_ERZ779866 | MGnify/ENA primary metagenome ERZ779866 (study PRJEB29588, sample SAMEA2155758) | human gut metagenome | biome: human gut; feature: human-associated habitat; material: faeces | place: Denmark | collected 2008/2010 ... | reverse complement strand
TTTTTAAAGAGCTTTTTGAGCAGAGCGTGCCGCTCAAGTGGTTGCACATTATAGAGATTCTTTTTCTCCTGTCAACACCTTTTTTCACTTTTTTACTGCGGGAAACTTTATTATCTGCAAAAACCCCTGATTTTTATGCGATTTTGCTCACATTAAAAATTTTTTATTTTTTTTACTTTTCTTTTACCCGCTTTTTACTTTTGCCAGTTTATTTATATAAAAATTACCGGCATATTATGCGTAATCCAGCGGATCTTTTACTCCGTTACTTTTAAAAGCCTTTAGTCTATCAAGACATGTTGCGCATTTTCCGCAGGCTTTTTCCTTTCCCTCATAGCAGCTCCATGTAAGCTCATAAGGCACTTCTAGTTTTAAACCGCAAGCAACCACATCGGCTTTGGTTTTTCCTGCAAATGGCGCAACAATATTTTCCTGCGAATATGTTCCGATGGAAATTGCCCGATTCATCGCCTCGATAAATTCCATTGAGCAATCTGCATAAGCATTTAATGCCGCATCATCAGCATGCGCTCCCAAATAAATTTCTACTTCATCATCTGGATAAATGGAACCGGCAAGACTTGCGACACTTGCCAAAAACAAACCGTTTCTAAAAGGCACATAAGTATTTACTTTGCCGTGAGCCGTAATTTGTTCTTCATACGTACTTTCTTCAATTTCCTGCGTCGAATTTTTAAGCAAAGCACAGTTACTTTGTGCAAACATAGCGCTTAAATCCAGTTCATAATGATTCACTTTGTAATAATCAGCAATTTTCTTTGCCTGCTGTAATTCCTTTTGGTGTTTTTGCCCATAAAAAATCGACACCGAGCTTACATTTTCAGCTCCTAATTTATCGACAGCAAGAGCCAAACAGGTAGTCGAATCAACTCCGCCGCTGCTTAAAACCAATGCCTTTAACATATAACTCTTCCAAAAACTTAAACAAAAGCCCTAACTGCTCGCTAGGACTTTAATCCAATTATTGCGTCATCTAAAAAAAATTAAGCATCAGACCATACTTCTTTTGCAATTTCGCAAACCAGCCTAATTTTAGCCCACTGAGCTTCATGACTTAAAATATTACCTTCTTCCGTCGAAGAGAATCCGCATTGAGTCGATAAACACAGCCTGTCAAGAGGCACATACTGAGATGCTTCACGAATACGTTTTTTAACGGCTTCTTTATCCTCAAGATCGCCGAATTTTGATGAAATCAAGCCTAAAACGACAGTCTGATCTTTTATAAAACGCAAAGGTGAAAAATCTCCGGCACGATCTGTGTCATATTCAAGGAAAAACCCGTCAACATTGCATTTGGCAAAAAGAATCGGAGCTACAGGCTCATATCCGCCTGATGAAAACCAGGTTGAACGGAAATTACCGCGACAGATATGCATGCAAATAACCATATCCTCAGGTTTTGCTTCCATGATCCGATTGATAACTGCAACGTAGTTTTCTGCAAGTTTATCAAGATCGATACCGCGCTGTGCATAAGCTTCACGTTTTTCAAGCGAGCAAAGCTCTCCCCATGAAGTATCGTCAAGCTGCAAATAACGGCATCCGCGATCATATAAAGCTTTTACCGCATCACACCAAGCATCTGCAATATCATCAAACAAAGACTCATCATTGTTCCTGTATAAAGCTATCGGCTCGTAATTTGCCTCACGTACACAACAAATTAAATGCAGCATGGAAGGAGAGGGAATAGTAAATTTAACTTCATGCTCTCCTGCTATAGACTTTAACTTTGAAAAAGCCTCCAAAAACGGATGATCGTTTGAAAAAGCGATTTTACCGCTGATTTTTATCGTTTCGGCTTTTGGCTGACGATCCGCAAAAGCAACCGACCACGCTTTAGCTTTAATATGCTCAATACCATTTAATGCGGCTAAAAAATCAAGGTGCCAATAAGCCCGGCGGAACTCTCCGTCAGTAACGGCTTTTAAGCCGTTAGCTATCTCCTGCTTTACTAAAACGGAAATTTCCTCATCCTCAATTTGAGTCAACTCTGCTTTGCTGATTTTTCCATCTTGAAAAAAGCGACGGGCATTTACAATTTTTGAAGAACGCAAAAAAGAACCGACATGATCGGCGCGATAAGGCGGATTGATATGAGCCATTATTTTTATCCTTAAAATTCTACTTAGTTTTTAAAGCCTTAGAATTGTTACCGAAATAAAACTTTAAATCCATACAAACTTCACATTTCTAAATATTTGCTCTCAATGTGTGCAATCTTTTGCATCAGGCTCTTTATCCAATTTTAAAACCACGTAAGGAATAACCTGCGTTAGCCCGCAAATCAAAAACATTAAACCGTACCCGGTGTACTCGGCAACGAAACCGAATATCAAAGCCCCAACTCCCAATCCTAAATCAAAACAACTTGAATAAGTGGCGTTAGCTGCCCCCAAACGATCTTTTGGAGCGCGTAAAATTGCTAAAGTCTGCGTACCTGACATCACGGCGCCTTGTGCCAAACCATACAAAACGCCGCAAGCTAAAAATGTAAAAGTATTAAACACAAACGACAACAACACCAATGACAGCAATAAAGCGATAATCCCCGGACCGATTGCAGCCTTGCAGCCTATTCTGTCAACAAGCTTACCGACATAGGGTCTGCTTACCATTAAAGCCAGAGCGTACAAAGCAAAAAACATACCGACATGACTTATGCCGCGCTCCAATCCGAATAAAGCCACGAATGTTACTATTGCTCCGTAAGATGCATTTGAGCACAACACTACAAAAGACGGCATTAAGGAACGCTTTTCAATCAAAGAACGCTTTTCTTGCCTATTTGCCTCAATTTTTTTATATCTGACAAAAAGACAAAGGATGAAAGCTCCGGCAAAAAATATAGTCCCCAGACGAAACATCCACTCAAAAGGCAAGCTTAAGGCTAAAGCTGGAGCTATAGCCATTGCAAGAGAACAGGAAAGAGAAAAATACCCCATGCCCTCGCCGAGTCTTGAACGAGGGATAAAATCCGTTACAGCTGTTGCCGATCCCGTTGCCGACACTCCCCACGCAAGACCGTGCAAACCTCTTATAAGCAAAATCATGAATACGGTTTGAAAAACACCTAAAAAGTAAGCCAAAACCGTCATGCTAAAAAGACCAAGACACAAAACCTTAAAACGGCCATAGCGATCAAGAAGATTTCCTGCAATAAGTCGTGACAAAATGGCAGGTATTGCAATTAATGAAGTCAAAAAACCTAAAACTATATCATCAGCGCCTAAAGTTTTTAAAAAAGGAGGCAAACCCGATGGATAAAATTGAAAGCCGAAAAATAATAAACCGTTAGTCACGATCATAAGAATATAATCTCGGGTAAACAATTTTTCTTTAACTGCTTGATTGTTGCCTTCTTGGCTGTAGCCCATTGTGTATCTCTATCTTATGCACTCTCCGGACGATATTTAAAGTCATGTTAAGCCGTACTTTGAAAAAAGCAACGGTCATATTGCAAAAAAACAAAGTTTCGTTTGCTACAATCTTAACAATTCCAGAATTTTTGCAGCAGGCAATTAAAATGTTTGATCTTCATATGCATTCTCTTTATAGCAACGACGGTGAATTTTCACCGGAACAATTAGTAGAAAACTGCAATATCTGTAATATAAAAGTTATGTCAATTACCGATCACAATACGGTAGCAGCTAATTTTACAGCTCAAAAAAGTGCAGTAAAACATAATATTAAATATATCCCCGGCATAGAAATCGACTGTACATTTGAAAATACCGATTTTCATGTTTTAGGCTACCAAATCAACTTTCAAGATCCGGCTTTTGCTGAAATTGAAAACAATATTCGCACCCAGAGCATGACAATTTCGCAAATAAGACTAGAGAAAATCAAAAAGCTCGGTTTTGCAATTAGCGAAACGGAGCTCAATGCTTTATCAAAAGACAGCTATTGGCCTGAAACCTGGACCGGGGAAATGTTTGCCGAGGTCATCTTAAGTCATCCGGCATATAAAAATGATCCGCGTCTTGAGTCGTACAGACCGGGAGGCAAGCGCAGTGATAACCCGCTTGCCAACTTTTATTGGGATTTTTTTGCACAAGGCAAACCTTGCTTTGCAAAATCAAAGTTCCCTTCAATGCAAGAAATCATTGACATAATTCACGCTACCGGAGGTTATGCGGTATTAGCTCATCCTTGCGTTAATCTTAAAGGGAAAATGCATCTGTTAAGCGACATTGCCAAACTCAAACTAGACGGCATAGAAGCATTCAGCAGTTATCATTGTAAAGAGGAAGCTGCGACAATCAGGCATTTTGCGCAGATGAATAATTTATTCATTACCTGCGGCAGTGATTTTCACGGCAAAATTAAGCCGGCTATAAGTTTAGGTCAGCATCACTGTTCTTTAACTGAAAAAGAGTTGTCAGATCAACTTACAAAATTACTTAGAAAATAATATGCCGTAAATTAAAACCTTTAATTTACACACCATATTTTAATATCCACAGAATGATTTGTTATATATGAATAAAATCATACAATCTGTGCCTACTTTAAGTTTTGACGATACTATGGCGGGAGTCTTTTTGTCCTCCCGCTGCAGCAAAGCTCAAAAGACAAAAATTATCTATCGCCGCATTCTTAGAATTCAGGAAAAACTGTTTCTTATTTTGCACTAAGATACTGTTTTTTATTCAACGCTAATGCGACAAAAGCCCTAAAAATACTCTTCATTAGGGCTTTTTCTTTACTTAATTAATTTGATATAAACGCCGATTACGGACGTACTTTAACGCAAACACCATCTTCAGTAGCGTAAAGCACAGTATCAGCGCCGCGTTTGGCAAAAAGTCCGACCGTGACCACCCCGGGAATTGCGTTAATCTTGGCCTCCATCGCTAACGGATCTTCAATCATGAAGTCATGAACATCAAGGATCTCACAGCCGTTATCAGTAATGCAGCCCTGACGCAAAATAGGATTTCCGCCTAAAGCTCTTAAAGAACGCGCAACTTGCTCTCGCCCCATAGGAATAACTTCAACCGGTAACGGGAATTCACCTAAAGTCGGCACCAATTTGGACTTATCGACGATACAAATAAACTTCTCTGCCATTGAAGCTAAGATCTTCTCGCGCGTAAGGCAAGCTCCGCCGCCTTTGATCATGTCAAAAGCAGGATTAACCTCATCGGCACCGTCAATATACACACCGTAAGGCTCTACATCATTAGGATCGAGTACGCGAATACCGATATCCTGAAGCATCTTGGTGGTCTTATTGGAACTGCTTACCGCCGCATCAACTTTAATCTTAAAGCGATCGATTGCTTCAATAAATTTGACTACGGTAGATCCCGAACCTACGCCTAATATTCCGTCTTTTGGAATATATTTAAGCGCCTCCTCCGCAACCATTACCTTTAACTCATCCTGAGTCATGAGATGCTCCTTACTTTAAAGTAATACGCGCAAAACGACGTTTGCCGACTTGGAAAACATAAGTGCCGTTAGCAATTGCCTCATCTTTATCAGCAATTACCTTACCGTCAATTTTAACCGCATTTTGCTTAATCATGCGCATAGCCTCTGAAGTTGAAGCGCAAAGTTGTGAGTTTTTCAGCAAAGTAGGAAGAGGAGCATTATCTAAAGTAAGCTCCGGCATTTCATCAGGGACAGCCCCTTTGGCAAACTGATTGATAAAAGACTCTACTGCTTTATCTCCTTCTTCCTTACCGTGATAACGGGCTACGATTTCACGACCGAGTTCCATCTTGGCATCACGCGGGTTCATCTGCCCTGATGCACAATTAGCTTTAAGCTCGGCAATTTCCTTTAAAGGACGGAAAGACAATAAATCGAAATAAGTCCACATCAAATCGTCGCTTAAAGACATGATCTTACCGAACATATCATTAGGAGCGTCATGAACACCGATATAGTTGCCGGCAGACTTTGACATCTTCTTAACGCCGTCAAGACCTACCAAAAGCGGCATCATTAATACGCATTGCGGCTCCTGACCGGCGTCTTTTTGCAACTCACGACCCATTAAAAGGTTGAATTTCTGATCGGTACCGCCAAGCTCAATGTCGGCTTTCAAGCACACACTGTCATATCCTTGGAACAAAGGATATAAGAACTCATGGATGGCAATTGGCTGTCCGCTCTGATAACGCTTGGTAAAATCGTCGCGCTCAAGCATTCTTGCAACGGTAAGCTTTGAGGCAAGGCGGATTGTGCCCTCAGCCCCGAGTTTACCGAGCCACTCGCTGTTATAACGGATAATGGTCTTGCCTTTATCCAAAATTTTAAATGCCTGTTCGGCATAAGTTTTGGCATTTTCTAAAATCTTCTCGCGTGAAAGCTGCGGACGAGTGGTGTTTTTACCTGAAGGATCTCCTACCGATGCAGTAAAATCACCGATAATCAAAACGACCTGGTGGCCGAGCTCCTGAAAGGTACGCAATTTATTTAAAATAACGGTGTGGCCTAAATGAATATCAGGAGCGGTAGGATCCATTCCGAGTTTTACAATTAACTTACGACCGCTTTCCAGTTTCTTCTTTAACTCTTCAATCGGGATAATTTCTTCTGCGCCGCGGCAAATCTCGTCAAGCGCTGTTTGTACGTCTACCATTGACTCTCCTAAAAAATAATTCTTTAAAATGCAGACTATTCTAAACGATTTAACGGTCATTTGCAGTAAAACAAAGGTTTTTACGCAAACCCCCGCTTTTAATACACAGTAAAATTAAAGTTTGCCTAAGATTTCGGACAAGATGCTTTCAAGCCTTAACGAAACTCTTGTTATAGCATGTATATATAACTATCAAATCAATATATCATTTTTTAAAATTTAGTAATTAAAGAAAAAGCATCAGACAATGAGCCTACTCTCATAGAAAGCTCTGCAGCTTGACTTGCAACGGTTGCAATGACTTTAACTTTATTAATATCTTCAATCATCGCTAGATTATCCTGATGCATCGTTTTATTTTTATCAAAATTGTTAAGGATTATGCCGTTAATTGCGATACTCTTAGATTTTAAATAATGACAGCAAAGCGTCGTCTGATTTATAGTACCAAGACCGGCATCGGCAACAATGACAACAGGCAGACATAAAAGCTTAACGATGTCCTCAAGCAATATTTTCTTATTTTTTTCATAGACAATAGGACAAACGATACCGCCGGATCCTTCCATTAAAACATAATCATGAAGCGCTGCTACTTGATGAAAATCTTCACTTACCTTTTTAAGATCGACGAATCTTTGCTCAATGCGTGCAGCCAAATGAGGAGACAACGGATCCTGATACAAATATGACAATAAGCTTTCATAGCTCTGTTTAAGTCCCGCGACATCTTTTACATAACCTGCATCAGAGTTTTTAATGTTGTCTGCTCCGCTTATTGCCGCTTTGTAATATCCGACATTTAAATTTTGCTTAACTAATGACTTGCATATTAATGCGCTTACATAGGTTTTACCGATATCGGTATCGGTACCGGTCACAAAAACAGCTTTCATTTTTAATTCCTTAAACGAGCTTTAACATAACACGGGATCCAGCTTAAATTTACCCCGTTTGGTACTTTAAATTTTGCTTCATATTCCCGCATAAATCTTTTCAGGATCCCCGGAGTCCATTGGTGAGAAATAAGCGAATTAGTTCCGGTTTCTTTAAAAAACTTTAAAAGTTTATACGGATTTTCAAAGATTAGACTTTGTTTTTGCAACTCAAAAATATCTATCTCAAAGCCGCATTCCTCTAAAATGCTTAAAAGTTCTTGTTCGGTTAAATATTTAATGCATGGCAGTCCTAAAGACTCAAGTTCAACACAGGTACCGCTTAAAAAAGTTGAAAAACACAACGTTCCGCCCTGCTTTAAATTGGTTTTTATATGCAAAAGCGCCTTTTTAAAATCAACAAACCACTGAAAGACCGCGTTGCTTACGATTAAATCGCATGACTGCTTAAGAGACAAACATGTCGCATCACCTTCAATAAAAAAAATTTCAGGAATATTTTCTTTTAAATGCAGTAACTTATCTTCACAATAATTTAGCATCAAAGAGCTGATGTCATTTATATAAAGCGTCTTAATATCAAGTTTCTTAAGTAAAAGTTCACTTAAAAATCCGGTACCGCAGCCTATTTCATAAACCTTATTTGCACATAACTTCGGATCAATTAACCCAATTAAATCCTCTGCCATAAGCTTTTGCTTAAAAGCGGCATTTTCATAACTCAAAGCCGCCTTAGAAAAACGGGACTTGATTAAATTTTTATTCATGAAAGTTTATCTTTAAAAAATTGTGCGCTGTAATGTGCCGCATCAAGCTTTACAAGGTTTAAAGCATGTCCTTGCCAACCTCGCTCTTGATTTAAAGGCGCAATGATAGCGTCTTTAAGTCCGATAAAAGCCTCGTCCCAAACAATTTTACCCGCGCGATGAGCTGTCGACTTTTGAGCTAAAAACATAAGTTCATTTTTAAATGAAACAAGAGAACGTGAAGGTTTAACTTTAGTAAAAGCAGCAAACTCTTGTCCGCGCCCGCACATCCTGCGATAAAAACGCGTCATATTATCTTCACTTAAATTATCCAAAGTTGCTTTATAAAGCGCGGCATCAACTCCTTTTTCACTGTTTATCCCAAATGGCGTACCGTTTAATGCAGTCATTTTCCACGGTTTTTTCTCCACCTTACTTACAAAAATATCAGACATCATCACGCCAAGCGACCATGCGATGACCTCATACTTTTTATATTCATAAATAACACTAAAATCGGCGCTGTCGTCTTCATAGTCATAAACAAAAAAAGTATCGGAACTTAAGTTTAATGAAGAAAACGGAGTTAAATCCTGCCCAAAGCCTAAAAATACCACTTTAAGCGTATTATGATCGGTGCCTTTTAAAAGTTCGGTTTCCATTTTATATATTCTTCTCTAAAAAATTTTTAAACTTTTTTATTACTTCGCAAAGTCTTTGAACCACTGCCTCATTTACAGCTGCATTTAATGAAAGCCGTAACCGCGCTTGTCCAAGCGGTACCGTTGGATGACGAATAGGAAGGACGAAAAAGCCCTTTTCTTTAAAAAACTCAGCGCCTTTTATCGCCGCTTCATTAGTATTGACGACAATAGGAATTATTTGACTTGAGCTTAAAACTTTAAAACCAATGTCTTTAAGACAATTTCTCACCCGTTCAGCCGCATTTTCAAGATTTTGCCGTTTTCTTTCAGCTTTATTAAGCTTATCGAGCATAAATGACGCATGTAATGCATTAACGGGAGGCAATGCGGTCGTAAAAATAAAAGTCCGTACCGTATTGATTAAGTATTCTTTTGTCATCGCATCACATAAGAAAAAGGCTCCGCAGCTGCCTGCCGCTTTTCCCAGGGTGCACAAAATATAATCAACTTTATCTAAAAGACCGAGCTTATAGCATAAGCCTAAGCCGTTTTTGCCGTATACGCCGAATGAATGTGCTTCATCCACGTACAATTTAATTAAAGGATATTTTTCTTTAAGCAAGACAAGCTCATTTAAAGGAGCACAATCTCCGTCCATGCTGAAAACGGCTTCGGTTATAACGATAATCTCCTTGAATTTTTCTTTATATTTAACAAGCAAAGACTCAAGATGCTCAATATCGTTATGACTAAAACGCATGAATTTAGCGCCTGAGGCCTTTATACCGTCAATCATCGAAGCATGAATAAGCTTATCGGCAAGGAACAATGTCTCTTTTCCACCCAATGCCTGTAAAATCCCGCAGTTGGCATCAAAACCGGAGTTAAACATAAGGCATGATTTATGAAATAACTTGCCGGCCTTTTCTTCAAATAATGCATGCTCGTTAAAAGTTCCGGTTAAAAGTCTTGAACTTGTTGATGAAAAAAGAGCATGAGAGTCAGAAAGTATTTTTAAAAACTCTTGGCGTATTGCTAAATCGTGTCCTAAATTCAAATAATCATTTGAAGATAAATTAATAAGCCTTTCACCTTTATAATCAATGTAAATGCCGTTTTGAAAATAAGGATTTACCGATCGCAAAGATCCGTCGGCTTTACAGGAAGCCAAAAAGGCGCTTATCATTTGAGCCGTCATGTTTTTTATTTTTTTACCTTTATTTGCGGAAAATTTTTATCGCTTGGAAAAGCCGTAATGCTTAATTTAATTACCCAAAAAATCCTTGACGGAAAAGCAATTACCCGTGAGGATATATCATACATTATTGCTTACGATAATGTAGAAGAGCTTATTTCCTCTTCCCATAAAATAACTTTAAGGTTTGCCTCAAAGAAATTTGATTCTTGTTCGATAATAAATGCAAAATCAGGCCTATGTACAGAAGACTGCAAATGGTGCGCCCAATCCTCTCACTATAAAACCGATATTGCTACCTATCCTCTCGTTAATAGCGATGAGTGCCTTAAAGAAGCGCTCCATTGCGAGAAAAAAGGCGTTAAAAGATTTTCTTTAGTAACGTCAGGACGAAAGCCTTCTCCTAATGAACTTAAAGAAATCGGCAGTTTATTAACTTATCTAAAACTAAACAGTAAAATTTCTTTATGCGCATCCTTAGGCCTTCTTAATAAAAACGAGCTTAAAAAGCTAAAAGAAGCAGGACTTTCCCGCTATCACTGCAATTTGGAAAGTTCGGAAAACTATTTTAAAAACTTATGTTCAACACATAAATTCAGCCAAAAAATTGCTGTTATAAAAGCGGCAAAAGAAGCAGGTCTTGAAATTTGTTCAGGCGGTATTATCGGCATGGGCGAGAGCATGGAAGATAGAGCGGATTTGGCTCTTACTTTAAAAGATCTTGAAGTGACTTCCGTTCCGCTTAATATCCTTCATCCGATTCCCGGGACTCCGCTTGAAAAGCTACCCTTGTTAAGTGACGCGGAAATTTTAAAAACCATCGCGCTTTTCCGTTTTATTCTGCCAAAAGCCTATCTGCGCCTTGCAGGAGGCAGAGCGCGCCTTAGTGAACAAACTTTAAAACAAGCTTTATACGCAGGCATCAACTCGGCCATAGTAGGCGATTTGCTTACCACTTTAGGATCGGATATCGATACTGACAAAAAGCGTTTTAAGGAAGCAGGATATGAACTTTGAAAATCTTATTGACCCCTTTGATAGGGATCACCTTATCCATCCTTATACATCAATGCAGACACCGCTGCCTGCATTTAAAGTCACGAGAGCTGACGGCTGTACACTGACTTTATCCGACGGAACGAAGCTTACCGACGGAACCTCGTCATGGTGGTGTGCGCTTCACGGCTATAACGTTAAAGAATTAAACGATGCGCTTTGCGAACAATTAAAATCCGTAGCGCACGTGATGTTCGGAGGACTTACACACGATCCGGCCATAGAGCTTGGCAAATTGATCCTCAAATATGTGCCGCATGAATTAACTAAAATTTTTTACGCCGACAGCGGATCGGTTGCTGTAGAAGTTGCCTTAAAAATGGCAGTTCAATATCAATTTGCCAAAGGAAATATGCATAAAAGCGAAATTGCAACCATCTCAGGCGGATATCACGGCGACACCTGGAATGCTATGTCCGTGTGCGATCCGATTGCCGGAATGCATAAAATTTTCGGATCCGCTTTACCCGTACGTTTCTTTGCTCCGGTTCCGCAATGCCGTTTTGATGAGCCGTGGGATGAAAACGATTTTCTGCCGATGAAAAAGCTTATAGAAAGCAAAAAAGACATCTTGTCCGCGGTTATCGTTGAACCGATAGTGCAAGGAGCAAGCGGAATGCGTTTTTATCATCCTACTTATTTAAAGCGCCTTCATGAACTTTGTAAAAAATACGATATTCTGCTTATTTTTGATGAAATCGCTACCGGCTTTGGACGTACTGGCAAACTTTTTGCCCTTGAGTATACGGATGTCGTACCTGATTTAATGTGTATAGGCAAAGGACTAACAGGCGGATATATGACATTATCTGCAGTGCTCACGACTGACAAAATCGCATCTGCAATTTCAAATAATCCTCCTTATGCTTTTATGCACGGGCCGACATTTATGGCAAATCCCTTAGCTTGCTCCGTAGGAATAGCTTCTTTTAAACTGCTTTTAAATTCTCCATGGCAAGAACGGGTTAAGCATATTGAAGCAAAACTAAAGGAACATTTAATCCCGCTTAAAGCTAAAAGCTTAGTCAAAGATGTAAGAGTCTTAGGAGCAATCGGCGTCGTTCAGACTAAAACTCCGGTTAAAATGCGGGAAATAATGCGCCACTTTATTGAACTTAATGTATGGATAAGGCCGATGGGCGATCTTATATATTTAATGCCGCCGTTTATCATCAGCGACGCAGAACTTGAAAAGCTGTGCAACGCTATTGCGATAGTAACGGAGAATAAAAACCTTTATGCCTAAAGAACTTTACATCGGTTTGATGTCAGGAACCAGCATTGACGGACTTGATGCCTGCCTTATTGATATGCAGTCTGGCAAACCTCAGGTTATCGCCGTTGACAGCTGCAAATGGACAGATACTGAAGCAAAAGCTTTGCATGAACTTTGTCAAAGCTCTAATGACGAAATCGAAAAAGAAGGAAAAGCCTGCGTATTTATCGCCAAAAAACAAGCCTTTTTGGTAAATGATCTAATTTCTAAGGCAAAACTTAAAAATGAAGACATCATTGCCGTGGGCACTCACGGTCAAACCGTAAGGCATAGACCTAAACTTAACTTTTCAAAACAGTTGGATCTCGGACCTCTTACAGCTGCTTTAACCGGCATCGATACCGTCGTTGATTTCAGAGCGGCAGATCTTGCAGCCGGAGGTGACGGAGCCCCGCTTACTCCCGCTTTTCATCAAATGATGTTAAAAAACGATCATCGCGATCGCTACGTTTTAAATTTAGGCGGCATATCCAATTTAACCGTAATAGAAAAAGGCGGGAAAGTTCTTGCAGGCTTTGACTGCGGTCCTGCCAACACCTTGCTTGATCTTTGCTGCCGTGAACTTTTTAATAAACCGTATGATGAAGACGCCAAAATCGCGTCTCAAGGAAAAATCAGACAAGATTGGCTTTGTGAGCTTTTAGAGCATCCTTATTTAAAAAGAGATTTTCCCAAATCAAGCGGGCGCGAGGACTTTAACGAAAATACCGTAAAAAAATATCTTAATCTTGTAAAAAATAAGGAAGCTTCAGGAGCTGATTTAATTGCCACACTTTGTGAATTTTCAGTCCGATCCGTTATTGATGAAATCATTAAAATCAAACAGCGTTTTATAAGCTTAGACAAAGGAGATCTTATTCTCTGCGGCGGAGGAGCGTATAACCCTTTAATCAAGCAGCGCTTTGAAGAATATTGTCTTAAGCTTGATTTAAAAGTATTGCGCTCCGATGAAGTCGGAATTCATCCTTCATATATGGAGGCTGAAGCTTTTGCCTGGTTTACATATATGTGCATGAACGGCAAACAAATCGATCTTACCCACTCAACCGGAGCCAAATACCCGACAATTCTAGGCTGTATTTGTCCGGCGCCAACAGGACGATTCGTCAAATCCCGCATCAAGTAATATGTATTTTCGGACAGCAGAAGCTGTCCGAATGTTTAACATTAATCAAGATAAATAACCTGATCTTTTAAATCCTTTCTCTCAAAGTGCAGCTTATCGGGTTTTACGTCAGATGCCATATGCCCCGCGACCATAATAAACTGAGCTCGAAGCGGCTCCTTAATCTCTAGAGCTTGAGTCAAAAGATCGGTTTTAATCGCCCCAATAAAGCAAGAACCAAGTCCCATATCCGCCGCCTGCAAAAGCATATGCGTCATCACGATAGCCCCGTCAACCACGGCAAAATTTTGTGCGTCATATTTTCTTTGCCATGCCTCTCCTTCATTCGTGCATACCACGATAGCAAGAGGCGCACCGTACAGCCATGCGCATTTTTGAATTTTTTTAAGACTTTCCCCTCTTACCACAAGCAAAGTAAACGGCTGACGGTTGCATGCGGTAGGTGCGAGTTTTGCCGCAGATAAAATCTTATTTATTTCATCATCGGTAAGCGGCTTAGGATCATAAGCTCTGCAGGAAAACCTTTCTTTGGCTAAATCAAGAAAATCTTTCATTTTAAATCTCCTTACGTTTTTAATTCATTATATCGGCATACTGAACGTATTTTCACCGTATGTCACTATCCGTTATCGTCTTTAGAAAATCATCTTTAAAATCATTTCCATGATTATTTACGATATCATTTTGAAGCCTGTGTTTTACTCTTGTCAAAAAACCTTCCACCAAATCAAGCTGCTCCTTTTTTACCTCTACTTCCTTTAGATATTCATTAACTCTGTCATATAACCATAAACTGCCCTTATTTTTATCATCAAGATATTCAAGAAAACGCTTAATACATTCAAGCTTCATTCCGTTAACCCTGCAAGCCATAATAAACTCAAGTCGCGTTTCATCATCTTTTTCGTATTCGCGTTGTCCGCCAAGACCGCGCTTAGGTTCTAACATTACTCCCTTCTGTTCGTAAAAACGGATCCTGGTTATAGGACATCCCGTTTTTGCCGACAGCTCTCCGATTTTCATTTTTTATCCTCTAACTTACTTGAACCTATAGTTACTATAGCTTTTACAATCACGATAACAAGAAAAAAGCTTATCCGCAACTTATCAACTAAAAAAGGAGAATCTCATGATTTTTCAACAGATACGCAGCGCAACCTCCATCATAAGCTATGCCAACAAGCGTTTTCTTATAGATCCGATGCTGGCACCGCAAGGAACCTACCCTGCAGTTCCGTATACCGTATCAACGGGGAAGGGGAATCCTGATTGTGAATTGCCTTGTCCGGTCGAAAATCTATTTGATATTGATGCCGTTATCGTTACCCATATGCATTTTGATCATTTCGATGAAGTCGCCGCCAAACTTTTACCCAAACATTTGCCTTTATTCTGTCAATCGGATAAAGATGCGGCACAACTTAATGAATTCGGTTTTAAGGATGTCAGAATCCTTGACACGAACGGCATAAAATTTCATGACATCACTTTATTTAAAACTCCGTGCGATCACGGAGCATCCGATGCGGTCACTTCTTTTTTTTATGAAAAACTTGATATTGAAAAGGAAGCATGCGGTGTTGTTTTTAAAGCAAATAAAGAGAAAACTTTTTATCTTGCCGGTGACACGATTTATTACCGAGGTGTAAGCGAAACAATAAGTAAATACACTCCGGAAATCGTGGCGGTAAATGCGGCCGGAGCGCAATGCCCTTTAGGACATGCTCTTATCATGAATCAATATGATGTGTTAGTGCTGATGCGAAGCTTTCCCGAAATTGAAGTTATCGCCACCCATGTCGAAGGGGTTTCTCATGCGACGGTATCTCGTTCCTTGTTAAGGGATTTTGCCCGAGAAAACAAATTAACCAAACTGTATATCCCAGATGACGGACAAACAATTTCCTTTTAATACTTTTTAAAAATCCGCTGCGCAATCACGGCTAAGCCTTATTCTTAGCTGTAATTGCACCTAAATAACACTATGAGAACAAAAATTAAAACGCTGTTTTGTGCATCCTGATACAATATGCATGCTTTTTTGTCTTGTCTAAAGCATTTTAGGAGATTGTGTATGCTTTTAAGCCAGATGGAAAAGCGGCAGCGTTGCCTTATTTGCAAATTAAATCTTGAAGAAAGTCTTGCCCATCGTCTTGAAGCTTTAGGCATGACCGAACATTCAAAACTTGAAGTGGTTAACCGCAAAGGTAAAGGAACATTAATTATCAAACTGCGCGGTTCTCAATACGCTTTAGGTGAAGATATAACTGAGAACATAGAAGTAGAAAAGATTTAATTGCAAACATTATGAAATCACTGCACTCAATTCTGCCGCACCATACTACGCAAAATAAAACCGATCTGACCATCGGATTTATCGGTAACCCTAATTGTGGAAAAACCACGCTCTTTAACGCTTTTACAGGTGCAAATTTAAAAGTTGCTAACTGGCCCGGCGTCACCGTCGAAAAAGTTGAAGGCGCCATCCGTTCCCATAACCGCAATATAAGACTTGTCGATCTCCCCGGTACCTATTCACTTACCTCATACACAATGGAGGAGACGGTAGCGCGCAATTTCATACTATCAGGCGAGGTTGACGTCATAATAAATGTTGTAGACGCCTCCGCTCTTGAAAGAAGCTTGTACCTGACACTGCAGCTTTTAGAGCTGGGAAAGCCTGTAGTCATGGCGCTTAACATGATGGACATCGTGTTGAAAAGGGGAATGGAAATAGACCTCCACCGTCTGCCTGAAATGCTCGGCATTCCGGTTATTCCGGTATCGGCGAGAAAACGCATGGGTCTTGATATTCTGCTTCATGCCGCCATTCATCACCAAGGAGCCAAAACTCCCGATCCTATAATTCACGAACATAAAGAAACTTTTGAACACAAACACGATCACCATCAAGAGTTTGCGATGGTGTACTCGGATTTTATTGAAGATAAAATCGATCAAATCATCCCGCGACTCCAGGAAAAATATCCAAATCTTATCAATTATCGCTATTACGCCATAAAAACCTTGGAAGGCGATCATGAAATCAGCAGCAAATACCCTATTGATACCCAAGACATTTTTCCTGACGGTAAAAATTTCGAAGCACGCATCATTAATGAAAAATATGATTTTATCGATGATGTCATCACTGAAGTTTTAGTTAACAAAGAACGTCAGGATAAGCTTACCGAAAAAATCGATAAAGTATTCACCCATCCTTTTTTCGGCATTCCGGCATTCCTTGCCATTATGGCCGTAGTCTTTATTCTGACTTTCAATTTCGGTGACTTCATTAAGGGATTTTTTGAAATCGCCATTGATTTAATTTCAACCAAGGCCTCTGACTACTTAAGTTCGCTTAACGCCTCACCTATGCTTATTTCTCTTATCGTTGAAGGCATTATCGGCGGCGTGGGCGTGGTAATTACCTTTCTGCCTAATCTTTTCGTGCTCTTTCTGGCCCTTGCATTCCTTGAAGATACAGGCTACATGGCACGTGTTGCTTACGTAATGGAAGGTATCATGAAAAAACTCGGGCTTTCAGGCAGAGCTTTTATCCCGATGATCTTAGGTTTCGGATGCTCCGTCCCGGCCATTATGGCCACCCGTGCTTTGGAACACCGCCATGACAAATTAAAAGTCATGCTCGTGACTCCTTTTATGAGCTGCAATGCGCGGCTTACCATCTACGTACTGTTTTCAGAAATGTTCTTTCATGAAAACGCGATGATTGTCGCTTATTCACTTTATCTAATCGGTATAGTCGTAGCGCTTATCGTGTGTTTTATCTTAAAGTTCTTAGACAGAAAAGGATCTCTTACCAATTATCTTTTAATTGAGCTTCCTGCCTATAAGCTTCCTGATCTGCATACCGTATCCATTTACGTATGGGATAAATTAAAAGACTATTTAAGCAAAGCAGGAACTACTATTTTCGTCATGACACTTGCCGTGTGGGCTTTACTGCACTTTGGGTCAAACGGTTTCACATTGTCCATGTCAGACAGCTTCGGCGCTGTAGTAGGACAAGCTCTAAGTCCGTTATTTGCTCCGTTAGGACTCGGTTTTTGGCAAATCGTACTGGCGCTTATTGCAGGAATCGTCGCCAAAGAAGTCGTAGTTTCTTCTATGGCTATCTTATTTAGCGTCGTTAACGCTAACTCGGATGTCGGTATGCAGATTTTTGCAGAGCAGTTACAATCAATCGGCTTTAACTCATTAAACGCATATTGCCTCATGGTGTTTTGCCTTTTGTATATTCCGTGCGTCGCAACTTTGGCTACCGTCAAAAAAGAATCAGGCTCTTTTGCGTACGTGGCCTTATCAGCATCCTTCCAGCTGGTAACGGCATACGTTATAACCTTTATCATTTACAACACGGCAGGAGCTTTGTTTTCATAAATGGGTTTTGTAGATCTGCTTTTAGCTTTAATCATTGCCGCGTGTTCAAGCGCGGCAATCTTCGGTATGATAAAAAGGACCAAAAAGAAATGTACGGACTGCACTGCATGCAATAATCAAAAGTGCTCAATCAAAAAAAATCAATAGATAATCCTCTGTCATATATGTAAATTTCAGCGCCTTTCCTGACTCCCGAAAACATCAAAACATAAGCGTTTGACGTATTCGCGTTCTATTTGAGAAAGGCGCGAAGCATACGCCAAATCAAGCGCAGCATAAATGTTCAGCTTTGAACTTTGAGCTAAAAGACCGGCAAGCCTTAATAACACTCGAGTCGAAAAAGGTGCGGATAAAGATCCGATCGATTCGGTTCTTTCCGTGCTTACCCTTCTTAACTCTAAAGCAAACTGCAAAAGCTTATTTATAAGCTCGCCGTTTAGTCCGGGTATTTTATTTTTAAGCAGGATTCTTTCAAATTTCTCATCAGGATAGCTGCATTCAATAAAACGCCATCTATCCAAAAAGGCCTGATTTAATATTCTGGTACCATTATAAAAACCGCTTTCATCTCCGGAGCCTTTGGTATTGGCTGTAGCGATTACCCTAAAAAACGGATGAGGAAATACTATCTCGCCTCCGTTTTGTAAAATGCACAAAGGCCTGCCCTCTATCACGTCATTTAAAAGAGCCAAATCTCCGGGATTAACCAGATCAATTTCATTTAAAAGTAAAATCGAACCGTTAAGCATAGCTCTTGATAACGGACCGTAATTAAAAGTTACATTCCTATCCTGCACGCTAAAATGTCCAAGCAGATCCTGAACTTCACTGCGATTTGAAAAAGTTACCTGTTCAACCGACCACTTTAAACGTGCGGCGATTTGTAAAACCGCCGAAGTTTTACCGCAGCCTGAAGGCCCTGCAATATAAAGAGCGTCATTTAAAGGTTTATCCAAAAACAATAGAACATTATTTAAAAATTCTTCATTGAAAACATATGAAGAATCAATTGCGGGAATAAATCCCAATGCTGCTGCAGGCGTTTTAACGGTACTGACAATAAGCTTTGCCGGCATAAAGACTTGCTGTAAATCACAATGTTTCATAATAAATCGGATATTAACTTTAACGTTGTGCCGAAAAATCTATCCCCAAAGAATTAAACTCGGATCGAAAATTAGCTAAAGAACTTTCTTTATTCTCTTCAATACGCGTTTGACTTTTTAATTCGGCATTTTCAGAATAAAGCTTCTCAATTCCTATACAATCAATTTCCACAAAACGATTTACGGATCCGTCTTCTTGAGTACGACTCTTATAACGCAAGCGTCCTGAAACGAGCAATTTTTCACCGGTTTTAAGCACATTCTTATAGCGAGAAGCCATCTTATAGGCTCCGTTGTCCCGTAATACTATCCGATGCGTTTCTTTATGCTCAGTATAGGTTCCAGTCTGTCTGTTATACCAGTTCTCTTTAGTAAGCAAATTAAAAGCTAAATACTGACTGCCGTTTGACTGAGAGCTTAAATTTATTTCCTCAGAAACAATCTCACCAATCAAAATCACCTGGTTGCAAGCTATCAATTAACACCTCTTTTTCATTAACTTAAATGACGCTTACCTTACAGGAAATTTATAGGAAGAAAGCTAAGAAACACTGCAAAAGTGAGACAACCTCTTTACAAACGGCTTATATATCAAAGAAAAAATTTAGGGGTATTTTTTCCTTGATTAAAAATTTCGCAAAAAAAGCTAAAAAATATTTTTAATGCAAATTGCTTTTTCTTCATTAGACCAAAGGTCCGAAAACATCCTTAATATGCAGACGCAAACGCTCAGTATCCTTTTCAATCTGCGGATTTTTGATTACATCATTGGCAATAAATGAAGGCAGCTTCCTCATACCGATAAATTGAAACGGCTTGTGAATTCCCATCAAAGCCCCGTCAATTCCAGCACCCTCAAAGAATTGCTTTGGATCGTTGAAAGCCTCAAGAGGGGCATTCCAAGTAGATGAAACCATGTAGTAAGCATTAACGCACTTTCCGCCGGTACCGTAAAGTTTTGTCGCATCATGCCGCGATCTTCCGTCACCGCCGCAGATTAACTCATGGCCGAAAACTTCATCTTCATACTTTTTATACTGCCACGGAGCGGACATCCACCAGCCCGGCATCTGCAAAATAACAAAATCACTGCCGGCAATTTTACGAGCCTCTTCTTCCGGGACATAAGGATCTTCAACTTTAGTTACACTTACTGCAAAACCTAGTTTTTCAAGCTCTTCCTTCATTACCGACGTAAAAAAATGATTAAGCGATCCGCCTTCTCCGAATATCTTGCATCCGGCATCTAAAATCAAAACCTTTTTCATGTTCGTTTCTCCAAAGACTCTTTACTTTTTTAGTTATAGTCTCAAATGCATACCAAGTAAACATTTTAATTACAGACTTAAGCTTTTGCCTTGATTGCCGCACCGTAATTGCTATAATGAAGCCCGATATTTTGTCTCTGTAGCTCAGTTGGATAGAGCACTCGCCTCCTAAGCGAGGGGTCGGCAGTTCGAATCTGCCCAGAGACGCCATTTTACAGAATCTCAGTTTTAAAATTTCCCTTTTTAACATTAAGTGCAAACTTCATTTAAATACTGCCGTTAAAGCGTATTTGTGCCATTTTTTTTAATTTTTCTTATTAA
>ERZ779866.1781-NODE-1781-length-20671-cov-33.300543_pt1 | contig 20671 bp, 36 predicted proteins | sample MGYA00511248_ERZ779866 | MGnify/ENA primary metagenome ERZ779866 (study PRJEB29588, sample SAMEA2155758) | human gut metagenome | biome: human gut; feature: human-associated habitat; material: faeces | place: Denmark | collected 2008/2010 ... | reverse complement strand
ATACCATAATTTTATTCATGATTTTTATGAAGATACTCAAAGTGGATCTATTAGATGGATTGATCACAGAAATTAAATCAGATAACTACGGCATTGACAACAATTATGTTAATTTGTTAGAAAGAAAAATAGATCCTGATTTTGAAAATGGATTTGGGTAAAGTATTAATAATTATAGATATCCATCAAATTCAACAGTGCGAATCATCTTTCAAGGAGAAGCCTATGGACGTGGACGCGGTGATGGTTCCGCAGACGAACATGGTTGTATAGTAAATAATTACAGTGATCTTAATATGCAACAATATAAAAAATGGCCTTGGATATACTCAAGAATACTATACCATTTAAATTTGGAAAATAGATATGTCTAAATTAAATAATTGGAGATTCACAAAGTATTATGTAGATCCATATCTTTCAAGTACTATGCATTATGATGGTTACTATGAAGAGGATTGCCGCGATTATACAAATATTCATGGGCAAGGTCAAGGATGTGGATACAATATAATGACGTCACTCTATAATAAAACCGAAACATCATACCTTGAGTATGAAGATCTAAAAGGACAAGGTGTTTCTAAAGATATTATAATAGATAATTATTGTGAAGCATCAGCGACACTAGAATTACATAACGATTATTATATTGATAACCCATATTATGATGCTACAGGATACATATAACATGTCACGACTAAATAACTGGTTTATTAGTGAACAAACATATCAATATATTAATGGATCTTGGAATATTGTTCCAGAAAGAGAATACTTTATTAAGTGTGATATATATGATTATAATCGGTGTAATAACATACAACCAGAAACATTAGATTCAGAATATAGGTATACTGCTGGTGGAGTTGTCGGATGTCCTTATAATCTATATATAGAAAAAGAAAATGGATTTAACTACGACTTCACAGCTACTGTACGTAGTTCTCACGCGAAGCTTATGATGTGTGGTGGAGGTTATGACCTGTCAACTGATGGAGATATGCAATCTAAGCTCGAATACTACTATTTAAATTATGTATAATTAAACTTTTTATATAGAAATAAGTATTTAAGTTAACCCTATAACAAACTTATAAAAAATCTATAGGGCCGTTTTATAGGCACTTTAAATTTTAAAAATAAATTTATTTAACTAACCCCTATAGAAAAGTAGTAAGAAAAATCAATTTTTAAGAAAACTCCCATAAAATGGGAAAATTGATTTTTAAGAGTTTCAATTTTAAGGATTAATTCATGCTAACCCCTATAGAAAAGTAGTAAGAAAAATCAATTTTTAAGAAAACTCCCATAAAATGGGAAAATTGATTTTTAAGAGTTTCAATTTTAAGGATTAATTCATGCTAACCCCTATAGAAAAGTAGTAAACTTTATAAAACTAAACAATAACGGAGGAGTGTATGATAACAATTGAACAATTCCATACAATAATATTATTTTATCTATTAATTGATCTCGCGCTTGTTATAGCACAAGTAACAGTTTATAATAGAAATCTTTCAACTATAAATACACCATTTATTTGGTTAATATGTAAAAATCCAGTAATAACAGACTTAACAAAAGATATTTCTAAATATACAAAACAATGTTTAGGTTTGTTTATATGTGGAATAACATATTGTACTACATTTATAATACCCGATGATCATTTAAGACAATGGTTTTCAATTCTTATAGATTTATACCAAATTACATTCTACGTGATAATAATACATTATCTCTATAATGATTTACGAAAACAATTTCAAAAATAATTAACAAAAGGAGTGATTATCATGACGTTGTATGGATTTTATCTAACAATCATGTACTGTGATGTTTTGTACCTACTCATTCAATACATAAAAGGTAAACCAATCAACAAAATAATATCACCAATTACATGGTTAATTGCTGATAACAAATTAATGAAGATCTTATTACAGTATGACAATGATGATGAATCGATATTTAGTGTAAGAGATTCACTATTAGCAGCAATAGTGGGGGGTTTCTGGATATTTCTACTAATTCCAATTAAATTCATTAACTTTATCGGAATTTGTGCTATAATCCTTATATACATTATAGCTTTGATTATATTAATATGTATGAGCATAATTAAAATACGAGATATTAATATTAAAAAAAGAGAAATAAGAAAAAAGGAGGATATATGATTGATTAAAATATTCCTAATAGCCTTTGGTATTAGTTGTACTTAGTTGGAATAATCCTGGCCGCTATCTTTATAGCGGCCATTTTTCTAGCTAGTGTTACCTACTGGATTTTAAAAATCAAAGAAATAATATTCAATAAGGAGAAATAAAATGATTAGTCGAATCATAATCGCACTTCTTCTGGCTATGGACTTTTACTCTTTCTTGAAACAGTATAAATCCGGTAAAGAACTTTATTGTATTAACTCTATTTTCTATAAAGTGTTCTTCAAAAATCCAATATTTGATGAGGTCTTTAAGAGGTTCATAAACTTCACAAGTTTCGACGAATTTAAATTTTTACCATTTGTAACTGTATCTTTCCTCTATTCGATCACAATTATTTCGTTTGTTATTGATTTTAAACTCGTATGTATATATTTAGGTTGTTATCTGTTCCTTATGTCATTCTTTAAACTTGTCTTCTATATCGAAGACAAAAGAAATGGAGTTAAATAGATATGATCACATTTAACAACGAACCAAAAACAAACAAATTCTACATCGAAAAAATTGATCATATCCTAAAGAAAACAAAAAACTATGGATATGCATGGTCAATCCATGAAGATTTTCCTATGAATACCTTTTATGCAGAAGATAACATAAGAGGACTTAAAATGATAATCATTAAGCTTGATAGCTATTCATTCTATATGATTATCAAAAACATGGAAGGACCAGACTTCTTAACTATTAAGTCTTGCTCTAACATAAGCGGCAGTATTAAGCTGCATCAAAAAATGAATACCTTATTCAAAACAATTATTCATCAAATTAAGGATGATGCTTACGATAACATCATAACTAAAATGGAGGCTTAATTTAATGGAAAAACTTTGTTGCTCCGTTTTTGTCAGTATAAATGAAGCTGAACAAAATTCATTGCTTAAAGAAAGCATCGGCGACATTAAGGAATTCATTACTAAATTACTCAATCAAAAACATTACTGGACTTACAATACATGTTTATCAGAATACGTATGCCAGTTTAATGACTACGTTGAACTGAAACTGTATACAAGTCCTGTTACAACCTTGGTTATCAACGATAAGCACTTACCACAAATAATCAGAATTGAATCTGATAATGGTAATTGGTCTATCATTGATACCTTGGCTGAAAAAATACTTGAAGAAAATCAAGTTAACATTGTCAAAAGTTATGCTAAAGTCCTTAAGGATTATATGAAATAAAAACCGTTAAAAAGAGGGGTTACACGTTTTAATACGTGTAACCCCGTTTTGTATTTTTATAATTTTCATATAGAAATATAGAATATAATCTTTAACCTAATTTATAGGAGGTGTCTATGTAATAGTTCTAACTAATTACATAGTGCGGCCTAACAAGAAGGTCTCACCATCAGGATGCTTTGAAGGGCCAGATAATCCCCGTCTGGTCCTTCTCTATTTTTCAATTAAAATAATAATAAAAATTTTTAAAATTAAACCCTTTAAACATCTTTATTGTTATTTTAACCATATAAAACTAAAAAGAGAAGGAATATGAAGATTTACCAAATTTCAAAAAGACGTAAAGTTGCAATGTTTATAGACATAATGTCTACAACGTTCTATGAAAACTATAACCAAATGTGTGATATTTTTTTCAATAAATTAATAAAACTAAACACATTTATCGGACAACTTGAACGATATAAATATATAAATGCTAATAAAAATCGATTTATCGGTCTTAATTTTGATGATGTTATGATGTTTAAACATCCTACCAAGAAAATATTATTTTGTATACATATAAATACTGATAATTATTCAACAGATCTGTATATATATAATATTATTCATGACTATGAATTGTCATTAAAAAATAAGATGTTTAATGGATATAGACCAAAGAAAACTACAATTTATAAGTTTTATATATATGTATTAAATCAAGATGTATTGGACTATATGAATTACATAACCGAGTATTTCACCGACGGCCAAGTTAAATTAGAAAACAAACATATTAACATAGAGGAATAATGATGAACATCAACTTCATATGTTTGACTTCACACTCTGAAGATAAAATAGTTACTGTTGATGATTCTGTAATTCATCCGGCAGTTTTGGACGAAAATGACATAGATATACTCATTAAGTATACTCAAAATGTCATTAGCGGCGATCTGTTCAATATGAAAGACAACATAAACATCGCTCTTCAAACAGATGGCGAAAACTTAATATTTATGCTGTCTGACAATATGAAATATTCAATCTACTACTCGATTGATATAGAAACGAGACAACCAGAACTAATAATCGTTTGTCAATATCAATCAATAATAACAAAAGATAACGATGAAATGTTTATAGAGGAATGCTCAAAATTCATAGACATTATAGAAAAATACTTTATGGATAGGTTCATTCAATCTATCTACGATCGAGCTTAAAAGAGGAAAAAATAAAGTTCGATTAAAAAATAAAATAATCGAACTTTATTTTTTTATTTTAATAAAACCCCTTAAAAAAATAACTTCAATAATTATATGCCAGAAATAACATGTTTTTATAGAATTCATGATGATAAAGTGTTTTTTTCAACTTATACAACTAATAAATCATATATAACTGACAGTGTTAGGAGACTAATTAAAAATAGAATAGATATATCTAAGAAAATATTTCAAAAACGACCAGAACAATATACTAGTAATCAACTAATTTTAAAATTTAACATTGAAGATAATTATCAATACACATTTAAAGTTTATGAAAAATACGATAGTCCGATTACAGAAAATAATTTTAATAGGTTTACATTATTTTCAAATACTGACTTATTTAAATTGCGTACTGATTTTAATTATTCATATCAATCAATACTTTATACAGAATTTAAAATGAAACTATTTATAGATAAATTTTATTCAAGTTGTATCGATGAGTATATTTATCCAAGTAACCAGTATATATATGTCGGAAATAGAAATTATAGAAGTAAAACAAGATTTTATCACACAAATAAACTTTGCTATAAAACAAAAGAAATACTGGATGAATACCGGCCGAAATTTAATAGTCACCTTAAAGAAATATTCAATCAATTAGCATATAAGATATGGTAGGATATTTTGATAGGAAATTTTGGAAGGAAAATAATATATATTGAATACATCACTCACAAGCGTATTCAAATAAAAAATAAGCGGCCAACTCTATTCCGCCGCTTAAAAATCATTACTTTAAAATGATTAAATAATATACTAAAAAATATTTAATCTACTATTTAATTATTCTAAAAAATAAAACCGCCAGTTTGGCGGTTTTTTATTTTCTAAAGTTTTTACCAGGTATATCCATAGGCAGTTTTATTTCTACCATAAAGGACATGATAAATTGCTATACGTACATTTATTTTTGTTGTATTAGCAAATTTTAAAAATGCTTCAGCAGCTTCACCTATATCATTAAAATACAAATCCTGACCGGTCTTTACATTTGTTGCCACCAAAGGAACACCTTTCAACGATTTGTTACCACGACGATTTCGATTTAAAATCAAACTACTCGAAGTCATACCACCAACATCTCGATATGTCTTCCCTTTTAAAATTCCTTCTATAGTGGTCCAACTCTTACCATATTTCTTAACAAGATCTTTAACCGTCCACCCATCATTGAAATACAGATCCCTAATTTCTTTTACATTACGGTCATTAAGACATGTATAACCATAATACACTTCTGCCGGTACTCGTCCCCCATTCTCTACTGGAACAAATTTATAATCCCGATATTGATCATAAGTCATTAATTTACGTCTAATCCTTTTTAATTGACCTTCATTACCATTAATATCCGGATACTTCTCCTTTAAAAAAATTAAAGCACATTCGTAATTTTTAAAGGTTATCTTTTTTTCAGTACGCAAGTCCTCAACACAAACACACCCTTTATAGGTCATATGTGTGTCAAACCGCCGCTTTATTGGCTTAATTTTACCAGACACATTAAAAGTTCTACCAGCCAACACATCTCTTATTGCTTTGTAAGAAGTATTATATTTTATAGCCAAATTAACAGGATTTGTCGTTTCATCATTTTCATATTCAAATCGAATAAGTTCGGCCAATTCGGCAGAAAGACGTTTGTGATGATGGTTACAACCACGTTTACCAGCCATAATAATTTCCTCCAAATTATAATTCCACATTAAAATAAATATTTCTATATTAATTTATTAAATATTTAATTATTTGAATATTTACAAAATATATATAGAAATTCTATTATTAAAAATCATACAGGAGAAAATATGAAAACAATAGAAATCTTTAATTCTAACATAACTATCAATGACGAATTTAACGTTATCGAAAAAGATTCATACGGAATTTCTTTCCAGTATACATCGAAAGTATTTTTCAAACAATCAAAAGGTCTTTACATAGATGAAATCAACAAGATCAAAATTCATCTCATTTTTCATGAGAACTCTCTCGAAGTGACAACAGAAAGGTATTGATCTATGAAAATTATTACAATGAAGCCAGAGGCTACATACAAAAATATTGAGAAATTTATTAAAGTCCACCCGGAATGGGAATCAATTATAAAAAATACTTCAACCAACTCAATCATAATGTTTAAAAATTATGGGTTGCAAATTACTAAAACTGGAAGAGTTGTGTTCGGAGAAATTAGACTTTTAAAAAATAAATAAAAAAATAAAATTCGATTACTAAATTATTATGTAATCGAATTTTTTATTTATTAAAAAAATAAATAAACTAACCAAATGGTTAGTTTATTTTTTTTATTTTGGTAGAGCCTCCTGGATTTGAACCAGGCACCAATCGATTATAAGTCGAACGTTCTAACCAACTGAACTAAGGCTCCATGGTGTGCTCGGCGGGGTTCGAACCCGCGCTATCTTGATTAAAAGTCAAGTGCTTTACCAACTAAGCTACGAACACATAAAAATGGTAGGGGATATGGGATTTGAACCCATACGGCCGTGGGCCAGTTGATTTTGAGTCAACCGCATAATCCAGTTCTGCTAATCCCCCATTTTTCAAATTTAATATTTCTATATCAAATTTTTAAATATACAAAAATTTCAATTGATATGAAAAACTAGGCATTTGACTAGTTTTATTATTTAAATGGCTCGGAAGGAGGGACTTGAACCCCCAACCTAGTGATTAACAGTCACCCGCTCTGCCGATTGAGCTACTTCCGAATAAAATGTGCAACTATAGTGTTTAAAAGACCTCACCAGAGGTTCAATATAAATCACAATCCTTATTAACAGGACTCTAGTGTAACCTAACTAGTATAGTTGCACGAGCTATAATTAATTGGAGAGAAACACAATAAGACTTGAACTCATATAGTTTTTCTAAAAATTTAAACCTACCGCCGTTCACAAACTTAAGTAGGAACTGTTTTTCCGATTAAACTATGTGTTTAACTTCTCTCCAAATTTAATATTTCTATATTAATTTTTTAAATATACAAATTTATACACGATTAAAACACATACTTCTTACATAGAAAATATGTATTTTCGTTCTATCTTTCTGGTGTACCTTATTAGCATAAATATACTGACTCCAATCTAATCTATATAATTTATTATATTTTTTTTAAAATTGGAGTTAGGTATCTACCAGATAACTTCAGTATAAAAATATTTGATTTTAATTCATGTGGAAAGTATTTATATCTTTTTGTACTTTCCAACATGTGTTTAGCACAACCTAAAGAATCATGCACATAAACATAGTTATTGAAATATAAAAGCTCTCGGAATCTTATATCATCATATGAAATTCCAAAGAGAGTATTATCATAATAACTAAATACACCATAGTATTTTCTATACTGCATATATGTACACCATTCTTTAACAATTTAAAATTTGGTCCCAGGCAAACCGAATTCCACGGATTTCATACCACACTAGTCCAATTTGAACTCCTTATAAGTTGGATATTCTTTTTTACTCATAAGGTCGTTCGCATTCTTTACAATTCTAGAACTACATATCCACCCACGAAAACGTTACATATCCAACCGTTAACATGACCAAATATGTAGCCAGATAGAAAAGTGGTCCTACTATAATATGGTGGAATATCACCACAACCCGGATACTGTGTTTTAATATACACTAAAAATTTGAAACTAACTCATTAATGAATTAGTATTATTTTTATTTTGGCTCCCCGGGACGGACTTGAACCGCCGACACATTGATTAACAGTCAATCGTTCTGCCAACTGAACTACCGGGGAATTTGGAGCTAGCCAAGGGACTTGAACCCATAACCTGCTGATTACAAATCAGCTGCTCTACCAATTGAGCTAGGCTAGCATTGTGGTCTTAGATGTGAGATTTGAACTCACGACCCCCTGCTCCCAAAACAGGTGCGCTACCAAACTGCGCTAATCTAAGGCATTGTTAAGATCTAAAGACCAAAGGACTCGAACCTTTATTGAGTTTTTAAATTAAAATATTTTAAGTGTTTTAATTGTATTTACACGTATTATAATTATAACCACATACTACCTATGCGACCATAATTGTTTTTTATAAGGTAAACTCAGTTCTACCACTTAAACTAGGTCTTTAGAAATTTTATATTTATAGAATGAAAAGCCTAGACTCAAATTATTAATCTAGGCATATTGAAGATGCACAATGTGTCTTATTTAAACACACTCGGAGCACCTCTAGTCATTCTCCACGACCTTCCTTTAATGAAAGCGTAGACTCCAGAATAACTCATATTTTTAGCAAGAGCTATCTGCTTTATTGTTAATTCTTTCTTTCTATACTTCTTTCGATAGTAGATGACTTCTTCCAGAGTAACTTCTCCAAGAACGACTTCAGACATTTCCACCTCTCTAAAGTTTTATAGAATTAACAGCATAGCTAGACGACTTTACACTATATTGTTGGTAATTGGTAAAATCGTAAAGTTCATACACTCTGCTGTATTTTTATAAGTTTTAATTTTCTGATAACAAAAAGGCAATATTGGGTGTATTACCTTTTTGTTACTTTTATATTTCTATATAAAAAATCTAAATATACAATTATTTTTTTTGTATATTTAAAATATTAATATAGAAATATTAAATCTGAAGTCCTAACATTTTAATGGAGGTACTTTTTATGGGTCTTCAAATCGACAAGCTTTTTATCGGCCAAACCGTTATCATCAGAACATACAGCGCCGGTGTCTGGTGCGGTAAGCTTACCGCTAAGGAGGGCAACGAAGTTATCCTCGAAGGTGCTCGTCGTATGTGGAGATGGTGGTGCAAACGCTCCATCTCTATCTCTGGCGTTGTTGCCTACGGCATCAAGCAGGATCAATCCAAAATCGCTCCCCCAGTGGAAAAGGTTTGGCTTGAAGCTATCGAAATCATTCCCATTTCTGGTGAAGCAGCGAAGTCTATCATGGAATGCCCCATCGCCGAACAGGAATAAAGTAACATTTTAACATCAAACCCTATTGGATTTTTTCCAATAGGGTTTTTGTATATTCAGATTTTTAATATAGAAATAAATAAAATATAATTTAGTGAAACGCGCACTAGATTATCCCTCCTCTTTAGAAGGGCCTGTAGAAACCATCTACAGGCCCCTTATCTTTTTTAACTTTTTAAGACGAGGTATGAAAATGTTTGATATTAGAAATTTCTTTTTTAAATTTCTTTGAAAATCGTAAGAATTTTGTCGGTGTTGATCAAAAAACCAGCTCTAGATATATAATTAAATGTATAGAGAAAAATTCAAATAAGCTAATTATGTTTTCTAGAGATAATGAGAAACAATATACTTATTCACTAACTTCAAATATTCTAATGGACCATAAATATGTGTGTACAACATTTTTAAATGTAAATAATGACACATTACTAAAAGAACTTCAAGAATATTTAATAATTATCAATAATAATTAAATATTGAAAAATCTAATATTTAATATAGAAATATAAAAATTGAGTTCTTGTAACCTTTTAATTGGAGGGTAGAAATGTATAACAACTGCGACAATGATTGCCGGAACTGTCTGTATCCTGAGTGCATGAATCGCAATTTTAGGAAACAGGTTGAAAAACAATCCGTTAAACAAAATGCGAAACTGCTCAGAAACAGAAAATTCTTGAGTCCTGAAGCATATCAAAGAGAAGTTGAAGAATACAGACGATAGGTTACATTAACTCATTTTAAATGGCGTTAATTTATTAACGCCATTTTTTATTAACATTTAAAAAAAGAGGAACATAAATATTAAAAATGCTAATAAAACTATATGAAGACAAAATCACAAAAGTATACGTAGATAATAATTTTGTGCCGGATCTATCAACCTGGAATATATTATTTCATAAATATAAAAACAAAAAGGTACAATTTAAAAATAAAATATATACAGTTGAAAAAGTACTGTATCATTGGAACTGGGGTTATTATTACTCGATGGACATATCAAATGATAAAATTAAATTTAATATACTATTTAAAAATGTTAATTGCTGTGTTCCGAAAATTATAAAAATCATAAATGCTAATAGCAAAGTTCTAACTATACTAAATTCGGAGAAATAATAATGCCACCAGTTGTGCTTTCAAAAGAACAAAAACTAAAAATATTATTAAAATCAATTGGTGAATATATTACAAACGATATTCGAAATCAAAGAATATATCAAAGTTGGATAAGTGGTGACAAATTCTTTTATCACTTACATGAATCTGAAAATATTAATAGATATCAAACTTATAGCATATTCTTTTACCCAATACGACCGGATTTATGGTACTTTAAGATTGATAAACGTACAGTAGTAAATTTAGATGAAGAAGTTAAAACTTTGATAGACATTGATTTCTTTAATAATATTGATAAGACTGTTAATCTTATTATGCGTCTTCCAAAATCATTTAAGATTGTTGACGCAATAGATAATATGTATCAAACTCGACTTAATCAAAATCCAAAATATCGTACCATTCAGCATCAAATGGCCCTTGAAGGTACATTAAAGAATTCTAAAGAGTTTTTAGATAAATATTATAATACAGAATTAAAAGAAAAACATAATGCTTGGAAATTAAGAAAACAACAATGGGTTAAGAATAATCCAATTGAAGCTCTTTATACTCTAAGTCGTAGAAAAAAGAAATTAATTTCAAAAGGTATTGCTAAACCAGAAGACTTTGGTATTACTAATCTTCCAGAAGATTTCGTTATTCCGGATTTTGAAAAAGAACGATTGGATAAGATTAAAGAGACACAAATAAAACGAGAAGCTGAAATTAAAGAAGAACTAAATAAAAAACTTAATACCAAAAAGGAAATTGCACTTAAAAAATTACAAAAACAAAATGAGGAAAATGAGGAATAACTAATGTTACCAGAAGATCTACTAATATTTACCGTGATTATTCTGGCAACAATAATTATGATAACCGAAAGGCTACTAAGTCTTACACAAACTCCATTATTTTAAAGAAATGAAAACAATAAACATTGCGAAAGATTTTTCGGTATTTCCAGGCGGCCGATTTAAAGAAGATAACGAATACAGCGCCGAAGAATTTCAAGATACAATCTTAATTCCATGTATTAACAAATTTAATAAAATTATTATCGAACTAGATGGAACAAGAGGATACAGCTCGTGTTTTCTCGAAGAAGCTTTTGGCGGACTTATTAGAAAAGGTTATAGTAAATCATTTATATACAATCACATCCAGTTTGTATCATCAAGAGAAAGTCTAATCAGAGAAATACAAACATACATCTAAAGGAATAAAAATGGGATACTATTCAGATGCTTGCTTAGTATTTTCACCAAAAGGATATGATTGCTTTACAATAAAATTAGAAACGATTGAAAAAGATACAAGAGATATTGTTATAGATTTTCTAGATTCGGCTGATGATATAAAAATTTATAATGACCAATATCTATTCTTTTGAAAGTGTATCAAATGGTATCCACAATTTCCAGAAATAAAAAATTTATATAAACTTCTAAAATCTATATATGAAAATTTATATAGACTTAAAATTGTTGGAGAAGAGGGTGATGCAGAAGAATATGGTTGCTTCTTAAGTGACTTTCAACCTCTATTTAATTTTAGTATAACATACAAAAATCCAGATGGAGAACTAATTAAAAAATATGGAACAACATATTTAACAATTAAAGATATTATCGAAATATATGGTCTTCATGAGACACGCGCCCACGATTTACTGTTAGATCTCGATAAAACATTACGCCATGAATTAATAAAACATGCACATTCAATTATTCGTAAGCATTTAAAAGAAAATAGATCAGCATACGGGAGATAAAAAATGATAAAAAACTCACTAAAATTACTAGGAGTTTTTGTACTAATAATTCTATTCAAAATTTTATCGTGTTGTCTGAGTAGTATTAATTATATACTCAACAAAATAAATAATGTAATTACAAAATTAAAAAAATAACCGTTAAAAAGTGGGCACATCAAATAAATGATGTGCCCACATGTTTTTATTTTATTACTGTTGCATTCCAGGTATACCACCTTGTTGTAATATGGCCATATCGCCTTGTAATTTTGCATCATTCTTAGATTTAACTTCAGTATCAATACTCTTCTCTGCTGTAAACTTAAGAGCGGCCTTTTCAAACTTATTCCAATCCAAGAATGGTACATATTCACGCAAGAATCCAATAGGATCAATTGGAAGTTGTAGATTCTGGAATGTAGAAATGATATTCTGAGCTGAAGAAGAAGTCATTTCAATCAGCTGCAAAATTAATACAACCGGCGGAACCATTGTAACAACAATATACTCAGATGGTTTAATTGGATATTCAACTAGACTAGCAACATAATCTAGTATTTTCATAAGCAAATCGGAATTATGCTCTTGATATTCTGTAATTTCTGTTGCAAAACTTAAATTGATGTGAACTAGTTGAGATTGTAACTCAACAACATCACCATATCCTAAATAAGGAGCCATAAAGACCATGCTATATTGTGGTCGTTAAACAAAAATTAATTATAATTCTTGCCTGATGTTTTGTATTTTTTAATTTTTCATATAGAAATATTTAAAAAGTAATATTAACATTTAACAATACGGAGGGCATAATGGTAGATCTTTTGAAACAATACAAAAACTACATTATTGTTATTGCACTGATTCTTATTTGCTGCGCATTTCCAAGATTTGCATATTTTCTATTGATAGTTTTTGTAATTCTCTTGGCTATTTTTGGCGCAATTGCTATAATCGCAATTGATTATGTTAAACGACATGGAGCAACTAAAGCCAAAGAAAAACTTGCAAGCATTTCAAAGTGGCTAAAAGAAGAAAAAGATAAACTTGAAGAAGGTAAAAAATAATGACCGTTCATCAAACACTACTTTTTGAACTTGCAATCATCCTAGCTTGTATATACTCATTCCTAACACTACTGTCAACTCCACTATTATACATCTCTGAAAAAATCAGATATAGAATTATTGATAAAAATTATCTCGGTCTTGAACGAAGTGAAGAAATTATCATCGCGGTCATAAAAAAGCTCGACGACGAAACAATTAAACGTATAACTGGACCAGCAAAAAAATGGAAACAATTTTTCCATTACATTGTGGTCGCCATCATATGCTTCATCATGTTTTCATGCGGATATTTCATCTTAGGAATAATCCTATCATTAATTCCTATATTTGCAAACACACAGTTAATGAAGTTAAAAAAATCCTTGACAGCAATTATACCACATGTATCTAAATTTAATATTACAATTTCATCAGATTAGATATTTTTAAAAAATCCCCACACATTTAGGGATACCAGATAAGGCAATAAGTTCACGTCTAGAATCTTCTAAGTCTTGAACTTTAACCGCTTTTACTAATAGAAATAAAAATTTCTATGTTTGACTATCTCATTATATAGTCGATTTTAATCGAGTAAATTATATTTCCTAATATAGTTTACTCGATTATTTCTTAATTGAAAATTTTTTTATTTTAGATGCGGCAGTCTTATCGCATCACCCATACTTTGTAATTCCATATCTAAGTGGCTATTTCCATTCTTACGGAAAGTAAACATATCTTTAAAGTCACTAAGTAATTTTGGAGCAGACTTAAAACTCATAATATCTGACAATGTGATACGTTGATTGTATAGCTCACGTTTAATCTGTTGTACATATGAGCTTTGGTCTTGTAATGGACCAACATCAATGATCCACTTTCTGAGCGGCGCTGCACGAGAAAGCTTCATAACAATGTTACTAAGCTGACTTAACATATATAACTTACCCTGCAACACCAACGCATCAATAATAGATGTGCCGTATGGTGCATAGTCTGATGCCTTCACAGTAAAATGGAACATTCTTTCTAGTGGAATGAAACGAGCCTTTAACTTACGACATCCAACTTTAGTATCTTGTTTATATGTTTCAATAATTAAGCGCTTAATTGTATTTAATGTCTGTGGATCTAAATTTTTTAAAGCTCGATCTAATGACTTATTAGTCAAATTTTTATTTTGATTATAGTTTTCAGATTGAATTATCTTTTTAATAACAGTTCTAATAATTCTTCCAACAATTTCTTCCGGATCATTAATATTCTTTCCACCAACAGTTACAAGTCGACCAACAATCGAACTCAGTTGTTGGCCAATGTTAGTTGTATGTATTTCTTCCTTATCAGTAACTTCTACATACCCCAATTTTGAGCCATACTGGGTAGAAAGTATTACAATATTCTGAGGTGGATGTACTAACATCATAATATTAGATAGATCCAACTTTTTATCCATATAGTCTGTTAAAAGTTGTTGACCAGCCTCAGTAATAGGTTTTTTTACTTTTTCAGTTTTTTCTTTTTTTGTAGTAATTAATTTTGATTTAAACTTACCATCGTATTGCGACTCATAATATGCATAAAATGATTCATACGATGATGTTGGCTTATCTTTTTCTGATCGTTCGTGTAGAATTACATTACGTTCAGAATTTCCAAAATTAATAGCTTCATTTTCTTCAAGTATACGATCGCGAGAACTTCTATCAATAAATAGTTCAGAAAGATCGTCAATAATCTTATCTAAATCACCTTCAGTAATTATACTTCCATTCTCAAGTTTCTTATTAATACTTTCTATTATCTGACCATCATTTAGTATTGGTTTGGTCTGTACATCATCTTTTACATCAACTACAGATTCACTTAGAAAAAGATTATCCGACCCACGACCACTTAATTGCATTGGATCGTAGTCCTTTAAATTAATTACTTCAAGAAATGCATCACCATATTGTAGTTGATATGGTACGATCTTATGCTTAAGTTTATTTATAATTTCATAATAGTCGATAATTTCATCAATGAAAATTTCCGACATTTTCACTTTATTTTCATAATCATCTTCAACCTGTGAAGCATCAGTATTACCAGCATCAGCTTTCGGTTTAATTAGTAAACTTTTACCGCTAACCGGATTTTTTTGAAAAAGATTATTAATCCAAACCGAAACCATTTTTTTGATCATCGGACAAGAATTATACAACTCATCATATATCCGATATCTCTGTTCACGCTCAGGTGAAATAGATAAATTCTCTAGTAGACTACTAACTTCACTAATACCACTCTTATTTTCAGACGCATACCTGTAGAAAGGATTCTTTTTAAGAGCAGCATCCGATGATAACTGGTCTTCAGTGGATAAGAACTGACTTATTAAATTTGACGACGCACTTTCAGAATTATCAACTCCACTATCACGTATTGGTACACTCTTAACAATTGAATCAATTTCATCAGTTAGTTTTCTTAACTGCGCATCACCGTAGATATTAAAACTCATATTTTACTCTTTTTACTTCCATTTAAAAATTAATCTTTGTCTAATTGAGAAAATATATACTCAATGAATCCACGATCTGTATAATATTTTAAAAATATATCTCTAGAGTACTTAGTTAAACTTCCAACTATCTTTTTTGCGTACTTAGATTTTATTTTTTCTTTAATTGATCGATATTGAGTTATAGAATCATTTGGAAGCTTTGTTGTACCGTCATTTTGAAGAACGGCGTATTTCTTTCTAATAACTAAAATAGATTTTTGATAATCATCTTTAACATTATCTATTACCGTATTTAGAATAAATGTAGCTCTGATAAAATTTTGATTGTCTATGTCTTGTCTTTCATTTGATTTTAATCTAAAAAACACACAAATATTAGATAATAAGATCAATACCAAAATTACTAAAACAGATATTTCAAAAATCACATTTAGCTCCTCCATTTTTTTATTTAAAAAATGGGTATGATACAAAAATGTATCATACCCATGAAAAATTAATAATTCTTTTTAATGTGATCAGCAACCATGATATTGATAACGTCGTCTAGAGAATGTTCGCGAAGAATTTCATCACGCTCCATTTCTTCATTAAGTGACTCAATGAAAAGTTCAATACCACGACTATAACCCATAAGAGTTTGATGTTCAGCTAAATTTACGAAATCGCTACGTACCATTTAAATAATATCCTATTATTTTTATTTTAATAATATATTTGAAAGATTATCTTTATTTTGTTCTTTAGAAAGTTTATGACCTAAATATCCAGATCCAAGAGCTAGTCCAGCCAAAGCACCAGCACCAGTATGTACAGCATTACTAATATTAGACAACGCATATGGATCTGGTACTTTATCTTTTGCTATATCAGCATTCATCTGGGTTAAAGCATCCCTCATTGAGGATACCTCATGTGCATGGCTAGCCAAAAGTCCACCACCAACTGCTGTAGCAATAGGAATTAAATATTTTACATTACTTGTAAGTTGAAGTTCTTGTAATAGTTGGTTAGATGTAATCATCTGAAATTAATTATTTTTATTATAGTCTTCAATTAAAGCATCAACACAACCAACAACGCCGATACTTTCAAGAATTTCACCCTTACGAAGTTCGTAATCTAAACTTTCTTGGAATAATTCCTGTCCACGAATGAATCCAGCGGCCAGATTTTCAGCAATGACATTAACGAAATATTCTTTAGGAGTCATTATTAATTTTACCTCAATTTAATTTTAAATGAATTCTTTAGCAGTTCCAGTTTCAGCACTACTTGGAACAATTTTAGCATCTTCTTCTTTAGCTAATTTATCCTGCTGATCCTTATAGATAGAAGCAAAATAATCAGCTAATTCTCCAGGATTATGAATATCAATTTTAGTGATATCTGGGTATAATTGAAGAAAATCATCTATAGAAAATTCTAAAGAGTCGGGATCTGAACTAGCAGCACCACTCATACTAGGCTCATTCAATACAGCACCAGTAGGAACTTGAGCTGGAGCTTCACCCGGAGTAGGCTCGGTTACAGCATCCGATTCGCCCAAAATTCGTAAATATAACGGATTCAAGAAATCAGTCTCCATTAAGTTAATTTTTTATATGTACCATAGGTACACATTATTATTTTTTATACAAAAAATCATGTTATTGTTAAATTTATATAACGATTTATGTATACAAACTCTGTGGAAAAATACAAAAAAACGGAGTTATTTTTTATTAAAATTAATTTGTATATTCTAATTTTTTATATAGAAATAATACAAGAAAAAAAAGAGGAGGAATTCAAAATGAATGAAAATGAAATCATCGTCGAAACTAAGGCTTGGCGTCGTGGTGTCTGGCAGATGAAGAAGTTCTTCACGAGCATGGTCGGCAAGGCTCTGGCTCTTGCCGTTATCATCATGGCCGTATGCGTCGGCAGCATTGCTGTGACGCAATACCAAGCCGAGCAGGCTCGCCTCGCCGACGAAGCCCGCTTCACAACCTACGACGTGCCGTTGATCGGCATTGTCAAGGTTGAAAAGTAGTAACCAAAAAAAGCCGCCCGAAAGGGCGGCTATCTTTTTTTATTTAAATAAGTTGATATTCTACCTTTTTATACAAGTTACAATGACAAATTCCATTCTTTTTTAATGGTTTACATGGACAAATGGTATCAGATGTTTTCTCTAGTTGACATGGGCAATACCCATTATTAATTTTAATACGATTCGTAATCTTTTCAACTATTTTATCATCTGGATTTAGAATGACATATTCTTTATTTTCACAAATAATCTCACTAAAAACACGAACACCATTTATACACTTTTTATTTTCCATTTAAAAAACCTCTTGATCAATATCAATTACATCATTGGTTAATTCATTATTAATTCTACTAAGGTTCAACATATTAGATATCTTGGTATTCAGTGAGGGATTTATTTTATTGTATTCATCCATGTCACGTATATACTCAGAAATATTATTATATATTCTCAAATTTTTAGTACAGAATAACATAAATGTTGAATATCCTTTTCCACGTTCCTTTGATTTCGTTACGCGCATTTCTAATGGTTTTAAATATTCATTTAGTTCATCCATTAAAATTTGAACGGTCGGAGATTCTGGGGAACCATATTCAACAGAATTTTTATCAAATACATATTTAGATACAGCGTCTGAAAACAAATTCAAATCATTTCTAATACGTTGCATATAAATAAAATCAGAATATTGAACCTTTTTCCAACTATCACCCATAATGGTATTAGTCATAGATTTTTGAACATCATCACCACCGCGAGTGGTCTGAGATGCAGTAATAACTGGAATACCATATAGTCTGGATAGTGTTCTAGCTTCCTGTGTTATAATACCAAGTTTTGTATAATCATCTGTTGCTGTATTTAATGTTGGCTTTAATACATCCAAATAGTCAATAATTAGATACTTAACATTAATGCCCTGATGTTTATAGATCTCAAGTTGTCTGGTTAAATCTCCACAAGACAATGTATTCTCAGGGGAATATTTAAATATGATCTTTAAATTACCCTTCGTTGTTTTAACTATGGATTCATTTAAGATCATTTTAAATAGTTCAACGGACGATTTTATACATTGATCTAAATGTTCATTATTTCCAGTTCTAGATACTTCAACAAATAATTCATGTATTTTTTGATACAATTCACGTATCATTTGATAATTAAAATTACCAAATATAGACATGAATTTTCTTGTAGTTTTAATAATGTCATCTTCACACGTAATAAATAACGCTGCGTCGTTTTCTGTAAAATCGTCTTTATTATGCGTTGCGATTCTCCAGAATAAGTTCGCCAACGTCATCGACTTACCACCATTCGATGGACTTGCTACAATATGAACCGACGATGCTTCAAAACCAGATACAGAATTATCATACGCATTTAATCCACACTTATAAAATGAATAATTATGTAAAATATTATCTACAATAGATTCACTAATTTCATTAATAGAAACATCAGAATCCATTGTATAATAATCTACAGAATTTTCATTATGATTAACTGTAGATAATTGCGATAAGTCAGAATTTAATTGAAGTGCCATTTTTTTAAATTTTTCGACAACTTCAATTACAGATGTTTCTGGCTTATCCACATCATTTAAGAATTCATGAACTTCAGTCATTGATGCTAAAGCTCTTTGAAAATCATAATAATAATTAATAGTTAAAATAATATTATTAATTTTTTGTCTAAATATATTGTCGTCTGTAATTCGTTCACTAATTGCAGATTCAATCAGTTTCTTTACGACTGCATTTCCAGCCGTAAAATGTTGATCGACATTATCATAAGTTAATAATCCTTGTCCCTGATTTCTTATCGTTAATATAGATTTAGCACATTCAATGAATTTATTAGCTGTATTTTTTTCAGGATGATTATATCTTAATATAGTTTTTTCAAGATCATTAAAAAATGTATTTAAATATGCCGGAACAGATTCTTGCTCATTCACACCAACAGTTATAGAAAAATCAGCTGGGTATAATGAAATATTAATAATCTCTTTAAAAAAATCTATCGATGTATATTTACTTAAAACTTTACTTAAAACTATATTTGACGACATTATATAAACCTTATTTATTATTTTGTTGATTGTATAAGAGCTCAATAATTAATCTAACTAAAAAAAGTTCATAAATTCCATCCGATTTAATCTTCGACTCGTTTTCATTATTAAATGTGTATACAAGGTTTTTTACATTTGAAAATATTGTTGCTTGCTTATTTCTATCTAGTCCATAAATCTTGTATTTATAATTAAATGGGAGTTCTTTAGATCTTAATATTTTTTTAGCTAAGATGTCGCAATTATATTTAATTGGTGTTTCTAAATCATAAATATAAATTGTATTATCTTTTACCAACACAAATTTATCATTCAAAGAAAAAATGATTCTCTTCTTATTATGAATTAAAAAATTATTTATAACTAACGACATCTTAGAATAATTTACAAACATTTAAAAAACTCCTTTTTATGTAGATAATATTTATGTATATTATCCG
>ERZ779866.1774-NODE-1774-length-20719-cov-3.895664_pt1 | contig 20719 bp, 20 predicted proteins | sample MGYA00511248_ERZ779866 | MGnify/ENA primary metagenome ERZ779866 (study PRJEB29588, sample SAMEA2155758) | human gut metagenome | biome: human gut; feature: human-associated habitat; material: faeces | place: Denmark | collected 2008/2010 ... | reverse complement strand
ACAATAAGTTAAATAAATTTCTCTTTTATTTTTATCTAGAACAGCAGAGTTTGGGGATCGGATTTTCCGATCGTTTCTTTTTTTACGCGCACAAAGCTTAATTTTTGACGAAATTAACATCAATATTTACCGATTTCTTTTAAGCTTTAAACAAGTCTTACAAAGACTTGAGGAGCTACGTATGGGACAAGAGACTTTAAGAGGTTTTAATACTCAGCTGCAAGACGTTGAAGATCGTTATTCCTGGATCAATGACATGATTAAAGCACGTCAGGATCTTGTTTTGATGTACATGAAGCTTTTAAACCTGACGCCCAAAGGAAGTACCGATATCACCGAGTGCTATCCTTCTTATGAAGAAGTGACCAGTTTTTGTGAGCACCTTATAGATTACCTGTCCCACGGTCACTTTGATCTCTACCCTAAAATAATTGAGCTTATAGAAAACGCCTCAGGTCGCTCGTTATCCATCGCGCACCGTGTTTTACCGCGTATTGAAAAAACCACGGAATTTTTAATGCGCTTTAGCGATTTATACGCAGAAGATCTAAACGAAAAGAAAATGCAGAGCTTAAAACGCGATCTTGAACAGGTAGGAAAATGCCTGGAGCAGCGTTTTAGAAACGAAGACCGTCTTATTATCGGACTTCGTCTCGTCCACTCCATCATGAGAAGCCATTAAACTAAATCAATTAAATCACTAATGCGCTTTACGGCAATGATTTCCATTCCGGAAGGCGCTTTTTTAGGAGCATTGTCAAAAGGTACAATAGCTCTTTTAAAACCTTGCTTAAAAGCTTCGGCAATACGTTCCTGCCCAGACGGCACCGGTCTTATTTCCCCGGTAAGCCCCACTTCACCAAAAGCGATGGTTATTCTGTCTACAGGTCTTGAGTGATAAGACGACAACAGCGCAAGAATTAAAGGCACGTCAGATGCCGTTTCCTCAACCTTGACGCCGCCTACGACATTAACAAACACATCCTGATCGGCAAGCTGGCATCCTCCGTGACGGTGGAGTACCGATAAAAGCATGGCAAGACGATTAGGATCGGTTCCTAAAGACAAACGCCGCGGATTACCAAGCTGCGATAAATCAACCAACGCCTGCAGCTCGACTAAAAGAGGTCTGGTTCCCTCCCATACCACCATGGCAAGAGATCCGGGAGCTACCGTTTCCTGACGGTTTAAAAAAATCGCCGACGGATTTTTAACCTCGCAAAGGCCATGATCGGTCATGGCAAAAACGCCAATCTCATTTACCGCGCCAAAACGGTTTTTATGGCAGCGTAGTGTTCTAAATCGCGGATCGTTGCCTGATTCCAAAATAACCGAACAGTCCACGCAATGCTCTAAAATCTTAGGACCTGCAAGAGTTCCGTCTTTAGTCACATGTCCGATTAAAAATACCGCGATTCCGGTTTTCTTGGCAAACTGAGTCAAAGCCGCCGCGCCTTCGCGTACTTGACTTACGGAGCCGGGTGCCGACTCAACTCCCTGCACATGCATTACCTGAATGGAGTCGACAATCAATACCGCGGGCTTTTCCTGCGCCGCGATTTTACAAATCTCATCAATGGAAGTTTCTGCCGCAATTCTTACTTTCTCTGTAGGAAGCATCAGGCGCTGCGCTCTTAACGCCACCTGCTGCAAAGATTCCTCACCAGTGATATACAAAACCGCGGCATGACTTGCAAGCTTACAGACCGTTTGCAGCAGCAATGTCGATTTGCCAGCTCCCGGATTGCCGCCTAAAAGCACAACCGAACCAGGAACGATGCCGCCGCCTAAAACCCGATCAAACTCGCTATATCCAGTATATAAGCGCTGCGCCTTTTCAAGCTTTACGTTATTAAGATTACTTACACCGCTGCCGCTTGCTCCGGCAAAGCCCGACATGGCACGAGCTGCCGCGCTGCGTCCTGCCGAAGGCTCGTCATTTACTCTTATTTCGCTTATGGTATTCCACTCGCCGCATTCACGGCACTGTCCCTGCCAACGCGGATAACGCGCTCCGCAGGAAGCGCATACATATACCGTTTTAACCTTTGCCATATCTACAGATCACCGCATTTGAGCATTAACAAAACAGTGGAAAGATCAGAATAATTAAGACAGGTTAAAGCTTCAGCCTGTACCTTGGGTTTAGCATGATAGGCAATGCCCAAAGACGCGGCATTTATCATTAAAAGATCGTTTGCTCCATCGCCAATTGCTATGCTTTGTTCTTTAGCGACGCCCGATGATTTCATCAAATCTGAAAGTGCAGCCTTTTTCTTTACCGCATCAACAATTTCACCTTCAACAAAACCTGTAAATTTTCCGTCTTTAATCTCAAGGCTATTGGCTCTCACCAAATCAAGATCGTATTTATCCTTAAGAACATTAATAAGCTGCACAAAACCACCCGAAGCAATGCCCACTTTCCAACCGTTTTCTTTAAGACCGTTTACCAGTATGCCGTAACCGTCGGTTTCACGCATGATAGACTTTACTTTTTCAAGAACTAAGGCATCGCCGCCTTTTAACAGCGACACTCTCTTTTTTAATGACGAAGCAAAATCAAGTCTGCCGTGCATCGCTTCACCCGTAATTGCCGCAACTTCATCATAGACGTTAAGACAACGGGCGATTTCATCAATGCCTTCAATCTGCACGGATGTCATATCCATATCCATCACCAAAACTCCGGGAGCCTTTAAAGACGGAACGGACTGCATCATAAGAGCATCAAAATCAAACAGTTTTTGACAAACGGCTTCTTTTAGCCGTTCCTTTAATTCAGCATAATTACCGCATTCATAAGTATATAAGGCATATGAATGATTAAACTCAACCCCGGACGCTTTTAACACAAGCGACTTATCATTTAAAGCTAAATGTTCGCACAGTCTGTTTATCGCGTTTAACTCGTTTAAGTCATTATTCTTTACTGATAAATATAAAAACACCTGCATCTTTTCGTCCTTTTACAAACTGCGGCTTTTACAATAATAACGCTATTTTACAAAAGGACTAAAGAATTTAAAACGCACGCGCGATATTTTCGCCATTAAGGTTCAATACGGAAAATGAATTAACTAACACTTTGTTTTTACATTCTTTTTTATCTAAAGAAAAAAGTATACTAAGCTCCTTTATCAAACTTTCAAAAAGTTTTACATCGTAGTCAAAGCGCCCATCAAAATCGCTTTCCAGCACAAGATTTGAGATACCCGCATAAGCTAAGGCTTCGTTAAACGCCCTGCCTCGCTTTAACCCATATCGTCCTACGCCAAGCTTAAACCCCGCATCCAAATAGCGCTTGGCCAAATCTTTTGAAAAGGTAAAACCATGAATTATTCCGCTTAGTTTTCCATTATATTCATTTAAAAGTTTTAAAAGTTCGTTATGATATTTTCTTATATGCACTGAAAGGGGCAAAGAATAAGCTGCGGCCAAATCACAAAAAAAGCGCAGATTATAAAGCTGATCATCAAGTGAAATCGCCGCTTTGTCATCCAATCCGCATTCGCCGATGCAAACTATTTTATTGTTATTTAAAAGATTATTCCAATCATCCTTTTCTTTATCACTAAGTTTTCCTATAGAAAAGCACGGATGAAGACCCACGCCCGCATAAATATTTTCCCCACGAAGCCGCGTATTTAAAACACTGTCATTAAAATCCACGGCAACAGATAAGGCACAGATTTTATTTTCTTTAAGTATATGACAAAGCGCGTCTTCAAGACGCGCTTTGGTCAAATGCATATGAGTATCAAAAAAGCACATTTTAATGCTCGCGCGTTGCAGCAAAATGCACTTTAGGATGGCGCTCCATAGTCAACGATAAGTTAACGCCGGAACTTGCCAAATACGTAAGATTATCGCCGCCGTCATAAGCAAGATTCTGCGGAACCTTCTTTTCAAGCTCTTCAAGAGCTTTAGGATCATCAGAGCTTACCCAGCGGGCAGTTGATACATTGACGTTCTCATAAACGGCATCAACGTTATATTCATGCTTAAGCCGTGATACCACCACGTCAAACTGCAATACGCCGACGGCACCTACGATTAAGTCATTGCTGACTACAGGACGAAATACCTGTACCGCGCCTTCCTCTGAAAGCTGCACCAGACCTTTTAACAGCTGCTTTTGCTTTAAAGGATCTTTTAAGCGAATGCGGCGGAAAAGTTCAGGCGCGAAATTAGGAATACCGCTAAAATGCAGAATTTCACCTTCAGTAAAGGTATCACCGATACGAATGGTTCCGTGATTATGAATACCGATAATATCGCCTGCTACGGCTGAAAGCGCCATTTCGCGCTCACCGGCCATGAATGTCACGGCATCGGAGATCTGGACATCCCTCTCAATGCGCACGTGACGCAATTTCATTCCCTTGTGGTAGCGTCCTGAAACAAGACGCATGAACGCGATACGATCGCGGTGTTTAGGATCCATATTAGCCTGGATCTTGAAGATAAAACCGGTAAGCTTCTCTTCGGTTGCTGCAACTTTTCTTGAATCAGCCTCGCGATCCAAAGGCGACGGGGCCCATGAAGTAAGACCGTCAAGCATGCAGTCAACGCCGAAATTACCTAAAGCGGTACCGAAAAACACCGGGGTAAGATCGCCGTTTAAAAAAGCCTCTTCATCAAAAGGATTTGATCCGCCTTGAATAAGCTCCATATCCTCGCGCAGCTTTGCAGCAAAATCCTCACCGACAGCCGCGTCAAGCTCGGGATTATCAAGTCCTTTTATTACGCGGCGCTCTTGAATATGAAAGCCTTCACCTGAGTGATATAAAAGAACTTCATCTCGAAGGATATGATAAATACCCTTAAAAGATTTGCCGCTGCCTATAGGCCAAGTGATCGGAGCGCATAAAATATTAAGCTCGTTTTCAACTTCATCCATAAGCTCTAAAGGATCGCGGGTTTCGCGGTCAAGCTTATTCATAAAAGTCAAAATCGGAGTTGAACGCAAGCGGGTTACTTCCATAAGTTTGCGGGTACGCTCCTCAACGCCCTTGGCCGCGTCAATCACCATCAGGCAGGAATCAACGGCAGTAAGCACGCGATAAGTGTCTTCAGAAAAGTCTTCGTGACCCGGGGTGTCAAGTAAATTGACGATACAGCCGTTATATGGGAACTGCATTACTGAGGTGGTAACTGAAATTCCGCGTTCCTTTTCCATATCCATCCAGTCGGATTTGGCAAAAGAACCGGTGCTGCCGCGGCCTTTTACTTCACCTGCTCGCTGAATGACACTGCCAAAAAGCAAAACCTTTTCGGTAATCGTGGTTTTACCGGCGTCAGGGTGGGAAATAATCGCAAAGGTACGGCGCTTTCGCACCTCATTTATAAAATTCTGATCTGCCATAAATTATTTACGCATAAAAAAAGCGGGCAAAATAGCTTTGTCCGCTTAATCAAATCATCTACTTGGAAAAATGAGCAATCGCTTTTTCAATACGGTTTAAAGCGCGATCGCGTCCGACTAACACCATAGTGTCACCGATGCCGGGAGACATGGCGGTACCGGTCATGGCAAGACGTAAAGGCTGTCCGACTTTACCCATGCCGATCTCAAGTTTTTTAGCCAAAGCTTCAAGTACTTCATCAATGGCCTGAGGATCCCATGAGGAAAGAGAGCGTAAGGCCTCAAGCGATGCTTTTAACACGTCAACAGAGCCTTCTTTAATCCACTTCTTTACTCCGGCAGGATCGTATTCAGTGAAATCCTCATAGTAGCAGCGTGCCTTTTGTGCCATCTCTTTTAAAGTGTGGGTACGTTCGGCATAGTTTTTAACTACAAGTTCAGGAGCAGGACCTTGAGACAAATCCGTAACACCGATACGGTTTAAATGCCAAACAAGCTCTTTTGCCACTTCTTCGACCGGCAAAGTCTTCATGTAGTGAGCATTAAGCCAATCGAGTTTTTTGGTGTTAAAACTTGATGCGCTCTTTGAGATCTGAGCAGGATCAAACCACTCAATCATCTCATCACGGGAGAAAATTTCCTGATCGCCGTGGCTCCAGCCAAGACGTACCAGGTAATTCACCAAAGCTTCAGGCAGGTATCCGTCTTCACGATATTGCATGACGCTTACTGCGCCGTGGCGCTTTGACAGCTTAGTGCCGTCATCGCCTAAAATCATGGCGACATGACAAAATACCGGGATCTTGGCGCCAAGTGCCTTATACAGGTTTATCTGACGCGGAGTGTTATTGACGTGATCGTCACCGCGAATTACGTGGGTAATACCCATATCGTAATCATCGACAACCACGCAGAAATTGTAAGTAGGAGTTCCGTCAGAGCGCTGAATAATGAAATCATCAAGCTCACTGTTCTGGAATTCGATATGACCTTTTACCAGATCGTCAAAAGCGACAGTTCCGGTGTCGGGATTGCGAAAACGGATAACATAAGGCTCATCAGGAGCATGTTCACTGTGATCGTCACGGCAATGACCGTCATAACGGGGCTTTAATCCTTTTTCCATCTGCTCCTGACGCATCTTTTCAAGACGTTCTTTAGAGCAATAGCACTTATAAGCAAGCCCTTTTTCCAAAAGCTCATTGATGACTTCTTTATAACGGTCAAAACGCTTGGTCTGATAATAAGGGCCTTCGTCCCAATTAAGGTTAAGCCACTGCATTGACTCTAAAATAGCGTCAATTGCAGGCTGAGTGGAACGTTCTCTGTCTGTATCCTCAATACGCAAGACAAATTCACCGTTACAGTGTCTTGCGTACAACCATGAAAACAATGCGGTTCTGGCACCGCCGACGTGCAAAAATCCCGTAGGTGACGGGGCAAAGCGAGTCTTGACCATTTATCTTAATATCTCTTAACTGCTGTTTAATTCAAGATGGGCGTATTTTAGCACTTTCGCTTGCTTTTTGCCGCCCCAAAATATGCCGCTTTAAGCTTGTCAAGTGGCGATAACGCATTAAATTCTCATCAAAAAATCAAAAAATGTAAGCCGTGAGCCTTTTTTAGATAAAAAGCTTCGGTTAATATTTGAAAGTTAACCGGAAATAATGACGCGATAAATAAACTATATGGAAATGCCAACAAGTCAAAAAGCACAAATGCAGATCCGCGGTACGCCTGCAAGCCGCGGCATAGCTTTCGGCCGCATCTCTTTTTTAAAACGTCATGCTCTTCCTTCTGAGCGGCATGAAGTTTCTGACGTAAAAGCAGAGCTTGAGCGCTTTGAAAAAGCTCGAACCGATGCCATAGCACAGCTTGGCAATCTCTATGAAGCATCCCTAGAAAAAGTCGGTGAACAAAATGCGGTAGTATTTCAGATTCACCAGATGATGCTTGACGATCCTGATTACGTTTCCCAAATTAATGAATTAATCGAAAACGAACACGTTAACTCTGAATATGCCGTAGATTTCGTTTCCAAAAAATTTGCCGACATGTTCAAAAGCATGGACAATGATTACATGCAGGGACGCGCAGCAGACGTAATCGATATTTCACGCCGAGTAACCGAGTTGCTGCTTTTAAATTCAGGCCAGCGCATTCCGCAAAAAATCACTCCGTCACAAGGACAGCCCGTAATTTTAGCAACCGACGATCTGTCCCCGAGTGAAACCGTTCAGCTTGATAAAGACTCGGTATCCGGCATCATCACGTCAGAAGGTTCATCAAGATCGCATACGGTAATCTTTGCAAGAACCATGGGACTTGCTTCGGTTATCTGCATAGGCCCCGATCTTAATCCTTCACTTGAAGGCAAATTCGCCATTGTCGACGGAGGCGCCGGTATCGTTTATATTGAGCCTGATGAAGCGACAATCGCCGAATTTACTGAAAGAAAGCGTACGGAAGATGCGCTGCGCGCCCGTCTTGAACAGTTCCGCGGCAAAGAAACTTCTACTTTATCCGGCAGAAAAATTCACCTTTACGCCAACATCGGATCTGCAGACGATATCGAGCTTGCCAAAGCCTCGGATGCAGAAGGCATCGGCCTTTTCCGCAGCGAATATATTTATCTGTCATCACCAGATTTTCCAAGCGAAGAAACTCAATTTAATATTTACAAACAAGTACTTGAAGGGATGGGCGGCAAACAAGTAGTCATTCGTACTCTTGATATCGGCGCGGATAAAACGGCTGATTACTTTATGCTAAAACCCGAAGACAATCCCGCGATGGGAATGCGTGCCGTACGCATCTGCCTTACTCGCCCTGAAATCTTCAAGACTCAGTTAAAAGCTCTCTATCGCGCTTCAATATACGGAAATCTCGCCATCATGTTCCCGATGATTACCTCCGTTGAAGAAGTAAAGCAATGCATTGCTTTATGCGATGAGGTAAAAAAGGAACTTGACGAAGCATCAATTCCCTATTCTCATGACGTAAGTCTCGGAATCATGATTGAGACCCCGGCTTCTGCCATAATCAGTGACGAGCTGGCTCATTACGTGGATTTCTTTAGTATCGGTACCAACGATTTAACGCAATTTACATTGGCAGTAGATCGCCAAAATGCCGAAATCAGCAAATTCTTAAATCCTTATCATCATGCCGTCATCCGCCTTATTGAAACCACTGTGAAAAACGCGCATGATGCCGGCATTTGGGTCGGTGTTTGCGGTGAGCTTGCTGCCGATGAAGGATTTACCCATGAACTGGTACGTATTGGCGTTGATGAAATCTCCGTAGCTCCGTCAAGCGTACTTATGTTGCGTGCCCGAATTTCAACTTTAGGATAATAACCATGGCTGAATGCGTTGTAATTTCAGATGAAATCACCGGCGGCAGTTCCGTTGCCGCAATGCTTGAAAAAAATCGCTGCACCGTTTGCTCGCTTATAAGCAATAAAGGATTAAAAAATCCTGAAACGGCTAATTTTGACTGTCTTGTATATTCAACCAACAGCCGTACGCTTACGCCGGAGCAAAGCTATCAGTTGGTATTCTATGCAGGCAAACTTTTAAAAAATCCTGAAGTAAAACTTTATGCAAAACGCATCGATCCTTCTATGCGCGGCAACACCTGTACCGAAACCCAGGCACTGCTTGACGCTCTTGGTGAGCCGGATCGCGTGGCCATCGTCGTTCCGGCATTTCCTGATTTAAAACGTATTAATGTCGGCGGCTACATATTAGTCGACGGCTTGCCGCTGCAAAAATCACTAGCAGGACTTGATGATATGCGCCCTGCTCAAGGCGGCCGAGTTGCGGAGCTTTTCTCAGAGAAATTCCGCTATCACACAGAGGTTTTATACCTAAAAGAATTCATCAAAGGCACGGAACACCTAAGTGAAAGGATCCGCGAACTTGCCAACCGCGGAGCCCGTGCAATCGTTCTTGACTGCACTTCTCAAGAAGATATCAATACCATTGCAGATGCAGTTTTGGCTTCAGGCATTAAATTCCTCGCAGTAGATCCGGGCCCGTTTACCGCAACGCTTGCACGAAAAGTAATGCGTGAAGCGGAATCACATAAAGCAGCCAATCAAAAGATTTTCGGTTTGGTGGGAGGCATCAGCCCGCTTATTGCTGCCCAAGTCGAAAAACTGCGTCTTGAAGAACAGGTGTTATTTATATCCGTAGACAGTGCCGCTTTAATTGAAGACGATCAGCGCCGAGCAGCTGAGATCGATCGGGTGGTAAATGAGTATCTTGCCAAATGCGATGAATACAAAATCATATTTGTCGTATCCGATCACTTGGGAGCTACATCCCAGCAAATACTGACTTATGAAAAAGAGCTGGAAAAGACAGGAAGATCAAGTCTTGAAGCGCTTGATTTAACCAGTTCCGCATACGGACAGATAGCAAGACGCGTGCTTGCAGGCGATCCTAACGTTAAAGCCGTTTACTCCACCGGTGCCGAATATACTCTTGCCGTATGTAGAGAACTGAAATCCTCAGGACTTAACATCTTAGGACAGGTTTTGCCGCTTACCGCTTACGGAGAAATATTAGGCGGTGACTTTAACGGTCTTAAATACGTAACTTCATCGTCATCCGCTACCGACGCAGCGACGATTACGGCAAGTATTCAGTATCTGAAGAGAAAGATGGAGATTTAACTGAACTTTCGAATACAGATAAAAAAATCAGTCCCGCAAGTTTTGGAGGTCGGGACTGATTGAAGTTCAAACTAAAAGAATGTATAAAACGTATTAGTTTTTAATCTGCAGTAATTTACTGGCAGTATCAACAATATTATCGACGGTAATACCATTTAAAGCCAAAAGTCTCTCATACGGAGCAGATTGTCCGAAACAATCCTGAACTCCGATACGTTTAACTTTACCTTTTCCCATCTCTGCTACAACTTCACAGACCGCACTTCCTAACCCATTAATAATATTATGATCTTCGATGGTTATAATGTTACCTATTCTATTTACAATATCTTTTATCGTATCAACATCTAATGGTTTTATAGTATGCATATCAATAACTTCAGCATTTATTCCTTCCTTCTCTAGAAGATCTGCTGCTTGTAACGCTAAACATACGGTATCACCATTTGCAATTAAGGCAATGTCCTTTCCTTTTTTACAGGTAATCGCTTTTCCTATTTCAAACTCTTGATTCTCATCATAAATTACAGGAATAGCATCACGAGTAAAACGTAAATATACAGGACCATTAAATTCCGCTGCTTTTCTTGTTAACGCTTTAGCCGCATAGTAATCAGCTGGCATGATAACAGTCATTCCAGGGATTGTCCTTAAAACTCCCATATCTTCAATACTTTGATGACTTGCTCCATCATTTGCAGGTGTAAGACCACCGTGGGAACAGGCAATTTTAGCGTTTAAGTGGGTATAACAAATTTCCTGCCTGATTTGTTCAGCCATTCTTAAACTACCAAACACTGCATAGGTTGATACAAAAGGAATTTTACCTGTAGTTGCCAAACCTGCGGCAATTCCTGCGGCATTCTGTTCTGCAATACCAACATTAACATGCTGTAAAGGTAATTCCTTGGCGAATTTATCTGTTTTACATGATTTTGCAATGTCGACATCAACCACGTAAATATTGGGATTTTCATGTCCTAAAACGCAAATTTCTTCACCAAAGGCATTTCTTGTTGGTATCTTTTTTAACTCTGTCATGATCTAAACTCCTTATGATAATTCGCGCATTGCTATTGCGTATTCTTCAGCATTCGGTGCTTTACCATGCCAACCCAATTGATTCTCCATAAAGGAGACTCCTTTTCCTTTTATAGTGTGAGCATGAATACACTTAGGGCAATTTTTATCCGAATTTCTGATCTTTTCGAAAACACTTAAAATTTCATTAAAGTCATGACCGTTAATTTCATAGGTTTCAAAACCGAAAGCTTCGAATTTCTTAGTTATATCAAGGCAAGGAACTATTTGATCCAAAGTGCCGTCAAGCTGTAAACCGTTGTGATCCACAATTACAATCAAATTTTTCAACCTAAGAGCATTTGAGGACATTACAGCTTCCCAAATTTCTCCTTCATCAAGCTCTCCATCACCCAAAGCGACAAAAACTCTATAATCTTTATGATCTCTCATACCGGCAAGAGCCATACCTACACCGCAGGCAAGTCCCTGACCTAAAGATCCGGTTGAAATGTCTATGCCAGGACATTTTTTCATATCCGGATGCCCCTGTAGAATCGAGCCCTCTTTACGCAGTGTATGTAAATGCTTTTCTTCAAAGTATCCGAGTTTACCTAACGCGGCATACTGTATCGGACAAGCATGTCCCTTTGATAAAACAAATCTGTCTCTATCAGGCCATTTCGGATCATTTGGATTTATATTCATTTCATTAAAATATAACGCAGTAACTATGTCAGCTATGGAGAAAGCCCCGCCCGGATGACCTGACTGTGCTTCATATATCATAGTTAAAGCTATTCTTCTTAACTCTTGAGCTTGTTTATAAAGCTCCATTGCGTTTAATTTCATAACACTCTCCTAAATCTTTATTATTCGGGATAATTGCTTATCCCGAATTGCTTTTATTAATCAACCAAGATTGAAGGCAACCAAGTTGCAATCGGAGGAATATAAGTAATGAGAAGTAATGTAAAAATTGATGCAATAACAAAAGGAACTACAGCACGCGATATTGCTTTAAGCGAAGTTCCTGAAATTCCGCATGCAACATAAAGATTGATACCGACAGGAGGTGTAACCAAACCTATTGATAAATTCATTACGATTACGCATCCAAGATGAATCGGATCGATTCCCAACATTTGTGAGACAGGGAATAAAATCGGAATGATAATGTACTGAGCTGAGTTGGCGTCGATAAAACAACCAGCAATTAACAAAATAATATTGATAATCAATAAGAAAACATATTTATTATCACCGCAAAGATTAATCAATAATCTGCTTGCTTCTCCAGCTACTCCGGTAACAGTCAAAGCCCATGCAAACAAGCTTGCTGTTGCAACGATGAACATAACAACGGCAGTCTGGGATACGGAATCTTTAAGGACCGGCATAATATCAGTCAACTTTAAATTTTTGGTGACAAGTCCCAAAATCATTCCATAGGCTGCTGCGACAGCTGCTGCTTCCGTCGGAGTAAAAATACCTCCGTATATACCGCCTAAAATGATCACAGGCATCATTAAGCCGCCGAATGCCTTTTTGAAAGCACTCCATCTTTCGGCACCGCTAGCCTTAGGCATTAAAACCAATTTGCGATCACGGCTTATATATTGCATTGCGATCAGCAAAACTAATCCAAGTAAAAGACCCGGGATAATACCTGAAGCAAATAGAGCACCTACGGATTGACCGGTAATGGAGCCGAAAATAACGAATGCAATTGACGGAGGAATAATTAATCCGATTGCGCCCGTTGTAGCCATCAATGAAGTTGATGTTGCTTTGTCATATCCGGAATTAACCATTGCCGGAATTAAGATTAAACCCAATGCGGCAACAGTAGCCGGACCTGAACCGGAAATTGCAGCAAAAAAGCATGACACGATAACGCACACTGCAGCCATTCCGCTTTTGCGATGTCCGACTAAAGTCTTGCAAAAATCAATAAGCTGACGAGATATTCCGGCTTTTTCCATAATATTTCCAGCAAGAATAAAGAATGGAATAGCCAACAATACAAACTTACTGGTAGCAGAATAAAGGTTATTCGGAATAATGGCTAAAGGTAAAACCTCATAAAGCAATGCGCATATACTTGACATTGCAAGTGAAGTTGCAATCGGTACATTTAAAAACAGCAGTATAAAGAAAATGCCGAATAGAATTAATGCTAACATACGGTCACCTTCAGATTATTTTTTAAGTTCAGTGATAAAGAGTTGAAGATATCTAACAGCTAAAATAAAGCCGCCAAGAGGAATAGTTATGCCGAAAATCCATTCAGGCCATTGCATTCCGGATGTAACGAACTCAAGTAAATACTCGACACGAACGGTATCTAATCCGTAATACAAAATGATGATGCCGAAAATAAAACCTAATGCGTGAGCAAACAGTACGCACAGTTTTTGATATTTTGGTGAAAGCAAATCCGTAATTACGGTTAAGCCTAAATGTGCGCCCTTCTTTGCCGCAACTGCTGCACCGACAATGCTTAAAACAACTAATCCCATTGGCGTTAGTTCTTCGACAAAAGGCATAGAGCTTAAAAACACATAGCGAGCAAAAACATTTACGCATGTCAAAATAGTCATTGCCAGCAAAATAATTGCGCAAATATTATCTTCAATATTGTTTAGAAACTTTTTCATACTCTGGTTTCTCCCTGCCATTTATTGAACGCCCCAAGCCTTACAAGCCTTTTCACCGTAAACGGCTTTATATTTTTCTATTAACGGTTTAACTACCTCTTTAAATTCAGCAATTTGTGATTCAGAGAGTTCGTCAACCTCACAACCATTCTTTTCTATAAATTCTTGTTTTATATTGCTTTCTTCTGCTACAGCTAATTTATTAATTTCTTTACAAGCTTGCTCTGCACATTCCCTGACTAACTCCTGAGAAGCCGCATTTAACTTATTAAAATGTTCAGTGTTTGCTGTAAATGTAAATGCTTCATACGTATAGTTAGTTATTGAAATGTACTTTTGAACTTCTTGAATATTTGCAGATTTAATAGTACTTAACGAGTTATCATGTCCATCAATTGTTCCCTGTTGTAAAGCTGTGAAAACTTCACCCCAGCTCATAGCTTGCGGACTTGCTCCAAAAGCCTCATAGAAAGCGTAGAATAATTCACCTCCCGGAATTCTAATTTTTAAACCATTTAAATCTTTAGGTTCTAAAATCGGATGCTTACTGTTGGTAATAGCTTTAAAACCGTTGTGGACCGCGCCCAGATAAGTAAGACCTTTAGGTGCTAATACTTCATTTAGATATTTACCTCCGTCTCCAAAAAAAGCATCTTCAGCAGCCTGATAGTCTTTAAATAACCAAGGTAAAGTACTAATCATGATTCTTTGATCAAGATTTCCCATAATTGATGTTGAGTGCAAATCAAAATCAACAATACCTAGCGCAGCTAACTCCAAACCTTTCTTTTGATTGTTAGAAGCCAACTGATCGTTATCAAAAACTCTTACAGTCATTGCTCCATTGGATTTCTCTTCAAGCAATTCTGCAAAGCGTTTTGCAGCTCTTGTATCATTTGCCACATCAGTGCCGTTACAGCTCAAAAGCAAATCAGCTTTTGTATAGATACCGCTAGTTATGTTTTGCTGCTTAGCATCATCTTGATTGCAGCCGGATAAAACTAAGCACGCTAAGCTAAATGCGGCTGTTAATATCAAACCGCTAGTACCTTTAAACTTTCTTTTCATTAGAAATGTCTCCCTAAATCGCCATAGCGAAGATAATACGTAATACATATGACGTATTATCTTTAAATAAATTTTAGGAAAAGCCCTAACTATGGAATGTGAAATAGCGCAAATTATTTGAAAGTAAAAGATTTCAATTGAAACTTAAAAAAGTCTTAATGATTATGTTTGTATATCAAATAGATAGTATTTTAAATCAGGACGAGAATTAGATTTGGATCAAAAATTTTTAATAAAATCAAATTTAAATTTGTTCGTTTTTATGAAACAGATCACGTTTTTAATAATTTAATGTTTGTGAGAATGCCACATAGAATAACTTATTGATTCTTTAGCTTTATTTATATCTCTTGCTCTTAATGCTGCACATATCATCCTATGATTGCTTACTGCTGTTATTTCTGATTTTGTTCCAGCGTAATCCTGCTTCATAAAAGGAAAACTTAAACACAAAATTACTCTATACAATCCTTCAACAAGGGGATTATCTGCAGCTTCTGCTAAAGAAGCATGAAAATCAAAATCCAACTCAACCAATCTTTGTGCATCCAAATCTTCAGAAGATTCAATTTCTTTTTGCATAGTATTAATTTGAGATTCTAAGCTATCTATTTGTTTTTCAGGAATATTATTTATAATATTTTCAAATATTGCCGTTTCAAACATAAATCTCAATTCAATTATTTGATCTTCACTTAATTGAGAAAGAATGACACTAAATAATAAAGGCTCTAACGCTTTTGAAATATCTCCTTGAGTAACAAAAGTTCCGCTTCCACGTTTTATATCGACAACACCAATAGATTGCAAAACCTTTATTGCTTCACGAACAGATCCTCTGCCAACTTGCAGTTGCTCTGCAAGTTTATCTTCAATAGGTAATTTGTCGCCTGGTAATAACTCTCTTGATAGAATCTTACTTTTTACATGATTAATTACTATATCTTTTGCAGATAAGCGTAACTTAGTTTGGGGGCGAAATATTTTAGGTAAAAAATACAAAAAATCTTGCATACGCTTATCTTTTAATACTAATTAAAGATCTTTAGTCTTTAATCCACATAAAACAATGGAAAGATTATATTAATTACTTATGTAAGAACAATTTTAACGATAATTCTCAAAGCAGGAGAAATGTACATATAAAATGGAGCGAGCGACGGGAATCGAACCCGCGTCAGAAGCTTGGGAAGCTCCTGTTCTACCATTGAACTACGCTCGCATTACAAGTGCTTTTAATAGATACGTCTCAAATTGTTCGAGGTATTTTAGCTCATTATTAAAATTTAATCAAAAAAATACTTGTACAGCGATAGATAAGGTAAACGACTAATATAAACATACTTAACTACTTAAAACATTCATCAAGCTTTCTTAATACCCCGATTAATCTGCGGTATTTTGCCCAATTTCCCCGCCAATACTCTTGAGCGGCAGGATGAAGGAGCATTTTTTTAGGCAGTGGCTTACCCTCTTTTATCAGTTGACGCATTTTCGCAACCAATACATACTCAAGCCATTGGTGAAAATCCATAGTATCGATACAAAAAGGAGCGGTACTTAAAAAAGCTTTTTCGTGGGGTCTGTTCTTTTCCCCGCCCCAATGTTCCAAGACTTGTAACTCTTGTTCTATTTCATCTAAAATTGCTGAGATTTTATTAATATCGTGCATATCTTTTCTTTGTTCAAATTGAAATTGAGACGATCATACTAAAAAGGATCGAGAATGACACAAAATTCCACTCAAAATACTATTAATGAATTACTGGAAATTGCCGCCAGGCTTACAGCAAAAGGAATAACTCCCGGTGTTGCCACTTTAAAATCACATTTAAACAAACCGGTATCGCTTCCTCTTATCATAGAAGCCGTTAAGCTGTGGAAAACCTTAGATAAAGACGCTGTAAAACAAGCTGTTAGTTCTGTTTTAAACAATACCGGCAATCCTGCATCAAAAGTAAATGATGATAAATCAGAATCATCAACAAACGAAACTGATGAGTTAAAAAATGAGATTTGCGCTTTACGCGATGAAATTGAGCTGCTTCGCCATGAGATCGGTAAACTTACCGCAGCTTTAAAAAAGCTTTAACCGTTCACGGCCTTTTCTTCAAAAAAGGCCTCTAAAATTAATGCTGCAGACACGCAGTCTATCTTGCCTTTACTTGCAAGGCCTTTATAGCCGTACTGCGAGAAAATGCGTTCTTTGGCATCTGCCGTGGTTAAGCGCTCATCTTTAAAATAAACTTTTAATTTAAAATTATTTGCAAGCCTATTTCCGAATTTCTTTGCTTTAAAGGTGAGCTCTTCATTGGTTCCGTCCATGTTGATCGGATAGCCTACTACAATGTAGGACGGCTGCCATTCTTTAAATAAAGCGTTTATCTGATCGGCATTGGGAATTCCGTCTCGCGCTTTTACGGCTTCAAGAGGAGTTGCGGACATTGTAAATTCATTGCCTACCGCAACGCCAATACTGTTAATTCCAAAATCAAAAGCAAGAACACTCACGCTAAAGCCCTACCGTTAAAACGAATCGGATTGCGGCGGCTTCCGCCTAATAAAGACTCGGCTATAACAGAATAATCTTTCATTGATTCAAAACAATGGGTTCCTATGCTGTTATGCAGACTCTCGAACGGAACTACGGTAGTTATAACCATAGACAAACCGTTATCATGGCGGGTACGCAAAAGTTCCGCTACGATTTTTTGGTCAAAAAGCTGCAAGCCTTCATGGTTTTGACACAGTCCGTCCAAAATCAAAAGCTTAACCGTACAAAAACGCTCCCAGCGATCATTTCTTTCTATGCGTTCTTCACGATCTTCGCTTTGATTAAACAAACGGCTTTTTTTTAGCTCATCAAAATAAATGAGCTCTACACTTTCAGGAGAAGATTTTAAGCGTTCGTTTGCTATCGCTGTGGCAAGCACCGATTTACCGGACCCCTCCGCTCCCTGAATGATAAGAAGCATCGGCATGGTGGCGTCATCTATTGCGTAACAGAAACCCTGAGCAGTTCCCACAGCTTTTGAATTAAGCTGATCTTTTATTATCGTGTCAAAAGTATATCTAGCGTCAATACGACCGGATTTATGGATCTTATTTATAAGGCTTTTAAGATCGGCTTTTCTGCTTTGCTCTATCTCATAAGCGGCAAGAGCGGCTTCTTTTTGCTTCATTGCCTTAAAATCAAAATCCGGATCTTTTTCAAGCTTTACTTTGATCTTTGAAATATCTTCAATAGTATCAATTAGTGCCTGTACGGCATCAATACTGTTTGTCTCGCGTTTTTCTGCCATCAAACTACTCCTAAGTTAAGTAAATTGTAGCAAAAAGCGCTTAAACAGTTAATTTTTTGACATTATCACTTTTTAAAAGAACTGATTTTCAACCTCATTGATTACTGGTATTAAAAAATAAAAAAGCCTCCTTACGTCTTAGCATAAGGAAGCTTCTTTTAACTAATAGCTAAAATTACAGAGCGATGAAAGTAGCACCGTCAAAAGCATGGGTCTCAATGATGGTGGCTTTACGTCCTGAAATAGCTTCATACTTGGCATCGATTGCAGCTTTAACAGCTTCAACCTTTTCAGGTTTTAATACTGCAACAACGCTGCCGCCGAATCCGCCGCCGGTCATACGAACGGCAGCATTTTCGCCTATGGCCTCGCGAATGATTTCAACCAAACCGTCAATCTCAGGAATGGTAATTTCAAAATCATCACGCATTGAACAATGTGATGCGTACATAAGCTCGGCAAGACGCTTCAAGTCGCCCTTAGTAAAGGCATCGACAGCTGCCAAAGTACGATCGTCTTCGGTGATGACATGACGGGCTCTGCGATAAGTTACATCATCAAGCTCGGCTTTCTTGGCGTTTAACATATCCATAGTGGCATCACGCAGTGCCTTAACGCCTAAAACTTTAGCGGCGTTTTCACACTGTTCGCGGCGCTCGTTGTATTCACCGCCGACAAGCTGATGTTTTACATTGGAATTTACAATAAGAATTTCCAATTCCTCAGGAATATGAACCTGAGTCTTTTCAAGAGAGCGGCAGTCAATAAGCAATGCGCAGTCTTTCTTGCCGCATGCGGAAATGGTCTGATCCATAATACCGCACTTGCAGCCGATGAAAGCTTCAGCAGCCTGACCGATTAAAGCAATGTCCTGTAAGTCGATATTAAGACCGAAAGCACAGGAAATAAGGTTGCCAAAAGATACTTCCAAAGAAGCAGAAGAAGATAAGCCTGCACCTAACGGGACATTTCCGCAAATTGCCAAATCAAGACCTTCAAACTTATAACCTTTCTTGGCAATCAGCATGGTAACGCCGCGCAGATAATTACTCCAAAGCTTATCAGGATGCTTATCCATATCTACGGTAACGGTGAACTCATCAGTGTCACCGTTTACGTCAGCTGCAAAAACGCGCATCTTGTCAGTGCCGTTTTTACGGGCGGCAATTGCAGTACCGAACTTAATTGCGCACGGCATAACAAAACCGTCATTATAATCAGTGTGCTCACCGATGATATTAACGCGGCCCGGAGCATATGAAAGCATAGTAGGCTCAGCGTTGAAATGAGCTTTAAAAGCCTCGATTGCTTTAGTTTTTACGTCGTTCATAATTAACCTTTATCAATTAACGTTTAGTGTAATGGACTTCGCTTAATGCCTGTAAACGGGCTGCGGCCTGTTCTGCGGTAAGATCGCGCTGTTTTTCAGATAAAAGCTCAAAACCTGCAACGAACTTCTTGACTGTAGCAGAACGCAAAAGAGGCGGATAGTAATGGGCATGCATCTGCCACTCAGGATGTTCTTCGCCGTCAGCAGGAGCATTGTGCCAACCCATTGAGTACGGGAAAGAGCACTCAAACAGATTGTCATAGCGGGTAGTCAGTTTCTTGATAATAAGAGCCAAATCATCACGTTCGTTATCTTTTAACTGATTGATTGAAGCTACCGGGAACTTAGGCAGAATCATGGTCTCAAACGGCCAGAATGCCCAATACGGAACCAAAGCGACAAAGAATTCAGTCTCGCAAACAATGCGTTCTTTCTTCTCAAGCTCGGCTTTTACGTAGTCAAGCAAAAGCTTTGACTTATGTTTTTCAAAGTAAGCTTTCTGCTGTTTTAATTCCTTGGTGATCTCCTCAGGAAGGAAGGAGCAAGCCCAAATCTGTCCGTGCGGATGCGGATTGGAGCAACCCATTATGGCGCCTTTGTTTTCAAAAAGCTGTACCCACTTATAGGTCTCGGAAAGCTCTGTAAGCTGTGAAGCCCACAAATCAACGACGGAGCGGATCTCATTTACTTCCATGACAGGCAAAGTCTTGGAGTGGTCAGCTGAAAAGCAGATAACGCGAGCTGTTCCGCGAGCCGGCTCCAATTTGAAAATGTCATCACCTGCAGGTCCGTCAAGCGGGGTATCCGGAGTTAAAGCGGCAAAGTCATTGGTAAAAACGAAATTGCGCTCATAGTCAGGGTTTACATCGCCTGAAACGCGGGTATTGCGCGGGCAAAGATAGCAGTTAGGATCATAAGAGGGCTTCTTATCATCGGCTGCTTTTTCTACCTGGCCGTTCCACGGACGCTTTGCACGATGCGGAGAAACCAAAATCCACTCACCGGTCAAAGCGTTGTAACGACGGTGCGGATGTGAAGTTGCATCAAACTGGCTCATAAAAATACCTCTTAATCATCGTAACCGTTAGGGTTGTTCTTTTGCCAATTGTAAGAATCGCGAGTCATATCATCTAAAGTAAGTTCGGCAGTCCAACCGAGCTCTTCCTTAGCGCGGGAAGGATCTGCATAGCACTGAACCACGTCGCCTGCGCGTCTTGGAGCAAACTTATAAGGAAGTTCACGACCGATAGCTTTAGAGAATGCTTTAACCATATCAAGAACGCTGTAGCC
>ERZ779866.1772-NODE-1772-length-20719-cov-10.963027_pt1 | contig 20719 bp, 22 predicted proteins | sample MGYA00511248_ERZ779866 | MGnify/ENA primary metagenome ERZ779866 (study PRJEB29588, sample SAMEA2155758) | human gut metagenome | biome: human gut; feature: human-associated habitat; material: faeces | place: Denmark | collected 2008/2010 ... | reverse complement strand
GTTTCAGTTTCAGTTTACCGTCTGTTTTGATGATCGCGCCAATGTTGTCGCCAACAGCGGGTTCAATCTTCAGTTCTTTCAGTTCAACCATTTCTTCAGGAGCAACATCAACAGTATCTTTTACAGAAGCTTTGATGCCTTTGCCTTCAACGGAAGCGTATGTCAGATCGGAACCGTTGGAGATTGTGATATCATCGGATTCAATAGTTACTTTTGTCTGTTTGCCTTTTGTTGTTTTGTCCATAACGGAAGTCAGGTCAAAGGCCAGAACGGAGCCTCTGTCCATTTTACCGTCGATTACAACTTCTACTTCGTCGTTATCTGTAAATTTTACAGATGCGATTTTTACTTTGTTGCCATTGTCATACACATCTGTGAATTCAACATCTTTGTCGCTTTCGCCAGCCTGTTTTGTTACTGTTTTGTCACCTTTCAGTGTGATAGACAGTTTGCCCTTGTCAGCGATTGCGCTGCCGGATTTGTAGAAATCCGCGTTATCCAGAGACAGAGTGTATTTCACTGCTGTATCGGAAGTGGAAGCGTAGTCAGCTGTTGTGAATGTCAGCTGTGCTTCGGGGCCGGATACTTTTTTGTTAACTTTGCTGGACTCGATCTCGTCCTGTGTGTAGTTCTTGGAACCTACAACCTTAGCTGTTGCTTTTACGTCGCCGGAAGCCGCAAATGCAGTTGCGGGAACCAGGGATACGACCATAGCCGCAGCCATCACCATGGAAAGAAACTTCTTCATGGTTCATTCCTCCTTTTGTCTCGTCTTTTCATCTCTTTTTCGTTTCATAATTATACAACGAACCTGCCACTCGTCTGTACCGCCTCTCTACCGTCCGCCACAGGCAAAAACGGCACCTTGGGCACTGCGGTTCATTCCCCCATTCCGCAAAGAGCCTCGGATTCCTTGGTACAATCTTCGTCTGTGCCGAAGAGATACAGAGAAAGCACAGATTTCGTATGCAAGTTCATTATACTTATGCAAAGCATTTTTGGCAAGAGGAAATTTAGGATGTAACAGAACTGTAACCTTTTGACAAATTTTTAAAGGCAACAAAAAAATTAGTTTTCATTGATATATCAACGTTTTAAGACATTTCTAAAAAGAGTGTCTTATAAAAATCTTACGAATTTCCTACATGTCGACTTCATAGTATACCGAAAAATACACTAATAATATACAATTATTTACTTATATAATACATAAGTATACGAATGTAATAGGAAATATATGGAAAAAAATAGGGTAAAAAAGGTGGCTAAGGATGTGCGTAAGAAAGAAAAGGAAAATCAAAAGCAGTCTCCTCTTTAAAAAACATTGTTTTTAATTTCTTTAAAGGGTCTCTTTAGAAGAAAACATACTTACTAAAATCCTGTAAAATCAGAAAACCGGAAGCCTTCTGCAAAGAATTTAGCTTTCTTTGTTTTCTTAATAAAGAAGCGCTGACTTACGGAAAGTATATGATAGCACAGAAAAAACAATAAAAAAAGACCTCCTCAAAAGAGGAGGTCTCTTGTTCTCACAAAGGTTTTACACCTAAGCAAAGAATTTGCTTATGAACAAATTATTTGTTGCCGTTCAGTGTAGCTGTCTTTGTAGCTGCATCCCATGTGATATCTGTTACGCCCAGAGCGTTGCCCAGATCTCTCAGGCCCAGGAACATTCTGTTTTCTTTGATTTCAACGGATGTGGATGCGGGGATAGGAGCAGCGTTTACATATACAACTTTCTGACCATATGTCATGGAGATGATCTTGGAGCCGTACATTACTGTAGCTGTTCTTGTAGCCTGATCCCACAGAACGTTGTTGGAGTTGATGCCCAGAGCTACGGATACAGCTCTCAGAGGCAGCATTGTGTAACCATCAGCGTTGATGTATGCGGGTACAGGGATTTCCTGTTTTGTTTCACCGGAGATAACGTATTTTTCACCAACGGGAACTACAACTTTAGTTGTGAAGGAATCTGTATCTTCACGACCTGCTGTGATGATGTTTACAAAGCCAGCTTTTGCTTTTACGCTGTAAAAATCATCGTTGATGTCAGCAACCACACGTTTTGTTGTGGATGTGCCCAGGATATCCTGAGACAGGAAACCTGTATCTTTGATTGTACCTTTCTGATCTGCAACGGATTCTCTGTTGCCGTTGTCTACACCCAGCATTACGGGAGAGAATACATCCAGGTCATAAGCACCTGCGGGCAGGTTTCTCTGCATGAACAGTGTCAGACCGGAGATTGTTACTTCTGCGGGTTTGTCATCGCTCTTAGAGTCTACTTTGAAAGTAACTGCGCCTTTTGTTGTTTTTACGTCTTTTACTTTCAGACCGCTCTTGCTGTCTACTGTTACTTTTGCATCGTCATCGAAGTCGATTTTATCCAGGGACAGAGCGAATGTTGTGTTCTTATCCCACAGACCAGCTTCTGCTTCTTTGATAACTACATCAGTAGGAACTTTAGTGTTTCTGTAATCGATCTGCATGTCGTTCTGTTTTGCTTCTACTGTGAAAGGTTTTACGAATTTTGCAACTGTTACTTTCTGTTCTTTCAGAGCGTCGCCTGTCAGAGTCAGAGCAACATCGCCTTCGAAGTTAGGGTCTGCAACCAGCACCAGAGTGAATTTCAGTTCAGCTTTGTCTTTCTTAGAAGGATCTGTTTCAGTCCATGTTCTTCTCTTGAATGTCAGAGCTTCGTAGTCGCCTTTATCGTAAGCGCCTTCAAACCATTTCTGTACATCAGCTACCTGCATGTTGTCAGCGGAAGGGCTCTGTACGCTAGCGATGTAAACGCCCTGAGGCAGTTTGAATGTGAAGTCTTTTGCATCGTCCCAAGCGCCGGGGAATGTTTCTTTTACAGTTACTTCCAGAGCTTCGTGGTCGCTGCTGCTTGTGATACCAACGTTTTTCACGTTAACGCCGCTGTAAATTACGGGTACGTCTGCGTCTTTATCAACGGACATTACTACTGCGGAGTCAACTACTTTAGCTACTTCTACGGAAACTGTGTCGTTGCCGTCAGCGTAAACTTTCAGAGTAGCAACTGCGCCTGCTTTAGCGGAAGTAGCTTCCACTTTCAGACCTGTGATTTTCAGAACGTCTGCGCCACGAACAACATCACCGATGTTCAGTACGATTTCATCGTCTTCGAAGCTGTCGATAGTAGGGTTACCTACGCTGAATTTCAGGTCTGTCTTTTTGCCTGCGAATTCAAAACCGTTGCTCAGTTTCAGTTTCAGTTTACCGTCTGTTTTGATGATCGCGCCAATGTTGTCGCCAACTGCGGGTTCGATTTTCAGTTCTTTGATTTCAGCAACTTCTTCTGCAGCTACATCAACTGTATCTTTAACAGAAGCTTTGATGCCTTTGCTTTCTACGGAAGCAAATACCAGGTCATCGCCGTTTGTGATTGTTGCATCGTCGGAATCAACGGATACTGTAGCTGTTTTGCCTTTGGAAACTTTGTCCATGCATACGTTGTTCAGAGGGATACCAATTACCTGGCCTCTTGCATAAGCGTCCACATTTTTATCTTTTTCTGCAACTGTAACTTCGAATTCAGTATCATCTGTTTTGTCAACAGTGATATCGAATTTATTTGTTACAACATCGCTGCCATCTTTTACATAGATTTCGTTTTTGTTGAGTTCGTCACCGTCGAAATCTACTACGTTGTCGAAATTCAGTGTGAATTTCAGGCTGTCTTTGCCTTTCAGTGTGTCAGCTGTTGTCAGTGTCAGCTGCAGTTCAGAGCCACCAACAGAATCGCCAGATTCGATTTCATCAACTGCGAAGTTTTTGGCGTCAACCACTTTAGCTGTTGCTTTGAAGTCGCCAGCTGCTGCAAATGCTGTTGCAGGAACCAGAGATACGACCATAGCCGCAGCCATTACCATGGAAAGAAATTTTTTCATGGGTTCATTCCTCCTTTAAAATTTTGTTTTTCGTTCTGTGTTCGTTTTATAATTATACAACGAAGCGCATTTCGCTCTGTGCCTCTGCCGCCTCCGCCGCCCGATTGAAGCAGCTCCTTTGGGTCCGTCAGTCCCCTCTCCCCATTCCATGAGGATTCCTTCTTCGCCGCCGGCTCTCCTTCGCCCGTTTGTCAGGAACGGACAGAACGTACAGATTTACTTTGCATGACTTATGATATCAGGAGGTAAACTTTTTGGCAAGACTTTTTTTCTAATTGTAATATAACTGTAATTTTGGTGTAAATTAAGGGTTTTTTCATGTAATATAAGGGTTTTCTCATAAAAAGTTATCCACTTTTCCACAGGGTTATCCACAATTCTGGGGATAACCCTGTGGATGGGGACAGACCTTGTCCCATTCCGTATTTTTGTGTAAAAAACAAATTCTCCAGAAAAAAGCTTCGCATTTCGTGAATAAAATTTACAATACTTTACGATTCACGAACTCATTTCCCTTTTTTCACAAACAAAAAAGCCTCCTGGAAATCCAAGAGGCTTTTGCTTTTGACATTATGCTTTCTGTTTGTAAAGTTTCTGTACCAGTTCGAATTCTTCCACGATTTCTTTTTCCGGTGCGGGAGTTGCCAGGCTGACGATGATGTTCACCAGCGCACCTGTTACGAATGCGGGCAGCAGTTCATAGATGCCGAAAGCACCGCCCAGAGGTGCAACGAGGTATTTCCAAACGAATACCATGACACCGCCGGCGATCATGCCTGCCAGTGCACCGTATTTATTGGAGCGTTTCCAGAACAGAGCGAATACAACAACGGGACCGAAAGATGCGCCGAAGCCTGCCCATGCAAAGGATACGATGCCGAATACGGAGCTGTTGGGGTCACGCGCCAGGAAAATGGCAATGATGGAGATCACGATAACGGTGATACGCGCAATGGTCATAGCTGTTTTTTCAGAAATATTTACTTTAAAGAAGCCACGCAGCAGGTTCTGGGACACACTGGAGGATGCCGCCAGAAGCTGAGAGTCCGCTGTGGACATAGTCGCTGCCAGAATACCAGCCAGAATGATGCCGGCAACAAATGCCGCCACAGCGCCCTGCTGGCTCAGCAGGTCCGCAATACGCACGATGATGGTTTCGGATGTAGAGCCTTCCAGGAAAGGAATGGCGTTTGCTTTTGTCATGGCATAGCCAACGATACCGATGCTGACTGCAATTGCCATGGAGATGACAACCCAGATGGATGCCACACGACGGGACAGTGTCAGTTTTTCTTTATCCTCGATGGCCATGAAACGCAGGAGGATATGAGGCATACCGCAGTAACCCAGCCCCCATGCCAAAACGGAAACGATGGTCAGCAGGCTGTAAGGTTCTGCTGTGCCGGTGGTTACGCTGTATGTTTCGGTCATGTTCAGGTAACCGGGCATTGCCTGTACGTCTGTGATGATGGTATCCCAGCCGCCGGCTACTTTTACGCCGAAGAGCAGGATAATGATCAGCGCGACTGTCATAAAGATACTCTGAATCAGGTCTGTTGCGCTGGCTGCCAGGAAGCCGCCTGTTGCGGTATAGCCAACGATAACAACAGCGGAAATGATCATTGCCCAAACATAGTCTACACCGAACAAGCTGCTGAAGAGTTTACCACAGGCAGCAAAACCGGATGCTGTGTAAGGGATGAAGAATACGATAATGACGATGGCGGAAATGCACATCAGGATGTTTTTGTTATCACGATATCTGCGGGAGAAAAAGTCAGGGACAGTGATGGAGTTATCTGCCACATGGGAGTAAATACGGATTCTCTTGGCAATGATGAGCCAGTTGAAATACGTACCGATGGCAAGACCGATAGCTGTCCACGCCGCGTCTGCCACACCTGTCAGGTAAGCAACACCGGGCAGACCCATCAGAAGCCAGCTGCTCATGTCGGATGCTTCCGCACTCATGGCTGTTACAAAGGGGCCCAGTTTTCTGCCGCCCAGATAGAAGTCGTCTACGTTGTTGTTTTTCTTGGAGCAATAGATGCCGACGCCCAGCATGGCAATGAGGTAAATGGCGATGGCAATCATAATACATACTTTTGCTGATAGCATTTTCTCAAATCCTTTCTTACATATCTTTCTTATAGAGAAAAGCCTTTTTTCGGGTCAGTCCTCCCGTTGCCGATCCGAAAAAAGGCTTTTCGTCTTACATTCACATGCAGTATACCACAAAACAAATTAGACTGAAATACAGAATGAAGTATAGAATATAGTCTATACGATTTTTGACTATAAATCAAATTTTCATGATAAATACAATAAAAATAACTAGACAAAATTCCATATGAAATCATCGGCGCAAAATAAAATTTTATTTTTTTTGAAGAAAAAACAACAAAATGACAGAAAAAAAGAGAATTTCCGGCAGAGAAATCTTCCGCAGAAAATAAAAAAGGCTGAAATCCTTCATATGAAAAAGATTTCAGCTTATTTTTGAGAAATTCAATCTTTTCGAAATCCGCCTAAAAAACGGGGCATCATTTCCGCGGCGTATCTGCTCAGGGAATATTCCCCGCTGCACAGACACCAGTCATAAATGAGGGCACGTTCACAGAGGGCATAGGTCTTGACGAACTCATTGACGGAAATATCGTCCCGCAGCTCCCCTTTCTGCTGTCCCTCGGCGGTAATCTGCCGCAGGAGTTTGTAATAAACGCGGTTATGATCCATGAGGTGACGCTCGCCGGTGGTGATGAGCTGGGAAGAATAAAGTCTTGCCAGCAAATCCAGAGAAATGCTGTTGTCGATCATGCGGAACATTTCCCGATTCAGGTACATGAGTTTATCAAAAGAATGCATATCTTCCTTTAATGTAGGAATGAGTTCTGTATACTTATCATCGAACAGTTCCGACAGGGAGCCAAGAAGGGCGTCCTTGCCATTGAAATAATGGTAAAAAGAGCCTTTGGATGTGCCGGACTCCTCCACGATCTCCTCCACGGTGGTGTCATCATAGCCCTGCTCGTAAAAAAGTTTCCAAGCGGCGGCGATGATGCGGCTTTTGGTGTTGCGGTTGTTCTTTTTTGCCATAGAGGTACTTCTCCTTTATACTTTCTTCCATTTCAGGCTCACCAGGTCATGCTCCTTGATGGCACGAACCAAACGGGCTGGGAAATCCTCCGCCAGAATATCTCCGGCGTCCAGCAGTTCAATGCCCAATTCCTGAGCGCGTTTATATGTACCGCTGTTCTCGGCTTTTTCCCGGCTGAATGTGACCATGACCCCTTTGGAGAACCAGCCGCCCACACGTTTTTTGGCAATGAGCAATTCATTAAGAGCTGCCGTATCGGCACTGCGGAGCTTGCAGGAAATGAACACCGGCAGGGATTGCTCCATGAGGATCACATCGATTTCGTTTCCAGCCACCACCACGCCGTCATAAGCATTCCAGTCGATCATGGTGCCTAGTTTTACATCATCAAAAACGCCGGATTTCTTGGCGGCGATATACACATAAAGTTCCAGCCAGACCCCATAGCCTGTGCAGTACTGGCGGTCATCCACGGAACAGAAGGAAAACCGCACCCGTTCCCCATCCATGACCAGATTTTTGAGAAAGCCTAAGCGCTGAAATTCTTTCAGAATGGCTTTGTCGGGATAGGTTTTTTTACCATTTTTCATGTAAATCTGTTCTTTGGAGTCCATATAGACTTCGTGGGGCAGATATCTTGCCGCTACGGTCTGGAGATAACTGCATGTGTGCTTCCATTCCTCCAGATGGCGGAAGAGATACCGCGCCATTTCCCAGATGGCATCGAAGCGGGCTGGTTCCGGCGGACGATGAGACTCGCCGATGAAGCATGCCCCTCTGGCATCCACAAAGTCCTCCAGAGATAATGTGGCCGTAGGCGCAACGGTTTCATCTGTCAAAAGGTCTGTGATGCGGTTATGCACCAAATCCGTATGGATGAGCTTTGCACCTTTTTCCATGCCGGCACGGAAACCGGCAATGACCATCAATTCACTACCGCCTGTCAGTTCCAGAAAACAATTCTCGTTGTTTTCGATGACCTGGGCAGTTTTGCGGTAAATCTTATCCATGGACAGGATGTCCACAGGGTATTTTTCCAATGTAATATGGGGAATATGCCGCTTAAAGCAGGTATGAAGGGCGCGGAAAGCCGTCATATCCTGCATGCCGCTGTCATAAAGAAAAATCACCTTATCGGGATGCAGTGTCAGCGGCCCCATGATATTTTTCAAAACGTCTTTGTCATAATATTCAATGAGTGTTCTTGTCACGGGTATCCCCCCAGTTTTTTATTCCTCAACAACCAATTCTTCTTCAAACTTTACTTCCGGTTCTGGCTTTTCTTCTTTCTTATGACCGAAAACAGCGCCGAAGTTCAGTTTGTTCACAACGCCGGGCGCCATGTCGATGAGCTTGCTGACAGCATCCTGATTCTTGATGTTGATGAGCTGTACACTGCCGTTCTGGATTGCCAGCACAGCGGAAGGGGTGATTCTTGCCCCCATACCGCCAGCGGAACCGCCGGAGTCCTTGCCCCCCAGACCAACGCCAACGCCAACTTCAATCAAAGGCAGCAGTGTCACGTCTCCAAGAACAATGGCTTCTCCCACAACGGTTTTGGTGGAAACCAGTTCGTCTACTTTTCCGAATAATACATCCAATGAAGTGTCAAATTCTTTACTCATGCTGTTTTCTTCCTTTCCACAGTGTCATAATCAAACGGCGTACAGGCTTCGCCAGTGCAAAAGCCAGTGTGCTGTAAAGGAGATAGCCGGGAACGATTTTCCCTTTCACCCGCACAACGACGTTTTCCGCTGTGGCTTTGGCAAAATCCCCTTTGATTTCCAGATCTTCGCCGAATTTTCCTTTTAATATGCCTGCCATTGCCAGAAGATACCCTGTCCAGACAGGATCTCCCGTGCCAAAGGTACCTTTGATGATGAGGTGCCCCGGCAGGATGCCCTTTGCCATACGCTTGATGAATTTCCACAAGGCTTTGGCAATGTCTTTTTTGTCCTCCACCGCCAGAAGCTGTTTCCACAGGGGATTTTCTTTCTTTTCCTCTGCGTCCCCATCTTCTCCGGTGAAAAAGGCATCATCCAAATCGTCAGGGAAGTCCTCCGCTTTTGGTTCGGTGGGCTTTTCCTCTTCAATATCTTCCAAACGTACCCGCCGCATACCCTGTTTTTTCTGCATGGGACGGACGGTGTTGGGTTCTTTTTTACTTTCTTCCGGTGCTTCCTTGGGAATTTCTCCTTTTGGAGGTTCTTCTTTCCGAGGTTTTTCCTTCGGGATTTCCTCTTTCCGGATTTCCTCTTTGGGAGGTTCCTTTTTCGGAATTTCTTCTTTTATAACTTCCTCTTTTACAACCTCTTTGGGAACTTCCTGCTCCATGACCGGTCTGGGCGGCGTATCCTTTGGCGGCGCTGCCTTTTCCCGGGTATAAATCAAATCCCCCTCTTTCTGGGGACGGGGTTTCTTTCGTTTTTTCCTTGCGGCTTTGGCTTTTGCCTTCTTCTTCTCCAGCAAGGATTTCCCGAAGATGCGCAAATCCACAAAAGGTTCTTTGTCCCCCATCTGCCATCTTGCCACCACCTGCACAAACAGCCATTTTATCTGACCATCTGCCCGGATGGCATCGGTTCTCTCGCCCCCAGCCTCATAGCGAATGGGCGCAAGAAGCACCACAAGCGTGATGAGCAGCAACAGGCATACCAGCGCCAGCAGGAGAATCCCTATGCACTTTAAGATAAATAACAATACGCCAATCAATGGATTTCAACGCTCCCATTCTTCTCTTCCGTCAAGTATTTTCTGCCCCAAAGGCGCAGGATGATTTCCGCTCCCACAAACAGCAGGAGGCACACCCCCAGAAACACACCGCCAATCCAAAAGGCAGTGTCACTGAAAAAACCCTCGGGCACAATATTGATGAGGCGGTCCACCCGCTCATCCAGTATCCAGTCATTATTATCAAAAAATATCAGGTGAAACTGGGTAAAATATTTATTGAAGTCTGTCAGCATCAATGCCACCAGCAAACCACAGGCGGCAAAAAACACACCAATGCCCGCCTGCAAGGTACGCAGGAATGTCCTTCCTTTTTTCTTGGCGAACATGACAATGGCCGCTGCAAGGGTAAACACCAAACAGCCATTACGGATATCCATGCCTGCGGAAAACAGATTTTTCACATCCACCATATGACGGATTTCCTTTTCACTGAAAAAAGGCAGTTCCTCTCCGCCAATGGGAACGGTCACCTGTAATTCTTCCCGCTTATCGTAAAGATATGCCATCATTTCCTCTGTCAGATACAAAAGGTCATCCATGTCCATATCCACCCGTTCCAAAACGTCATATTTGGCGTATTCCTCCCGGAAATAATCCATGGAACTGACACGCCACTGGACACAGGTCAAAAGAAGGGCAGGCATCAACGCAAGAGATGCCACAAACCCCAAAAAACGCCAACCGAATTTCTTCACTTCATCATCCTCTTTTTTATTGCAGCCACGCCGAAGGGTCTGTCAAATCCCGCCCGGCTTTCGCCGCCTCTTCCAGCATGTAGCACAGCAGGTCAACAGCTTCGTGCCGCCCCATGGCAACACCGGCAATGATGCCTTTGCGGCTGCGGTATTTCTTTGTGAACAGCTCTTTGGAGGAAAGGATTTCCATGCGGTTTCTGTCCGCAAAATACACCAGACAGTACAGACGAAAAACAGGAATGTCCCGTTTCAGACTATAAACCACTGTACCCAGATTTCCCACACTTTCTCCCACAAACAGGTTTTCAATGAGCTGCATGCCGTGCCACCGCCTTTCTTCCTTTGTTTTGCTTTATTATAGCAGATATGCCGTCAAATGGAAATATGTATCCCACCCAAATCCATGGGGCATGGTGTCACAAAAAAGCATATCCATAAAAAACAGAATCCATACCAAAAGAAAAAGCACAAAACCATGGGGTTTTGTGCTTAGCGTGTAGATAACATCATTTTTGCAAGAACGCGGAAGGGTTTGGGAAACAAAGGGTTTCCCAAATAGAATCCGCAGTCGGAATTCACTTTCGACGAGGAAAAATCCGGAGTTTCAAAGCTTTTAAGCTGATGGATACTCTGCACCCCGAAGAAAACGGGGACGCCGTAGGCGGCTTTGCAAAGCAAAGTGCTTGACCCCGGATTTATACTTCTGTCTACTCGTCAAAGCCTTGAATGAAATGAGGCTTTGACGACAGCGTATCTTTTACCACAGCGCCTGATCCAGCAGATTCCAGTCTTTCTTCGGGTACATTTCCAAAAGCTCCCGATACTGGTCTTTGGTCAGTCCCGGTGTGTTCACATAGAGCGATACTTTCTCATCGGTGTTGGCACGTGAAAACCGTTCTTTCAGCTTTTCAAAGTCCTTATAGTCCATGATCCTTCTCCTTTCCATCTGTTGTCTGCCTTTTTCCGCCTTTATACAGCTCTGCCAGACCAACGGCAAAGAGAAAACCACCGAATAATTTCCGCAGCAGTTCTCCCTCCAGCCACAATGCCAGCAAAGCTCCGGCGGCAGCGCCCAGAAGTCCTGTCCAAATGAGAGATTTTGCCACAGGCGTTTCCACATTCCCATTTTTCACATGAGTCACAAGGGCAACAGCTGCCGTTGGCAGAAAGTACAGCAGATTCACGCCCTGGGCCTGCTGCTGTGTCACATCCGTCACCCAGAGGATCACAGGAATGAGGATGGCGCCGCCGCCAATGCCCATACCGCTGACGATGCCTGCCAGAAGCCCCGCCAGCAATACGCCTAACACAGCACCATGCGGACGGCTGCCGCAAGGAGAAACAAGCCGAATATCCGGTGGAGCCACATGCCGCTGAGTTTTCCCAGCAGTTTGGCACCAATTCTTCCGCCGATGATACCGCCGCCGGAAGCCCAAAGGGCAACCTGCCATGCCATTTCTCCCTGCCAGAAATAAATCAGGAGAGAAAGGACACTAAGAGGCAGTATCACCGCAATGGCAGTGGCGTGGGCTTTATGGGTTTCCACATGGAGGAACCGCTCCATGGCAGGCACCACCAAGGTCCCGCCGCCGCTGCCGAAAAGCCCATTGACAAAGCCTGTCACCAGCCCCGTCAGGCGTATTTTCCCCTTTTCGCCCATGGCTTACGCCCCCTTCGGTCAGTTCATCATGTTTCTGCTGTTAGTATTTGTGGCGTCATTCACGGCGTTTTTCATGTCATTGCCCACATTTTCCACGCCGTTTTTCACGTCATTTGCCATGTTTTCCACGCCATTTTTCACATCTTTGGCAAAAGAGCCTGTATCGGTGCTCTTTGGTGTGCCGTAAGTGGTGCGATCCCAGTTTGCGCCATTATTGACGCCATAGCTTTCGTCCCAATAAACATTGCTGCCATAGACATCATTCCGATAATCGTCTGTGGCACCCAGATTGTTTGCTGTATTGCCGCCGCAGCCGGTGACGCCCAGCATCACTGCCGCTGTGACAGCACAAATTGCCATTCGTTTCATAATTGTATGCCTCCTTTTTGCCTTCGCAGACTGACTGCATGGTTATTGTCTGCCGAAAAAGCGGAAAAATCCTTGCTTTTTGCTGGAACAAAGAGCAAAATTTGGCAGTTCTGCGGATAGCAACGGCGAAAAAAAGCTGATACAATAGGGTTTATGTTTTTGGGAAAAACAGTTGGGAGTTTTTCCCTGTATAAAGAAGGAGGTCATTTCTGATGTTATTTGAAGAAAGAAAAAGCGGCGTTCTGCTGCACCCCACTTCTTTGCCGTCCGTTTACGGCATCGGGGATTTCGGGGCGGAGGCGCGCCGTTTTGTAGATACTTTAGAGGAAGCGGGACAAAGCCTGTGGCAGATTCTGCCTTTGGTACCCATTGGTTACGGCAATTCCCCTTACCAGAGTACATCAGCTTTTGCCGGGAACATCCTGCTCATCAGTCCTGACGAACTGGTGGAAATGGGGCTTTTGACCACAGAAGATCTGGGAGAAATCCCTGCTTTTGACAAGGAACGGGTAGACTATGACGCCGTAAAGGCATACAAATTGCCCCTGCTCCACAAGGCTTATGAAACATTCTGCGCAAAAGCAGACGAAGATATGCAGACGGACTTTGCCGCTTTCTGTGAAAAACAGGACATGTGGCTGGCGGATTTCGCCCTGTTCACCGCTTTGCAGGCACATTTCCGTGCGGAACGTGCCAAAGGTATTGACGAAGAAGAATATCTCATCTTTGCCGTAGACACCATTGATTTTCTCACAGAAGAACAGCAGAAAGATTACTTCGAATCTGCCTGCTGGAACACATGGCCCCGCACACTGCGCAAGCGCAACGCAGCCAGCCTGAAAAAATGGACACGTCTGCTGGCAGATGCCATTGCAGAAGAAAAATTCTATCAGTATCTGTTCTTCACCCAGTGGCAGGCACTGAAGGCTTATGCCAACGAAAAAGGCATCTCCATCATGGGGGACACACCCATTTTCATGGCGTATGACAGCGCCGACGTATGGGCAAATCAGAAGCTGTTCCAGCTGGACTCCATGGGCTTCCCCACCGTTGTGGCAGGGGTACCGCCCGATTATTTCTGTGCGGAAGGTCAGCTTTGGGGCAACCCTCTTTATGACTGGAAAGCCCACAAGAAAACAGGCTACCTCTGGTGGACAGAACGCATCCACAAGGCACTGGAAGACGTGGACTATCTGCGCATCGACCACTTCCGTGCCTTTGAAAGCCATTGGGAAGTGAAATTCGGTGCGGAAAACGCCATTGTTGGGGAATGGAAAAAAGGTCCCGGCATGGATTTCTTCAAAACCATTGAAAAAACGCTGGGCAAACTTCCTCTCATCGCCGAAGACCTGGGCATCATCACCGATGAAGTCCGTGCTCTCAGAGAAGAAGCAGGCTTCCCCGGCATGCGTGTATTGCAGTTTGCTTTCGGCAATGATAAAAACAATGCTTATCTGCCTCACAGCTGTGACAAAAACAGCGTCATGTACTCCGGCACCCACGACAACGACACCACAAGAGGCTGGTACGAAACTGCCACAGAAGCGGAAAAAGACCATTACCGCCGTTATCTGAACGTAGACGGCAGAGATGTGGCATGGGACTTCATCCGTATGGCTTTTGCTTCTCCTGCCGTATTTGCCATTGTGCCTGTGCAGGATGTGCTGAATCTGGACGGCAGCCACCGCATGAACCGTCCCGGTATCGCCGGCGGCAACTGGGGCTTCCGTTTCGACTGGAGCCAGTGGGATGAAGGCTATACCCATGGGCTGCGGTATCTGGCGGAACTGTTTGGCAGATGTGCGGAAAGAGAAAACGATAGCTTTTAAGGACACAAAGGCATTTCTTTGGGGAAATGCCTTTGCTTTTTCCCCATTTTGTGCTAAAGTAAAATGCGGATAGATATGTTTTTTGACATATATAAAAGGAGGAACAACATCTATGTGCGGCATTTGCGGATTTACGGGACGTCTTTTGACTTCCGAAGAAATACTGGAAAACATGATGAACAAAATCATCCACCGCGGCCCTGACAGCGGCGGCAAACATATTGACGACGGCGTTTCCATGGGATTCCGCCGTTTGAGCATCATCGACCTGGAGGGCGGCACACAGCCTATCTACAACGAAAACAGGGATATGGTCATCACATTCAACGGGGAAATCTACAACCATCTGGAACTCCGTGAAGACCTTATCGCAAAGGGTCATGTCATGGGCAGCCATGCGGACACAGAAGTCCTGCTCCACGGCTACGAAGAATACGGCGAAGACCTGCTGCCCAAACTGCGCGGCATGTTCGCTTTCGTTATTTGGGACAGCAAGACAAAGACACTTTTTGGCGCAAGAGACTTTTTCGGCATCAAGCCTTTTTACTACTCCATCCAGAACGGGAACCTGGTTTACGGCTCCGAAATCAAGAGCATTCTGGAATACCCCAGTTTCAAACGGGAAGTAAACAAAGAAGCACTGGAAAACTATCTCACATTCCAGTACAGCGTCCTGCCGGAAACATTCTTCAAAGGCGTATTCAAACTGCCTCCTGCTCACTGCTTCACTTTTAAGGATGGCAAAATGGACATCAAACGCTATTGGGAACCTGTTTTTGAACCCGACCACACAAAATCTCTGGAACAGTTCGTGGACGACATCGACAACGCTATGCAGGATTCCATCAAAAAGCATAAAATCAGCGACGTGGAAGTGGGCTCTTTCCTTTCCAGCGGCGTAGACAGCTCTTATGTAGCTGCATCTTTCCACGGTGACAAAACATTCACCGTAGGTTTCGACTACGAAAAATACAACGAAATCGACTACGCGAAAGCATTGTCCGAAAAAATCAAAATCGACAACTACAACAAACTCATTTCCAAAGACGAATACTGGGATGTTATCGGCAAGGTGCAGTACCACATGGACGAGCCTCTGGCAGACCCTTCTGCTATTGCCCTGTACTTTGTGAGCCAGACAGCAGCAAAACATGTGAAAGTTTCCCTTTCCGGCGAAGGCGCTGACGAATTTTTCGGCGGCTACAACATTTACCGAGAACCTCACGACCTGCTGCCTCTGACCAGACTGCCCCGTCCTGTGCGGAAAGCCATGGGTGCCGTAGCGAAAAAACTGCCCAAGGTAAAAGGCAGAAACTACCTCATCCGCGGCAGCAAAGATTTGCAGGAACGCTTCATCGGCAACGCTTTCATGTTCCAGGAAGAAGAACGTGAAAAAATCCTGAAATCCCCCACAGGGAAATATCACCACACCGTTCTGACACGCCCTTATTACGACAAAGTGGCAAATCAGGATGACGTGACCAAAATGCAGTATATTGATATCCATTTCTGGCTCATTGGCGACATTCTGCTGAAAGCGGACAAAATGAGTATGGCACACTCTCTGGAAGTGCGTGTACCTTTCCTGGACAGAAAAGTATTCGACATTGCCAGAACGGTACCCACAGAATACAAAGTCAACAAAGAAAACACCAAATTTGCCATGCGTCAGGCGGCGCACCGTTATCTGCCCGACATGGTTGCGGAGAAGAAAAAACTGGGCTTCCCCGTACCCATCCGTATCTGGCTGAAAGAAGACGCTTATTACAACCGTGTGAAAGCTGCTTTTGAAAGCCCCGCCGCAAAAGAATTCTTCAACACAGCGGAAATCATCAAATATCTGGATGAACACCGCGCAGGCAAGGCAGACAACAGCCGTAAGATCTGGACAATCTATATGTTCCTGGTATGGCATCAGCAGTTCTTTGAACAGGCGGCATAAAAGAAAACAAAAACATCTGGAATCCAATGATTCCAGATGTTTTATTTTTATCAGGACTTCCGCCGTTCCCCATTACAGCAGAAAAACCAGTTCTCCGATGATCTTCTGCATTTTTGGTTCCAGTTGCATAAACTGCTCCAAAAATGGATTGCTCATTTCTTTGTACTCCAAGCCTTCCCGACCCAAAAGCGCGTCTGTGGACACCCCCAAAATATCCGACAGACGGCACAGATCCGACAAAGATGGCTCATTCCTGCCGGATTCATAATTGGCAATGGCTGTATGACTGTAATGCAGTTCCTTTGCCAGCGTCTTCTGGGTCATACCGCAGATTTTGCGGTATTTCCGTAAATTCTGTGCAAATATGGTTTTCATGTTCTCGCCCCTTTTACCCTTTTTTATTATATTTTTTACCATATTTATTATTATATCATAATATAAATTATTTTTAATACAATAAAAAGGCTTGCGCATGTCCATTATACTAACAAAAAAGAAAGGTTAGGATGGACAATGCAGAAAGATTATGCGGAAAACTACAAAAAACTGGGACTGAAAATTGCTTATTTCCGAAAACTCAAAGGGCTTACACAGGAACAGCTGGCAGAAATACTGGATGTGGACACCAGTTTCATTGGGCAGATCGAAGCCCCCAATATTTATAAGCCCATCACACTGACAACTTTGTTCCGCATTGCGGATGCACTGGAAATGGCACCGGGAGAACTTTTGGACCCTTAAAAAAGGAGCAGATTTTGATGGAAAACGATTTTACAGAAGAATATAAAATCATCGGTCTAAAAATTGCTTATTATCGCAAACTGAAAGGGCTGACCCAAGAGGAACTGGCAGAGAAAATCCATGTTGCAACCAACTTTATCGGTATGATCGAAGCGCCCAATATCTACAAACCCATTTCCCTCTACACATTATTCCGCATTGCCAACGCTTTAGATGTTCCGCCACACAAATTTCTGGAATTTGACTGATTTTTTCACACACAAAAGACATGTTCTCATGATTTTGAGAACATGTCTTTTTTCTCTTTTTTCCGAATTTTTCACAGGTTGGGACTTTTTGGGACTTGGAACCCATTACCCTTAGGGCGTAACCAAAATCAAGGAGAAAGGAGAGAACACAAATGGCAACATTCACAGAGCACTATGACCTCATCAAGCCCGGCACCGATGACTACTACGACGTGGCGGACTTCAATGAGAACATGGATGCCATTGACACCCAGCTGTATCAGGCGGAACAGGACATGGCAGGCGTCAGCGAAAAAATCGGCAATCCCGGCGATGAAGGGGAGGATACGCTTTTCGGGCTGCTCCACCCCAGTCATCAGCCGGAAGAGAAAGCGGATATCTACCGTTATTCCACAACAGAGATCAAAAAAAATATCAGCAATTGGTTTCCAAAGTCCACCAGCAGCAGATTTTACGGAAAGCTTACAACTTTTCGTGCTGAAAAAAACGGTACCATTTATTTAAAGTTCAAAGTAACAGATAGTGGAAGTTTTGCTTTTGACATTTATGACAACGTCCCCTATCAGTTAAGCAACGCACCGGAAAAAACCAATATGGGGGAATCTATTTCATGTCTGCCTCCAGAGGAAAAGGCCTGTCTTCATTACAAATATTCCTCTGAGGGAGAAGGTCGCACCTGCGAATGGGTTATTTCTGTTACTGCCGGTACCGATTACACCTTCCTATACATCGGCTATACGGCATCCTCTGCACAGTTGGAGGAATTTTTGATCGGCTACACCGACACCAAAGAAGCGTAAACGAAAGGAGCGAAAAACATGTTAGTCAATTTCGACAAGACCGGCCGTGTGGTCTGGTACAACCTTTATGTAAGCAAAGAAGCGGCAGAAAGCTGCCTTTGTGACAACACCATTTGGCTGGATACTTCCCTGCCCCCTTTTCCGGAGCCAAAAGAAGGCTTTGTGGTCTATCTGAAACTGAATGAAGAACAGCAGCTCATCTACGACTATGAACCACAGCCGGAACCTGTTTACACAGACCTGCAAATCATCATGCAGGGACTTTCTGACCTGGAACTGGCAATTCTGGAAGGAGGCATGTGAGATGTACGAGATCCTGAAGAAAAAATACAAACTGGGTTACGTCCGCAAAGACCAGCTCCAGCGTTATCTGACACTGGGCAAGCTGACAGAAGAAGAATATCAGGACATCATCCAGTCCTGACAAAAACAAAACCGGAAGTTCCATACAGCTGGAATTTCCGGTTTTTTATATTTCGATTTCTATTTCCATTTCTTTTGGTTTATCGTAGGTTTCCCGCAGTGCCACATTAAACACCGCGCCCATAAGCATAGCGATCATGCTCCAGTCCATCCACACCAAGAGGGCAATGATGACCCCGATGGAGCCATAAATAATGGAATACCGTCCCATGTGGTCTACATAGTAGGAAAATATCAGGGAAAAGAGCATCCACACACCCATGGAAAGGATAGCCCCCGGCAGGATATACCGGGCTTTCTGTATTTTGGACGGCGAGAAAAAATACACCGCCGACAGCACAAACAGCAGCGCCGCCGCCATGGGCACAAAACGCATACGGCTCCATCCGGTGATGAATTCCGTTGAAATGGGAATATATTCCCCTACAAATCCCAGCACCCTTTCCCCCAACAGCAACACCAAAAGAGTGGCTGGAATCAAGACAATGGTCAATGCCGTCAGGATAGCTGTACGGATGGAATGGCTGCCGGATTTTTCTTCGCCGTAAATATCGTTGATGGCTTCCATAAGGTTGGAAACTGCCCGAAGAGGAAACCACACAGAGAACACCAACCCGAATGTCAGCAAAGCATTGTTGCTGCTCTTTGTGATATGCTCAATGGCAAGATTCAGAAACACTACCACATCTTCCGGCAGGAAACGGGTGATCTGTCCATCCAATGTCAATGTGGGCAGATGCAGAAGCCCCAAAAGAGATGTCACAAAAATAAAAAACGGGAACATGGCAAACAAGAGGTAGTATGTCATGGCAGCGGCGTTGCGCCCCACCTTATTGTCAAAATACCCCTGTATGGTCAGCAGAATCACCTTCTGCCAGCCTTTTCGTTTATTGATCTGTCCATGTAAATCCAGTTCCATGTTAGTCCTCTTTTCGCTTTTGGATGGCGTAGGTCAAAGGCAGCAGGCATTTTTCTGGCAATAACCGCTGCATCAGTCTTGTGGCATAAGTGCCGCCGTCAGGCAGTATCACCGTTTTTCCGGCAAAAACGCCTTTCAGTCCTGCGGCAGCTGCTTTCTTGGGAGAAATGCCCTTCACAGTGGATTTTGCATTGGCATTGCGGTTAAAGTCCGTATCCACAGGCCCGGGACAAAGAGCGGATACCCGCACCCGGCTCCCTTCCTGCCGCAATTCTTCCGCCACCGCCTGTGTCAGCCGCAGCACATAGTTTTTTCCCGCATAGTAAGACGCCATGAGGGGGCCTGCCGTAAACCCAGCCGACGACGCCACATTCAAAATATATCCATAATCCCGACGGACAAAGTCCTGTAAAAACAGCTTTGTGAGAATATGTACCGCCCGGACGTTGAGATTCAGCATATCCAGTTCTTTTTCCAGAGGGATTTCGGCAAACTGTCCCACTGCTCCCATACCGGCGTTATTGATGACAAGGTCAATGGGCGTATCTTTCACTGTTTCGTATAAATGATAACAGTCCGCTTCTTTGGTCAAATCCACGGTGACAATGTCCACATGGGTGGGCAGTATTTTCTGTAATTTCCGCATTTTTGCCGTATTCCGGCTGGCTAAAATCAAATCAAAGCCCCTCTGGCTCAAAAGCAGGGCAAAAGCCTTGCCGATGCCGCTGGTGGCTCCGGTGATAAGGGCACGCATAGCCCCGCCTCCTTTATGGTTTTCTTTTCATTATACCCGGAAAACAGGGGTTTTTCAATGCGGGAGAAATCGCAAAAAGGTACAAAAAAAGAGCCGGAGCCCTTTCAAAGGATTCCGGCAATTCTTTTTTTCATTTTCGCTTCCTCCGTGTCACATTCATTCGCAGCCTCTCCATCGGATGCCTCCCGGAAACGTTTTAATCGGTTGCATATATTACGATGAAAAAAAGCCGTCCCCGGTTCTCAAAAAGAAAAATTTCTTTGTTCCCGTCGCAACGGCCAAGGCGGTCACAGGAAAGCGCCTGTGCCGACCTTTTCGCATGCGCATCCACTCCCGGAGCATACGCTCCCACAGGAGGGGATGCGTTTTGATATCAGCCTTTTTGTTTTGGATTATCAAGGACTGCCTGTTTCTGCTGGGTTATCTCTCGGGGCGTCAAAGCTTTCTAAAGCCGCTCAGCCCCCAGGAGGAGCGAGAGGCGCTCCTTCGCATGCGCGAGGGCGACGAGACGGCCCGCCAGATGCTGGTGGAGCACAACATGCGCCTGATCGTGCACATTGCGCGCAAGTACAAGGTGCCCGGCTGCACGTTT
>ERZ779866.1769-NODE-1769-length-20771-cov-4.997635_pt1 | contig 20771 bp, 20 predicted proteins | sample MGYA00511248_ERZ779866 | MGnify/ENA primary metagenome ERZ779866 (study PRJEB29588, sample SAMEA2155758) | human gut metagenome | biome: human gut; feature: human-associated habitat; material: faeces | place: Denmark | collected 2008/2010 ... | reverse complement strand
ATAAATTTTGGACATCTGATTCACTGAGATCTTTAACAGATGACCAACACACTTTTTTGTCATCAGCTACATTAAAAATTTTTCTTATTGTATCTCTTGAAATTTTAAGAGATACAGAAATCTGTCGCTGACTATAGTTTTGTGATCTCATTTCCAAAACTTTTTTAACATCTCGCATAAAAAAACACCTCCTAATCGCAAGACTAGATAAGTATACTTACTTACCTGTTTTTATCTTACAACAGGAGGATGATAGTTTATATCTACAATATAGGTGTGGACTTATACAACGGATTCAATGGACTTCGTCACCGTATCAACTGGACTTATTTCTCCGTATTGGATGGGCTTGCCCATCCGTTATATTCACCTGCATTAACAACGATATTGTTTCTCATTGTATATGGAAACTATCAAACACTCTTTTCAGGAAACAAGATTCTTGTTATTATTTTATTTCTCTTGCTAATTTCTAATTCCATTACAATATTGTTTCAACTACAAATCATTAAAAACGAAAACCTTCGAAAAAGTTTAGAAATATCAGAATTAAGTAATGAAATGATGATTTCAAAATTTAATTCCTTAAATAAGGAATATGAATCCAATTTTAAATTTTTACACAATTTACTTCATACTTGTGCTGAACTTAATCAGTTAATAGATCAGAAAAAATATGATGAGCTAGACTCATTAATTAAATCTTTGTCAAACAAGACAATCAAAGAATTTAATGAAATATATACCAATTCCCCAATCTTTTCAACAGTTTTAAACCATAAAAAAATCAATTATCAAGTTTAAATATTTCAGTTACATCAACCCTTTATAGTGATGATTTATCAAGCTTAGATTCCATCAATCAAATGATTTTTTTTACTAAAATCTTAGATCTTGCAATAAAATATTGTAGTTTATCTGATGAGCAAAGATTTATTATCATTAAATCGCGAAAAGATATATATTCTTGTACTCTTCAAATTATTTTTAATTTTCCTTCTACATTCGAGAATGATATAAAAGAATCAACTTCAAATATTGATAAAGAGTTTAATACTAAATCAGACATATCATTCGATTATAATTTAAAGGTTGTAGATATAATTTTCTTAATAAACTAATTCGCCTAATCTCATCCAAATTGGTATAATTGCCGAAATACACCGAATTAACCGTCAATTGCTGTTTTAGAAACTCATCCTACTCTATTCTTTTAAAAGGTAGATACATGGTTGAAAGGATTGGAATCGATGTTCATTCAGTTTTGATTAGTATATTATTATATATTATGATATGAAAGAAATTTGTTCTGAAATGATAGTGAAAAAGTACGGAAAGGGTACGTAAATTTTCAATTTTATTGTGAATGATTGTATAGTGTGTGCAATTGAGAGATTAAACGCATAAAAGTGCCTTATGTAAGGAACTTTTATGCATTTATAGATTGCTTTGCTACCAAAATGATACGAATAATATAGAGAGCTTATTTCTAATGAAAAATTGAATGTGTGTGTTAAATCTAATATTATTAGTTTGATAAATAATTACTCGTTCGATTTCCGCTTTTTCAAATTGGTAACATATCACTGGTTGAATCTAAATATGTTTTCAAGTCTTTATAACACTTGGTTTGTTCGACAAGCATACTTAATTCTTCATAAAAGAATTGTTCATATTTCCCCATAGTATTATCGATTATAATAGGTACTTTATTCACTATAAAATAGGATAGTTCATCATTGTCGATTTGAAATTTATATTTCAAGATGAAGTAGTTCAAAAGATTTTCGTATTGGCCATCACCTTTGTATATCTCTTTGGATTGTATAAAGGATTTAAGTTTATTGATTTTATTTGTCTTTTGATAAGAAATGCATAAATCGATGCCTACAATATTCGCATAAGGGGAATCCATAGCTATATATTGTTCAAGATAATTTATAGCTACATCATACATATCAATTCTAAAGGCTTGTAGACCCATATTCTTTAGAAGTTGAGATATTTTAATTTTAGGTATATTTGAGTGGTGTGCTTCTACTGTATGATTTATTTGAGAAACTAGTTTTTCAAATTTTTCTTTTTCTGTATTTGAAAAGGCAAATCCTTTTAGAGAATAAATGTCGAGAAGACGAATATAATTGTTTTTACTGGAATATTCCTCTTCTAAATCTTGACAATAATCAAGCATTTCGGACAATTTGGATTGATTATATAAAATCATCATATGGTTTCCACGATTAATCATGCTGTTTGAATTTTTAAAATCAAAGTAGGAAAAATCATAAATTCCACTAATTGTTCGTTTCTTAAAAACTAGATCCATCATGACTTCATAGAGGTTAGAATTGATAATGTTTTTTAGCAAGATAATATATTCAGTACTTTGAAGAGTCGGAAGTTCAAATGAGGAATAATAGGTGTAGATCCATTTGAAACATTCGTAGTATTCATGAAAGAAAATGTATTCTTTGAATGGCTTTAATTGTTTTGTATAGGATTTAGAGATGGATATAAGCTTTTCTAAATTATAATAATCGCAAGCATTTAATAAATCAGAAAAAATGGAAGTTGGCAGAAATTCTTCAATACAATAATCCGTATTGAATTTTAGATGCACCTTTTTTAGTAATTCTTCATAAATAGAATCGTTTTTAATAATAACATCCTGTTCTATTTTACTAAGTGTTTGTCGAGTGCATATTGGCTCATTATACTCATTTAACAAAAAAGACTTTTGCGATAGATGTTTAAATTGTTGAGTTCGATATAGATGGATTAGGTATCCAATTTTCTTTTTATCGGAATCATTGATCTTTAAATAATGCATAGTATTCCTCGCTTCATAATTCACTTAATTTTAACACTTTTCATATTTGTGTAGAAGAATCAATTTTTAAAATAAAATGTTAAAAAAGAATTTAAAAATAATAAAATCTTTATAATGAAAAAAAAAGGAGAGATCTTATGAAAAAATTAATATGCATCACTTGTTTGAGCTTACTCATTATCGGATATATTTGCCCTTCTGTAGAAAATAAGATATCAGGTGGCCCTGGAAATCCTATATGGCATGTTGATATGAGAAACAGATAAAGCGAGGATATGAAATGAAATATAAAAATTACGGAAATGATTTTATTGTTTTTAAAAGCCAAAAAAATACAGTGTTATATCATATTCCTACAAAACGAAGATTTTTATTTTCAAAAGATGCTTATAGTGATTTTAAAGCATTTATAGATGAAGGAATTGAAACTGAAAAAGTAAAAAATTTTTTTAAAGAGAATTTGAATTGTATTGAAGAAATAAAAGTAGAAAATACAATTAAAAGAATAGAAATCATGACATGTACATGTTGTAATTTAAATTGTAAGTATTGTTATGCACATGGAGGTAATTATAATTTGAATGAACAAATAATGACAATTCATACAAATAACTTGATTTTGGATAAAATTAAATTACTATCCGATAAAATAAAAGAAGTTAAGTTTTTTGGTGGGGAACCCTTTTTAGGATATAAATGTATTTTGAATACTTGTGAATGGTTCTCTAACAATTATAAAAAAGTTCCAAAATTTAAAGTCGTAACAAATTTAACGTATTTACCAGAAGAACTATTAATAGGAATAAAAAAGTATAATATTATTCTCACGGTAAGCTTAGATGGTCCAGAAGAAATAAATAATGAATTAAGAATATCAAAAGATATGGATATTAATGTTTTTGAAACAGTGAAAAATAATATTAGGAGGTTAAGGAAAATTGGTTGTCCAATCCAAGCTGTTGAATGTACATTTACTCAAAAGCATAAGGAGTTGGGGTATACAAAGGATTGGTTAGAACAGTACTTTAAACATGAATTTGGAGTGAAACAGGTCATTGTTGCTGAAGAATATCATCCAGAAAATAAATGTAGATTTAATTTTGAATATAGAAAACTATTTAATGATGAGAAAATAATAAATCCAGTAGAGTTAGAATTAATTAGTCGCTGCTTAAGCAAAGAACATACAGGTGGTGGATTATGTCAAGTTGGAAATTCAGCTTTGACATTTTTACCAAACGGGGATGTATATCCATGTCATTTATTTATATACAATAATAAATATAAAATTGGAAACATTTTAGATAAAAACTCTTTAAACAGATAGATGAGGTTCGAGAAAATTTAAATAATATAAGAAAAAAGGTTGGTTGCGACAAGTGTAAGGCAAGAAATTTGTGTTCACAATGTTTTAAAGACTTTATATTTGATACTGATGAAAAAATGATAGAATGTAAGGAAATAATTAAAATGAATGAATATTGCATTGCAAAAATATGCGGTGTCAATATAAAAACTACGTTATCTGATAATTTATAATTAAATAAAAAATAGGAGGAAAAAAGATGGAAAAGTTTGATTTTGAAGAACTAAAACTAACAAAGGAAGAAGAAAAATTAATTAAAGAATTACAGGAAAATTTAGCTAGAGGTGGTACAAGTGGTGGAATCGTCTGTTGGTGTGAAAAATAAAATATTAGATTAATGAATTTTTAGATTAATGAATTTTTGATGATCAGATAAAAGTAGTATAACGATGTATAAGTTTTTTCTTATACATCGTTTTTAGAAGGGTGATATTTATGCTTAAAAAAGTAGAAGTGAAGTGTAATAACCATATTATGGAAGATATTTTAGATTATTTTAGCGTAGCACAAAATCAGAGAAAAGAAAAAATATTATTAGGCTTTGGAAATCAAATTGATGGAAAGTATATCATAAATAAAGTTTTTTATTTACCTTCTTTTGGAAATGAAAACTATGTAGTGTTCAATACTTTACAACAAGTAAAATTTTTAAAATGGTGTATAATTAATAAAAAAATTCCTATTATTTTACATAATCATGTATTTATAGAAGATATTATTTTTTCTGCACCAGATGTGTTCTTCTTTAATAAACTTTTAAATTGCTTAAAAAAACTTGATGGAGAGGGAGTAATTATAGTAGGACTAATTAATTTAAATTGTGATTTAGTTATGTATATGGAAGTAAGTGAGGAATGAATATGTACCGCTATATATTGAGAAATAAAAAATATTTTATAGGTACACTGTGTACTAGTTTATTTGCGGGTGTTGTACCTTTGTTTTTGGCGTATGTAATCCAATTAATATCGGATGTTGCATTTAATAATCATTTTGAAAAAGCAGGTACATGTCTTTTTGCAAGTGTTTTATTTCTTGTATATACATTGATGACGACTTCTATTAATTCAATAATGAAGTCAACTTATAGGAAAAAATTAAAAACAGATTTGGGTGAAGATCTCTATTCTAGTTTGATGAATCAATCGTATTCTACGTTTAAAAAAGAGAAGATAGGAAATCAGTTATCTCTATTTACCAATGATATAAAAATGGTAGATGAATATTACTTTTATCCAATATTAAGTATGATTGTCAATATCATTGTGTCTGTTATTATTTTAATATACATTCTTCGCATCCATGTATTTGTAGGACTCATGATGGTTGTGATTGCAGTAGCAACACTTTTGGTGCCGAAGATGATGGAAAAAAGATTGAAAAAGTATTCGAACCAATTGTCTTCTTATTCAGGTATATATAATTCAAAATTAAAGGAGATATTTCAAAATTTCGATATCATATTGGATTTGGGCGTTCTAAAACAGTTCGTGAATAAGGGAAAAGAATGGATTGAAAACATGGAATATAAACAAAGAAATGTAAATATGGCAATATCTTTGACGGGAAACTGGGCTAATTGTATTGCGGCCACTTTTCAATTGATTTTCATGTTGGTGATTGGATTGATGATATTATATGGACATTTAGATATGATATATATGATGCCAATTGTAAATGTTTCTAATAATTTTATTTCGAATTTAAATGATATTTCAAGCAATCTTGCTGGATTTAAGTCGGTGTCGGACGTGAATTCGAAATTACTGAATATTATCGATTCTCATGGACAGGCAAATAAGTTTGTATCGAACTATGATGGAAATATCTATTTGGAACATGTATCTTTTGGCTATACTGAAAGAAAGATGATTATTGATGATTTATCTTTCAAATTTGAAAAGGGGAAAAAGTATGCGATTGTTGGTCCGAGTGGTTCCGGAAAATCTACAATTTTAAAATTGATTTTGGGATATTATCCAGTTCAAAAAGGAAATGTGAGTGTTTTGGATTCTGAGAATATTTCTATGATTCATCAGGAAAGTCATATATTTGATGACACGATTCGAAATAACTTGAATATGGAGCTTGTACAAACAGATGAAACACTGTTAAAATGTATGGAATTTGTAGATTTACCAGAATTTAAATTAGACCAGAATATTTGTGAGGATGGAAGTAATCTTTCTGGTGGGCAAGTTCAACGAATAGGGATTGCGCGTACAATCGCACATTTAAAAGAGGTACTTTTGTGTGATGAAATAACAGCAAGTCTAGATGCACAGACGGCCATCGAAATTGAAAATCGAATATTGGATTTAAAAGAAGAAACTGTATTATATGTAACACATAAATATTTTGACGAAACACTAAAGAAGTTTGATTGTATTCTTGTATTTAAACAAGGACGGATTGTTGAACAGGGATCATTTGAAGAACTTATGAAAAATAAAGAGTACTTCTATAGTCTAAAAAACAAAGGATGTGTTTAGTGGATTATCCATATAAATGAGCATTAAGGAAGTTATATTACACCGATTATCCGTTAAATTGAACCGACTAAGTGCCATCTTAAACCGGTATGACTTCTGAGTGCACACCGAGTTAGCAGTCAATTGCAAGGAAAATCTTTTCGAGAGGATTATTCAAAATTCAAACAATAAAAAAGAGCCATTTCATAAATTTGAAGTGGCTCTTCGTGGATTTAGTGGCTCTGAGCAATGGATTACCTGGCTCCTAGTGATGGACGGAATGGCTCTCAGTATGTGAAACACCTACTTTATCAACTTTTTTACATAACAAATCATAAAAATCCTGTGTTTGTTGATTTGTGTCAAAGTTGAAAATATATATTTTATTTTCATTTACATCTTTTAGCACTATAAAATCATTAACATCAAGATTGTAATAAACTTTAGCTTTGTAATAATAATCCAACTTTTCATTTTTGCTATTGTATATCTCAACATTAGCATCCCCAGAATAATACGTTTGGTATCCCCATCTAAAACCATTTGCTACGATCTTAAGTGTACAATCTCTATAGTTTTCGCATAATTCAATACTGGTATATTTAATTTCTTCGTTTAACTTTAAATAATCAGCATGCAACGAAGGTGTAATAATCGGATTCATTTTAATTGCAAATACTATACTGGTAACTGCTATAATTCCAGCAGATATACAACCATAAACTATTTCAAATTTCTTATTAAGTCTATTCCCAAAATGATATTGTAAAATAATTGCAACACCACAAATTATCAAAAATAGAATTAAATCAAGCAAAAAAAATTTAGTCATATATTCTAAACCTCCAAGTCTATAAATCACAGATTGAATACAAATCCATCTAACAACTAAAATTGTATAAATGGCACTGGTTAATGGAATAAGTGGTTTTGATTATGCGAAAAACTCAATTAAAATTTAAGTTTCTTTTCTATTTTTTCGACAAACTAGCAAAAACAATAAAATAGCAACACATAATAAAGCAATGAATTCTAAATATATAGGATTTATTCCATTTATCCAGCTAAAGTTCAAAATATTTCTAGATAATTGAATTACATTTGATGGGAAAAATCCAAAAAATGAATAGTTATTAAACATAAATGGAATAAATATAAATAATATTGATAATAATTCGCCTATGTATTTTTTTTCATTTATTTTGACTAACAATGAGATAATATGAAGTGACCTCCTATTGTCAATACGTGGATTACGACTCATAATTGAATTGATTAAAAACACTTATGGTGTCGATGCCATAACACAATAGGAGGTCACTATGAAAAGTATATTATCTGTTGGAATGGATGTCCACAAAAATTCGTTTAGTTTATGCGCTTATGATGGTTATACAGGAGAAATCGTTTCAGAATCTACATTTGCTTCTGATGTAAAACCAGTAATTAAGTTTATTAATAGCAGATAAGCTTAGTTACTGGCTTTTTTTGTCCTTTGCCATCTATAGATATCAATCAATAAATAATCACAAAATTTTATATGATATATCTTTATAAGATGTTGTAGAATGATGTAAAATAGTCGTAGAATTATAAAAAACGAGGCAGGTAAAGAAAAATGAAAGAGAAAATCAAAAAAATGCCGGGAAGAATCAGAAATTATTTTTGCTCACATATGAGTGCGCAGGTTACAGTAACAGTAGTATTACTTCTGATTCTGGCAGGTCTGGTCCTTCAGATTTACGTAAAAAATCAATATTTTAATTATCTGCTCAGGAATACCAGATCAATGGAAGAATCCATGATTGAAACATCGACGATTAATATTGATGCAAATCTGAAGGATATCATCAGTGCTGCATGCAATGTAGGAGTTAATGAGACATTAAGAGTTCTGGTAGAAAACACGGAAGCAGACGGAATACTTCTGGCAAAAGAAAAACTGACATTGGGCAGCAGAATGGATGATATTGCTCATCAGATTGGAAGTGTTGTATCTATTGCGATTGTATCAGATGAAGGTCTGTGGCAGGAGTATGGGGTTTATTGGTACCAGACATCTTCAAAAGGAGTATGGGAAGATGGCAATCTGGATAAACTTCAGGAAATATATGAAAAGACCATGGCACTTCAGAAAGAGAAAGCAAATGTCAGGTACTATGTAGAGACAGATCCTGCTGTTCACAGTCAGTGGCCGCAGATAAGAATGGTACATATTGCAGTTCCGCTGATTGGAAAAACTTACAGTTATTCTCATGTGAAAAATGTAGCGGTCGTATCTTTCGATATGGGAGATATTCTGGAAAAAAGTGCTTTTGACAGAGTAGCTGATAAACCTCTTTCGATTGGATATATTGCAGATGAAAATAACAGAATCATTTACCATCCAAATGAAGAGTACGATGGAATGACAGTGGAAAGTTACAGAAAAACGCTGGACAGTACCGAGAATATCAGCAGATCATTAAAATATTTTGGATGGACAGCATATATTACCACGGATCTTGGAAAAATGCGTGCACAGGTTAACCAGATGTATACCAGAAGCATTTATGTATATCTGTTTTTGTTGTGTATCTGTGGATTTTTATGGCAGTTTACAATACGAAGAGTATTAAAACCAATTGATATTATACGGGATTCTATGCGAAATATTAAACTTTCCAAGAATCTTCCGAAGATAGAAGTAAAGGGAACCAATGAGATATGGCAGTTGGCTGGTTATTATAACGAAATGGCGGAAACTCTGGAACGACAGTACAAGGAAATACGTAGATATTATCGTGAAAAGAATCTTTCTATCCGTCAGAAAAATAAGGCAGAGAAAGAAGCTCTGGAATCACAGATCAATGCACATTTTCTCTGCAATACACTGACTGCGATCAATTATAATGCGATAGATAATGAAGATTATGAGGTAGCAGATCTTCTGAAAAAGCTTTCCAATATGCTTTCATATACATTCTCAAGGAAGCTTGTGTCAGTAAGTCTGGGGCAGGAACTGAGATGGGTAGAGCAGTATCTATATCTGCAGAAGTTCAGGCTTATGGATGTGTTTGACTACGAGATTGAATTTCAGGAAGAATACGGCGAATGGCCATGCTGTAAACTGTTTATTCAGCCATTTGTGGAGAATTCTATCCTTCATGGTTTTGAAGGAAGAGAAAGCGGGGGAATGATCCGTATTACGGGTCACATTGATGGATCCAGATTCCGTCTTTGCATTGAAGATAATGGATGTGGAATGAATGAAGATACAGAGAAACTGATGCAGCAGATTCTTATGGAAAAGCATACTTTGGATTTGACAGGAACAGGAATCGGGATTCAGAATGTAGTGACAAGACTGCGAATGTATTATGGAGAAGAACTTTCTGTAGTTTTGGAATCAGAACCTGAAAAGGGGACAAAATTTACTTTCTGGCTTCCAATACCAGAGAATCCGGAGAAAGATATAGAGTAAATAAATGTAGCAAAAAAAGTAACAGAGGAGGTCTTTATACATTGAGAATTTTAATTGCAGAAGATGAGCAGAGAACCAGACAGGGATTAGTAAGGGTTTTGCAGAGCCTGAGGGATGAGTATGAGATTGTGGCACAGGCATCTAATGGAAAAGCAGCGCTGGAAATGATTCTGGAACAGAAGCCGGATGTGGTTTTTATTGATATCAAGATGCCGTTTATGGACGGGCTTTCAGTAATAGAAGCTGCCAGAGCTCAGGGAATTAAGGCAGAATTTGTGATTGTAAGTGCATATGCAGATTTTGATTTTGCCAAGCAGTCAATTTCTCTTGGTGTAATAGAGTATCTTCTGAAACCTCTTACAAGAGATGAGGCAGAAGCAGTACTGAAGAAAATTGAGAATAAGATCAGTGGAAAAAATAGCTATTCCCGCAGAAAATCCAGAAATTTGAGAGATAAATATCCGGATGCCCACCCTATGATTCTGCAAGCTCTGGATATCATACAGAGTGGATATGCCGGAAAAATAAGCCAGAAGAAATTGGCAGAAGATCTTGGGCTGAGCCAGGAATATTTCAGTTATCTTTTTGGAAAAAATATCGGAGAAAATTTCAGCACTTTTCTAAGGGAGTATAGAATTGAACAGGCACAGTATATGTTGAGGGAAGAAATATGTGATCAGAGGGATGTTCCTTATCAGGTAGGATTTTCCGATTCTAAATACTTCAAAAAAGTCTTTCGCGAGGTGACAGGAAAGAGTCCATCTGAATATCTGTCAGAAATAAAAGAGTAAAAATATAAGAAATATATGGAAAATATCCTGAAAATCTTAAAATATTTCCTTAATCTTAAAATATTATCCGTACAAAATTCCTTTTTCCATAAAATCTTGGGTTATGCGGTGGAAATTTGAATGGTAAAATATATACAACAAAACAACAGAGAGACGACTTAAAATTGTGCAACTAACCAAAACAAAATTCAACTAAGAAGGAAAAAGGGAGGAAAAAACATGAAAAAAACATTATTTACAGCAACATTATTGGCGGCTTCGCTGATGGCGGCATCAACTGTACAGGCAGCTCCGCAGGAAGTTACAATGTGGCATTATTTTGATCAGAAGCCAGAGCAGGAAATGCTCGCAGACATGGTTGAAGAATATAATTCTTTACAGGATGACATTCACATCAATGCAACATTCGTATCCAGAACAGAGTTAATGAACCAGTACACAGTTGGAGCACTTTCAGGAGAACTTCCTGATATCGGACAGGTAGATTCACCGGATATGGAATCCTACATATCTCTCGGAGTATTCGAAGATATCACTGATGAGCTGGAATCATGGGGAGAACTGGATCAGTTCTATGATGGACCATTAAGCTCCTGTAAAGACCCTGATGGAAAAGTTTACGGACTTCCACAGAATAGTAACTGTCTTGCACTTGCTTGCAATATGGATCTTCTGAAAGCAGCCGGATATGATCATATGCCGCAGAGTCTTGATGAGTTCAAGGAAATGGTTGCAGCAACAACAGATGCATCCAATGATGTATACGGATTCGCAATGTGTGCAGTATCTACAGAAGAAGGAACATTCCAGATCCTTCCATGGCTGAGATCTGTACAGAATGGAACTGGCGTTAATGTTGATAATATTACTGCTGATTCTGCTGTAAATGGATTACAGACACTTGGAGATTTTGTAGCAAACGGATACATGAGTAAAGAGTGTGTAAACTGGACACAGGCAGATGCATGGAATCAGTTCTGCGCAGGAAAAGCTGCATTTGCAGAATGTGGAACATGGCATCTGGCACAGACAGATGCAATCAACGGAGCATTTGAATATGACTTTACACTTCTTCCAACAGGCGACGAAGGAACCTCTACATCTACAATCGGTGGTGAGAACTTTGGTGTCTGCAAAGGATCAGAAAACAAAGAAGCATGTGCTAAATTCCTTGAGTGGCTCTGCTCACAGGAAAACGAAGCAAAATGGGCAGCTGTAGGCGGAAAGATTCCTACAAGACAGGATGCGACAGCTGAATACACATTTGAGCAGGATGGATTTAAGGTATTTACAGATGAAATGAATTATGCGCAGGCTCGTGGACCGCACGCTGAATGGCCATCTATTTCTGAAGCGGTTTATACAGCAACACAGTCTGTAATCGTAGACGGAACATCTGCAAAAGACGCTCTTGAAACAGCAGCAGCTAAAATTAATCCAATCGTAGAAGAAACTCCTCTTCCTGAAAGCAACTAAAACTAACAAACAGAGAAGGATGTGGCTTTAATGGCAGCAAAGTCTAGGACTATGGCGCAGCAAAAGACAAAAGAAGCATACTGTTTCATTGTACCTGCATTTATTTATATGATCCTTGTGCTGGGATACCCGATCGTTTATAACATTATTCTCAGTCTTAAGGATGTAAATGTAAAGAACCTGAAATCAGGAACTTCCGTATTTGTCGGATTACAGAACTATATTGATTTATTCCATGATCCGACATTTCTTCTGGTTCTGCGCAATACATTTATTTTTACAATAGCTTGTCTTATTTTCCAGTTTACCATCGGATTTGCATTTGCGATGTTTTTCAATCAGAAATTTAAACTCGCAGGTCCGATCAGAGGTCTGATTCTTGTCAGCTATATGATGCCAATGGCAGTAACTGGTCTTCTTGGTAAAAATATCTTTTCCAATGCAGGTCTTATCAATGACCTGCTTGGAAAAATCGGAATCAGCGGTCCGGAATGGCTGGTTAACACCAGCACAGCTCTGATTGCAGTAATTATTATGAACTGCTGGGTAGGTATTCCGTTTAATATGCTCCTTCTTGTATCAGGACTTACAAGTATTTCACCGGATGTATACGAGAGCGCATCCATGGATGGAGCAAACTGGGGACAACGTTTTCTTTTTATAACTCTTCCCCTGATGAAAGAGTCAATTCTTGCAGTACTGATGTTAGGATTTATCTATACATTCCGTGCATTTGACCTGATGTATATCATGACAGCCGGAGGTCCGTTGAATTCAACAGATGTGCTGGGAACATATTCTTATATGTTATCATTTACACAGTTTAACTTTTCAAAAGGTGCGGCAGTTGCAATGGTACTGTTTGCATGCCTGTTCCTTATTGGTCTGTTCTATCTGAAACTGTTATCAAAAGAAGAGGAGGAAGGCTGATATGGATAATATGACAGGTGCTGAAAAGGCAAAAGAGATCAGAAATTCGATATTTGCACTTCTTATTGCATTTATCTTCTTATTTCCGATTTACTGGCTGATACAGATTTCATTTAAGTCAGATGCAGAAACATTTGGAAAGGTTCTTACCTATTTTCCACATGATTTCACCTTTGAACCGTGGCTGGAAAACTTAACAGATAAAACGTTTCTGATATCTTTGAAAAACAGTTTTCTTAATGGACTTTTGACAATGGCAATTGCTCTGGTACTCGGTGTCCCGGCAGCATATGGAATGGGAAGATACAGAGTAAAAGGTGGAAATGTTTTCCTTCTTACATTTCTGATTTCACAGATGCTTCCTCCATCCCTGACATTGACCCCAATGTATCTGATTTTCAGTAAATTGGGCTTTCTTGGAAATCATCTGACAGCTCCGGTTGCGATTGCAGCCAGTTCTATACCGTTTGTAATCGTAACATTGAGACCTTATTTCAGAAGTATTCCGGTATCATTGGATGAGGCCGCAAGACTGGATGGATGCGGATCGGTAAAAGCATTTCTTATGGTTATGCTTCCGGCAGTAAAAACAGGAATTATTACTATTATGGTTATTTCATTCCTGAACGGCTGGAATGATCTGGTATATTCAATGACATTTAATGTTGCAGAGATAATGAGACCTTTGACAGCGAATATTTATAAATTCCAGAGTGCATATGGTACAAGATGGAACTGTATCATGGCTTATGGTGCAATACTGGTACTTCCGGTAATTCTGATGTTTATTTTCTTACAGAAATATATTGTAGGCGGTCTTGTCGCAGGTGCGGTAAAAGACTGATAAAATAAAGCTATTATTTATATTATAAACAAGTTCAGCGGATTAGAACAAAACAGATAAAACTGCAGTTCCAATTCGCTGAAACTCCATTAAGAATGAAAAGGAGAAGGCAGAAATGGCAAATCAGGAAGAAGTAAGAGACGTATATGGGTATTTTGAGCAAAAAGGAAATGCGCTGTGCTACCGTTATGAGGCTGAACGGGTAAGAATTGAGCCGTGGGGTGCTGACAGCCTTCGTGTACGTGCATGGAAAACCGCAGAGATGGATCCGGCAGACTGGGCATTGATCAAACCAGAGAAGGAAATCACACCGGAAATCGAAGTTCGCGAAGACGGAGCAACGATCCGTAATGGTAAGATCCGTGCAGAGATTAATCTGATCGGTAAAATTGCATTTTATAATCAGAAAGGAGAACTTTTACTGGATGAGTATGTCCGCAACAGAAAAGATATGTTCGGAAATACCTGCAGTTCTCTTGAAGTAGAAGCCAGAGAATTTAAGCCTATCACAGGTGGGGATTACAGACTGACAATGCGTTTTGTTTCCACACCGGAGGAGAAAATATATGGTATGGGCCAGTATCAGCAGCCATACCTTGATGTAAAGGGAGCTGATCTTGAACTGGCACACAGAAATTCACAGGCAAGTGTTCCGTTCATGCTTTCTAGTCTTGGATATGGATTCTTGTGGAATAATCCGGCTGTAGGACGTGTAAATTTTGGCAAAAATATTACAACATGGGAAGCATTTTCTTCCAAGAAACTGGATTATTGGATCACAGCAGGCGACACACCGGCCGAAATCGAAGAAGCTTATGCAAATGCAACAGGCAAAGTTCCGATGATGCCGGAATATGCAATGGGATTCTGGCAGTGCAAACTTCGTTATCAGACACAGGAAGAACTTCTTGAAGTAGCAAGAGAATATAAACGCCGTAACCTCCCGATTTCTGTAATAGTTGTTGACTTCTTTCACTGGCCAATGCAGGGCGAATGGAAATTTGACCCGACATACTGGCCGGATCCGGATGCAATGATCAAAGAACTGAAAGATATGGGAATTGAACTGATGGTTTCCATCTGGCCGACAGTAGATTACAGAAGCGAGAATTTCAATGAAATGAAGAGTAAAGGTCTTCTGATCCGCGTAGATTCCGGATATCCGATATCCATGGATTTTCAGGGAAATACACTTCATTACGATGCAACTAATCCGGAAGCACGTGAATATGTATGGGAAAAAGCAAAGAAGAATTATTATGATAAAGGTGTAAAAGTATTCTGGCTGGATGAAGCAGAACCGGAATATACAGTTTATGATTTCGAGAATTATCGTTATCATCTCGGACCGGATATTCAGGTTGGAAATATTTATCCTGTTATGTATGCAAAGACATTTTTTGATGGAATGAAAGCAGAAGGACAGGAGAACATTATCAATCTTCTCCGCTGCGCATGGGCCGGTTCACAGAAATATGGTGCACTGGTCTGGTCCGGAGACATCAAATCTTCCTTCCCGAGTATGAAAAATCAGGTTGCAGCAGGTCTTAATATGGGAATTGCAGGTATTCCGTGGTGGACAACAGATATCGGCGGATTTTTCGGAGCAAATATAAATGATCCGGAATTCCATGAACTTCTGGTCCGTTGGTTTGAATATGGATGCTTCTGTCCGGTTATGAGACTTCACGGATATCGCTGGCCGCTTCAGCCTCAGTATGGTACAACTGGTGGAGCTACATGTGTATCAGGAGCACCAAATGAGGTATGGAGTTACACAGATCAGGTTTGTGAGATTCTGTCAGATTATTTGAGATTAAGAGAGCGCATGCTTCCATATATTACAGAATTGATGGAGGAGGCTCATGAAAAAGGAACTCCTGTTATGCGTCCGCTGTTCTATGACTTCCCGGAAGACAAAGAAAGTTGGAATGTAGAGACAGAGTATATGTTTGGACCAAAAGTTCTGGTAAAACCGATCACAGATGCAGATGCACGTGAGACAGATGTATATCTTCCTGGTGGAGCCTCCTGGACAAATGCATGGACAGGTGAAACCTTTGAAGGTGGACAGAAAGTACATGTGGCAGCACCGATCGAGCAGATTCCATTGTTTACAAGAGATGGTTACAAACTGCCGATGAAATAAAGAAGTTTAAAGATCAGGAGGGTGTCGCAGAATTATCGAGGGATAATTTTCGACACCCTTTTAAAGAACATTTAACCGTGTCACCGCTGATCCAAATGGATGATAAAGGAGAAGAAAAAATGGGAAAAGCAGCAAATTCAAGTATTTCTCTTAAACAGATTCATGTTACAGATAATTTTTGGAATAAATATGTGCATCTGGTAAAGGATGTGATTATTCCTTATCAGTGGGATATTCTGAATGATAAACTGGAAGATGTAGAAACCAGTCATTGTATAGAAAATTTCAAAATTGCAGCAGGAGAAAAAGAGGGAGAATTTCAGGGCGCCGTATTTCAGGATACGGATGTTGCAAAATGGCTGGAAGCAGTTGGTTTTGTGTTAAATTATGAAAGAGATGAAAAGCTGGAAGAATTGGCTGATGAGACGATTGAACTGATCGGACGTGCACAGCAGCCGGATGGATATTTAAATACATATTTTACGATCAAAGAACCGGATGGACGATGGAGTAATCTTATGGAAGGTCATGAGCTTTATACAGCAGGGCATATGATCGAGGCAGCAGTAGCATACTATGAAGCAACCGGAAAACGTAGATTCCTGGAAATTGTATCAAAATTTGCAGATCTTGTCTGCCAGACTTTCGGACCGGAAGAGGGAAAAATCCATGGATATCCGGGACATCAGGAAATAGAACTGGCACTTGTAAAGCTTTACCGTGTAACACGTGAGAAAAAATATCTGGATCTGGCAAAATATTTCATAGATCTGAGAGGTACTGGCAAAAATTATTTTCTGGAGGAGGAAAAGAGACCGGGACATAAGCGTATTTTTCCGGATTTTGTAAATTATGATACCATGTATGCGCAGGCACATAAACCGGTAAGAAAACAGAGGACAGCAGAAGGACACGCTGTAAGAGCAAACTATATGTATTCTGCAATGGCAGACCTGGCATATGAATATCAGGATAAAGAATTACAGCAGGCATGCCGAAACTTGTGGGATAATATGGTGCACAAAAGAATGTATATTACAGGAAGTGTTGGATCTTCTGGATTCTTGGAACGATTTACAACAGATTATGATCTGCCAAATGACAGCAATTATTCTGAGACATGTGCTACGATTGCACTTGCTATGTTTGGAAAGAGAATGGCAGATATGGAGAAGGATGCTTCTTATATGGATGTAGTGGAACGGGCTTTATATAATACACTTTTATCAGGCATAGCTATGGATGGAAAAAGCTTTTTTTATGTAAATCCTCTGGAAGTATGGCCGGTAAGCTGTATGCCGAGAACTTCACGCGAACATGTGAAACCTGTCAGGCAGAAATGGTTTGGTGTTGCATGCTGCCCGCCAAACATTACCAGAACATTGGCATCTCTTGGACAATACATCTATTTCCAAGAAGAAAATGAAATTTACGTAAATCTGTATGTTGCAAATGAAACAGAAGTTACACTTAATGGAGTTCCGTTCAAAATTACGTTAAAAGGAAATTTCCCATGGGAAAACAAGATGACAGTTTCTGTAGATGGTGTGCAAGAAACTGAGGCGATGATCGCATTCAGGGTTCCGGCATATGCAGAGAATTTCAAAATTTTGAGAAACGGTAAAGAAGAGAATCTGACAGAAGACCATGGATATATTAAAATTTCCGGAAAAATGTATAAAGAAACATTTGAAATAAGTTTTGATGCAGAGCCAGTATTTGTTCATGCAAATCCACAGGTAAGAGTTGACAGTGCAAAAGTGGCAGTAGTAAAGGGACCTCTGGTTTACTGTGTGGAAGAAGCGGATAACGGGGAGAATCTTTCTTCTGTTATGGTTAATACTGATCAGAAGATTGAAGAAACATATGATGACGAACTTCTGGAAGGATGCAGTGTACTCCATATAACCGGCAAAAAAATTTCAGAGAAGGGTTGGAATGAAGGAATATTGTATCAGAACAGAAAAGTAGAACTGGAAGATGTTAAATTGACACTGGTACCATATTGTTATTGGGGAAATCGTGAAAATGGAGAAATGCTTGTGTGGATGAAGGAACTTTTTTATATGTAATTCGCTGATAAAATAAAGGAAAAATAAAAGGAGATCACAGAAAAATATGTGGTCTCCTTTTGGTCTGTTCAGTATTTGTTTGATTATAGGCTGACAATTATTTTTTCTTTTTGGAATTATGCTCCGGTTCCGGATTCATCCCGTCGATTATATGCTCAATCATCATCTTTTTTACATAAACATCAAAGCTTAACAGACAGATAAAGGAAAATCTTTTCAGGTTCGCCTGATCTTCTTCATCTGCGTCCCCGAAAGTATCCTGTGCTGTTTTGTATTTGCGCAGAAGGTCTTTTTTCAGGGATTCAATCTGTTCCTTTTCCATGCTGAAAACTTCATTATAAATATAAGTCATATCTTTCTCAGTCATGGATTTAAAATATTTCTGCGTGATCGGTGTGAGCAGAGTCTGGATATCATTGATGGAAAGAATATTCTTGAAATAGTAAATAAAAATCAGCATCAGCACATGTTCTTTGGAATAACGTTTCTTCTCAGGCGGGGGAAGGAGCTTATTCTTTGCATAATTGTTGATCATAGTCTTGGTGAGAATCTTGTCGTCTGCGTAACGTTTGGAAGAAACGAGCTGTTCTTCCATAAAGGTTGTTACCTGATCCATATATAATCCGATGTCTGGAATGTCTTCCGGAGGAATCGGTTCTGTTTTTAATAAGGCGTACAGCCAGTCTTTATAATTATCCAAAATGGTACCTCCATATATTTGATGTGCTCCAGAGTATTTTCAAACACGCTCTGAAGTATATATACAAATGTTTGTGTAACTATATTATATAGTTTTTATTACTATATAGCAAGGGAAAATATCAGGAAAAATATCAGGAAAAATAAAATCTATCTCATAAGTGACAAGAATGGAAAAGTAAGGTATAATAAAAATATATATCTGTCATTTGACAGCGGATATAAAATATATAATAGAGATGTACTTTCGAATCAGATTGTACATAAGTGCAAGGAGGTTTATTATGGGATTATTCAAAAGTCAGCTTGCCAATGTAGTAGAATGGGAAGAATACAGAGATGACGTTATTTTCTATAAATGGAATAACAGTGAGATTAAAAAGGGCTCCCGTTTGATTATCCGTCCGGGCCAGGACGCTATTTTTTTATACAATGGTGTTACAGAAGGTGTTTTTGAAAAAGAAGGAAATTATGATATAGAATCAGATATCATTCCATTCCTAAAGGGATTTAAGTTTGGATTTAACAGTGGCATTCGTGCGGAAGTCATTTTCATCAATACGAAGGAATTTACGATGAAGTGGGGAACGAAACAGGCTGTGAATCTGCCGACAGAGGCTCTGCCAGGGGGAATGCCGATTCGTGCGAACGGAACATTCCAGTTTAAGGTAGGAGATTATCAGATGCTTATTGACAAGGTGGCTGGTGTCAAGAAGCAGTATACAACCGATGAAGTAAGAGAACGTGTATTATCCATGCTTAACCAGCTTCTTCTTCGCTGGATTGTCCGCGAGGGAAAGGATATGTTTAACATTCAGGCAAATGCAGTGGAGATTTCTCAGGGAATCTTAGGGGAACTGAATACAGAGATGCAGAAGATTGGTCTTGCTGCAACCAGTTTCCAGATTGATTCTGTAAGTTATCCAGAAGAAGTCCAGAAGATGGTAACGAAGGTAGCAAGCCAGAGTATGGTTGGCGATATGGGAAGATACCAGCAGATGGCGATGATTGATGCCATGACGAATACAAGCAATAATGGCGGCGGCAATAATATGGCAACAGATATGGCCTCCATGCAGATGGGAATGATGATGGGGCAGCAGATGGTGAACCAGATGCAAAGTGCCATGCAGCAAAATAACCAGAATATGCAGGGACAGGTACAGAATTCAGCTCCGGCACCACAGAATCAGGCGGCAGGACAGGCTTCTGGTACAATACCGAACTTCTGTCCAAACTGTGGTCAGAAGACAGAGGGAAGCAAGTTCTGTCCGAATTGTGGACAGAAGTTAGTAGATTAGCAGCTAGAGCGTGTTTGAAAAATTAGAAAGCAACTGCACGCATCATTTTACTGTATATATTTCGCCTTTGTTTGGGTGGAATTGTCTGTAAATTGTGACGTACATCTTGCTGAAAGTATTTTTCAAACACGCTTTAGTTTGGAAAGGTTGAATAATGAGTATTTATGATACTTTAAATAATGAACAAAGAGAGGCGGTATTTTGTACAGAAGGCCCCCTTTTAATGCTTGCGGGAGCGGGTTCAGGAAAGACCAGATCTCTGACACACCGCATTGCATATTTAATAGAAGAAAAAGGAGTCGCGCCGTGGAACATTTTGGCGATTACTTTTACCAATAAAGCAGCGCAGGAGATGAGGGAAAGAGTAGATGCATTAGTA
>ERZ779866.1765-NODE-1765-length-20855-cov-3.412308_pt1 | contig 20855 bp, 20 predicted proteins | sample MGYA00511248_ERZ779866 | MGnify/ENA primary metagenome ERZ779866 (study PRJEB29588, sample SAMEA2155758) | human gut metagenome | biome: human gut; feature: human-associated habitat; material: faeces | place: Denmark | collected 2008/2010 ... | reverse complement strand
AAGGGGCACATTCGGGGGGCGGCACCTTGCCCGCATAGTCGGCGGCGACTCTTTTGAGACCTCTTATATTTATGGGGTCGTCCATCATATTCCTGCGGCACCTCGCCTCGCAGGCGTGCTCACATATAAATCCGCAGGCTGTGGGAAAAGGATTGTCCTTTCTTATGAGCCTTATGGCGTCCTCATACCGTTTTTCTCCCACAAGAGCTATATAACCCGGTATGTCCACATGGGCGGGACACAGCGAGACGCATGGCACGGTCTGGGTATACTTGCATATGCAGCGACCCTCGTTGACATGCTCCTCATAGTCCTCCCTGCAGCCTATAATGCTCTGATGAACCATGGCCGCCGCTTCGTAGCCTATGGCGCAGTCGGCCGAGTTCATGACGGAAAGCGACAGCTTTTCTATCGTGTCCAGAGTTTCCATGGAGGCTCTGCCCTCCAGCACATCTGTCAGAAGATTTTTAAGCTGCCAAAGCCCTATGCGGCACGGCACGCATTTTCCGCAGGTCTGGGCGTGGCACATCTCGAGAAAAGCCCTCGTCACATCGACGGGGCAAAGCCCCGGAGGGCTCGATTCTATCCTGCGCTCCAGATCCTTATAAAGCCTTTCGACGGTCAGCTGGGCGCTGCCCACCGTAGGCATTTCAAGTCTGCTCATAACATTCTCCTTCCTGTCGTCATATTTTCCTCTTCTCTCTTGGGTTTTCACATCTCATCAAAAAGACAAAAAGAGGCAGAGAACCTCTGCCTCTTGAGCAAGGCAAAGTTTAAAATAAGCTTTACCTTCCGCGCCGTACCGCTTGTTTATATTTATTATACTATATAATTGTATATTTTTCAACTACGCTTTTTCTCTGTCTCTGGTTCTTTGGGGAATTTTCTTTTTGATTGCCCCCGACTGCATGAGGGCGATCTTTGCCGAAGCGGTGCCTATGAGCTCATAGAGCACCGACGAAGAGAGGATTATCGTCACAAGCAGGTCGCCTATCTCGGCGGGCAGAGCCCTCGCCGCCAGATAGCAGAGGCCTATGGCGACGCCTGCCTGGGGCACGAGAGCCGCGCCCATAAAGAGCCTTATCTCTCTCGTGGTGCCCACGGCCAGACATCCTATGTAGGAGCCTATGTACTTGCCTATTATCCTTATTATAAAATACGCGCAGCCCACTATGCCGAAGGAGGCCAGAAGGCCAACATTGAGCCTTGCGCCCGAAATGACGAAAAACAGCAGCATTATGGGAGGTGTGAAGGAGTCTATCTGGTCAAACAGAAACTCGTCGCCCGTTGTGTTCATATACACCGTGCCGAAGACCATGCATGCCATGAGGGGGGATATATCAAAGGCGACGCATATGCCCGACAGGAAGAGAAGCAGAGCCAGCATGACTATAAGGCGGTTGTCGCGGCTTCTCTTGGGCCACAGCAGTTTTTTGAGCCATATTCCGAAAACAGCTCCCAAAAGAATGGCCAGTATGTTGTATATGATGGGCAGAACCACACTGTCAAAGGGCACGGAACCCATCTCCATGGAGTTGACCACCGATATGGCCATGGAAAACACCAGAAGGCAGACCACATCGTCGAGAGCCACCACCTGCAAAAGCTTGTCGACAAACTCTCCCTCGGCTCTGTACTGCTTTATGGTCATCATGGTGCTGGCGGGAGCCGTGGCCGTGGCTATGGCGCCCAAAAGCAGGGAAAGCTCTATGTCAAGGCGGAATATGAAGTACATGCAGACCGTCACCAAAGCACCCGCGAATATCGACTCGGCCAGAGTTATTATGATGACGCTCTTGCCGCTGCGCTTTAATACCTCGGCCTTCAAAAAGCGTCCCACGCCGAAGGCTATAAAGGACAGGGCAACATCGCCCACAAAGCCCATGCTGTCCAGCATCTCAAAGGGCAGAAGACCCAGCACATATGGGCCTATTATTATGCCCGCCACTATGTAGCCGCTGACCTTGGGCAGTTTTGCCTTGTTGGTTATCCTTGTAAAGAGAAATCCCGCCGTCAGAAGCACGCCCAGAAGAAGAAGTATCAAAGCCTCGTGACCTATGCTGTGTACGGCCGAATCTATGTAAGCTCTTATCATGCTCATCACATTCATATCTGCATCTCCTCTCTATATTGTTTATATTTTTTAGTTCTTATACACAAAAAATATTGCAAAAGAGCTTGTAATTATGTTGTTTATATGATATACTGTCTCTATCATAAAGTCAAATTATCTTTTTATTACATATCATAAGTTTTTGTAATGGAGGCGGTAAAATGACAGACATAAAGCTGGATACTCTCTTGATGGTATATGAAAAAAAGAGTTTTACCAAGGCGGCCGAGGCCCTCTCGCTGACTCAGCCCGCCGTCAGCAACCACATAAACCTTTTGGAAAAAGAGCTGGGCATCACCATATTCAACCGCAGCAAATCCAGCCTCAAAACCACCGAGGAAGGGGAAATTGTGGTAAAATACGCCCGCCGCTTAAGGGCTCTCACCTGTCAGATGAAAGAGGAGCTGCGCTCTGCCAAAAAGGGCGGCACCCTCGTGAGGGTCGGCATAACCCACACCGCAGAGAGCAATTTCATCGCCGAGGTGCTGGCCCGATACGCCTCGGAAAATCAGGGTGTGAACATAAAAATAATAACTGATACCATAAATAATCTTTATGACAAACTTTCGGCCTATGAGCTCGATGTGGCCATAGTTGAGGGCAGACTGCCCGATGAGGAGATAAATTCCGTGCTTTTGGACACCGACCGCCTCATGTGCATAATCTCCCCCTCCCACCCTCTTTCGAGAAAGAGCATAGTGTCCCTTGAGGACATTCAGAAGGAGAGACTTTTGCTCCGTCTTTCCTCTTCGGGCACTCAAAACCTCTTTATTTCCCACCTTGAAAGCATAAATATGTCGATAAAGAGCTTCAATGTCATTTTGGAGGTGGACAATGTGGCCACCATAAAGGATCTGGTGCGAAAAAACTTCGGAATATCCATTCTCGCCCGCTCGGCATGCCTTGACGAGCTCAAAAAGGGCAAGCTTCTCGCCGTGCCCATACAGAACCTCAGCATGATAAGGGAGACCAACCTGCTGTACCACAAAGATTTCAACCATCCTTATATAATAGAGGAACTGACCAAATTATATGACAAGACCTCGAGGGTATATAAATGAGAGCCGGCGGCTCTCATTTTTTTGTTTTTTGAGGAATGTTCTGTAAAATGGTTAAAATATGCAGAATGCTGTTTTTTCGACTTTTAACGACATTTTACGCGGCGATACTGCAATATCATTATAAAAAGACAGTTTTTTCGTTTGTTCTAAATATTAAACGAGGGCCGTACAGTCACAAAAATAACTGTAAATATCTGTCAGTTGACTTTTATGTGACCACATGATATAATACGAACGAAGTAAACAATGGTGCCTCTCACTAAGGCGCCGCGTGAGGTTAAATGTCCGTTCTTTGGTACACTTGCCTCTGAATTACCTTTTTTTCTCTTTTTATCTGTTGCATTTACACATTTTTGTGTGTAAAATGTAATTTGAACGGATCGCCAACCCTTAAAAACAAAAAACAGGAGGAATAAAATTGAAAAGATTTATTTCATCGGCACTGGCAGCTTCCATGATTTTAGGCTCTGCCACATTCCCGTCTCTCGCATCTCAGTTCTCCGATGTAAACGGACACTGGGGCGAAAACGCCATTGAGCGCTGGCTCTCCTACGGCATAGTAGAGGGCGATGAGCACGGCAACTTCAATCCCGACGCCGTCACAAGCCGCGCACAGATGGCTCAGTTTCTCGCAAATCTTCTAAACCTCAAGGCTAAAGCCGACATCTCCGGCTACGGCGATGTCAATGTAAACGCATGGTATGCCGACGCTCTTTCCAAGTGCGTTGCAGCAGGCATTCTCAAGGGCACAGATGAGGGTCTCTCCCCCGACGCACAAGTCACAAGAGAGCAGGCTTTCGTAATGTTCGCCCGCGCAGTCGGCATTGACGAGCAGAACAGCATGAACACAGCATACCCCGATTCGGCCTCCGTTTCCGGCTGGGCAGAGGGTTATATCAACGCTCTTATCAACGAGGGCTATATCTCCGGCACAGGCGACGGCACAATAGCTCCCCTTGCAACCATCAACCGCGCCAGCATCATGCAGCTTTTTGACAATACGATAACCCACTACGCCAATGTTCCCGGCACAGTTCTCGATGTGAACGAATCGGGTCTTGCTCTTGTAGTTGCCGACGGCGTCACAGTCAAGGGCAACGCCGACACTCTGGTTGTAACATCTAAAAATGTAAACCTTGACGGCGCAAAGATTACAAACCTCGAGATCGTCACGGCAGACAGCTCGGTGTCTCTTTCGGGCGGCGCCACAGTTGAAAATGCCAATATAGCTCAGGCGGCAGACGGTGCTTCTCTCAATGTGGACAAGTCCTCCACAGTCAATACACTTGTCTCGGGCGGTGAGAATGTAACCGTTTCGGGCGAGGGTACAGTTAAAGACGCTGTGGTCAGCGGCAACAACACAGCCATCGACACAGCCGGCACAAACCTCAAGGTTGAAGAGGGCGTAACAGGCACAACAAACAACGGCACTTCGGTCGAGGGCGGCACAACAGTCGAAACCAAGCCCGAGTCTCCCTCCACAGGCGGCGGCAATGACAGCGGCGGAAGCACTCCTTCTGCTCCCACAGAGGAAGAAGTCGAAGCAGACATCAAGGATATTGTCAATAAGGCCGATGAATATGAATATTCCGATAATTATGTATATTCCGGTGTATATACCGTCACAGAGGACGGCGACACTCTCACTATAAACAGCGTGTATGACGCCGCTGCTTTGATGACAAATCCCGATGTTCTGACACATGACCTTGCTCGTTTCCTCGGTGCTCTCCACCGCACAGACGACGGCGCAACAGTCAAGAGCATTGTGTATAACGGAAATACCTACACATGGGATACCGAAGGCACACTCCTCGGCTCCAACTGGAAAAACGGCGATACAACCCTTGTATCTGCAATAGTTGCAGATGTGCTTGCCGGCAACAATTACGGCATCACTCTCAAGGGCAATTCCTCTGCCGAAGTCGCAGTTGCATTTAACTCCGAGCTGACAGCTTCCAACGAAGCAGGTCTCACAGCAGCTCTTGCCACAGGTCTTGATGTCACAGTCAAGGGCACAATAGGCAGCGAGAGCGAGTACGGCACCTACACAGTGGCACGCCCTGTCACAATCAAGGGTGAAAACGGCTCCAAGGTATACGGCTCCTTTATAGTCAAGGCCGACGGCGTCGCATTTGACGGCATGAACATCAAGAACGAGGGCAGCGAGGCAAGCGACAGCTCCTCGAGAAATGCAATAAACGCCTATACAAACAAAATCGCAATAACAAACAGCACATTTGAGTCCGACAACAAGTTTGCCAACGGCATAGTCATCTTCCCGTCCGATGAGAGCGTGGATTTTGACATCACAGGCAACACCTTTATCGGCTACAACCAGGATCTTGAAGGCTGGTCCACATCGGCCCTCATAATCACAGGCGGCTACAACATGGCAGGCAAGCCCTTCTTTGAGATTTCCGAGACTTCGAAGGACGCCTCCAATGTCAATGACGACGCCATAGTCAGAAACAACACCTTTGAGAGCTGCTCCAAGAACTACTCGAGAACAAGCTACACAACAGGTTCCGAGGTGGTCTTTGCAGCCTACAACTACAACGCTCTTTCGAGAGCAGGCAAAAACGCAGTCTTTTACTTTGACGCAGACAAGGACATAGTCGATCTCTCCGAAAAAGAGAGCATCAGCTCCGACATTATCATCATGGACGGCGGCGATGTCAAGATAAACGCCAACGCTTCCAAGCTCCCCGAAAACTGCGAAATCACAGTTGAGGCAGGCGGCGGCAGACAGCACAAGCAACGGCAGCCGCATCGAGATAATCGGCAACGATTCCTCCTCGAGAATCAATCTCACAGAGGGCAATGCAGTGTTCACTTTCGGTGAGACAGGCACAAAGCCGACACTTGCCATCAACGGCACAGCCAATGTTCCCGCTTCTGTCACAGCCTACAACCACTTCGGTTCCGAGGGCGACATCATCGGCATTGAGATGACTGTAAACGGCGGCTTCACAGTCGACGGCACATTCAAGGTTTCCAGCGCCAACAGCACAGGTTCTACCCTTACAATCGCAGACGGCTCTGCCCTCACAGTAAACGGCACACTCTCTGTCGCCGCCAAGGGCACAGTTGTAAACAACGGCACAATGACAGACAACGGTTCCTTTGTAAACAACGGAACATTTACAAACAACGGCAGCTTTGAGTCCTCGGGCGTTCTGGGTACAATTCTTGAAGCCACAGGCTACACCTACGAGGACAGAGAGTATATCGGCAAATTTAATCCGGTTATCCTCAGCGGCACAGCGGTTCGCTTTGACGGCGCATATTCCAAGGAGCAGGCCGCTAAGGAGGAAGGCTCTGCCATTATGAACGACATGGCCCGTTTCCTCGGCGCTCTTCACCGCATAGATGACGGCGCTTCCGTAACAAAGCTCACCTACAAGGACACAGAGTACACCTGGAACGCAGAAGGTATTCTGGCAGGCTCCAACTGGGAAGACGAAAGCGGCAAGACTCTTGTTTCGGCTATTATAGACGATTACAAGCAGAATTCCTTCCAGCTCAATCCCATAGAGATCACTGTAAACGATGAGGTCGAAATGACCCTCAACGCTTCTGTCGGTCAGTAATTTATACTGTTTAAAAAATACGGAACGCCCAAAGGCGTTCCGTATTTATATTGCGGCAAATATAAATATTTCCGTTCGGCACGGCGAAAATTCAAATTCGAATTGTAGGGAACGACCTTGTGTCGTTCCGCCAAAATCTGCGGCATTATGAATCTCTGCAAAGCGGCATTGACAGCCGTTCCCTACATACAGCCCATTGGGGCAAAACCGTCCCCTGTTGACACTGTATTTCAAATAGTGTATAATAGTAGGGAAAGGTTGTGATATTTTGTTTTCCGCGTTAAAGCCGAAAAACTGCCTTGTCTGCCTTTTGGGCAGCGCTATTCTGGCCTTCGGCTTGTTCAACATCCACTCTTTCTCGGGGGTCACCGAGGGGGGTGTGCTGGGAATGACCCTGCTTTTGGAAAAGCTTTTTTCCGTCTCGCCGTCAGTCAGCGCCATAGTGATGAATGTGTGCTGCTATCTTTTGGGCTATAAGCTTTTGGGCCGTTCCTTTATTCTCTATTCCGCCGTCGCGGGCGGAGGATTTTCGTTTTTCTACGCCGTATTTGAAAAAATGGGGCCTGTCTTCCCCTCTATGGGAGATTTTCCCCTGCTTGCCGCCGTTTTGGGGGCATGTTTCGTCGGCGTCGGAGTGGGTCTCTGCGTTCTGGCAGGAGGCGCCCCCGGTGGGGACGATGCTCTCGCCATGTCGCTGACAGGAGTTTTAAAGCTCGACATACAGTGGATATATCTCATATTCGACCTCATTGTTTTGGTGCTTTCCCTGTCCTATATACCTCTTTCAAAGATTGCCTACTCCCTGCTCACAGTGCTGATATCGGGTCAGCTCATCGGTCTCATGCAAAAGCTGCCCTTTTTGAAAGATTCACCGAAAAAAGAGACCGAAACAGCATAAATAAAAAAGGAACGGTTTTCCCGTTCCTTTCTTTTTTACTCAAAATATGTGACGATTTCCTCGAGATCCTTGCGTTTTTTGACCCTTAAACCGTCGTTCTTTGCATAGCCCACCGCGAGAATGAGCTTTATCTTCTTGTTCTCCATGCCGAGAGCCGAAAGCACCTCGTTTTCGTCAAAGGAGCCCATGATGCAGGTGGAAAGCCCCTGCTCCAAGGCGGCGTAGCACAGGTGAGCCACGGCGATGCCTATGTCCATTTCGGCGTATTTCTGACTTTTAACTCCGCCGATTAAGGTGGCTTCTTCCTCGAAAACCACTATAAAGGCGGGGCAGTCGCATGTGAACTTGTTGAGACCCTTTGTCTGAGTGGCTTTGGCTATCTTTTTCGCCCTCTCGCCGCCGTTTACCGCGGCAAAGCTCCAGGGCTGCGAGTTGCAGGCAGAGGGGGCAAGCCTTGCGGCGCCGACGCATTTCATAAGCTGTTCTTTTGTCACAGGCTTTGCGCCGTCGTAGCTGCGGCAGCTCTCTCTTTTTTCGGTCATCTCAAAAAATGTCATAGCTGTCCTCCTTGAAAAGTATTTCATGGCTGAATTTTACAGCATTTTGCCCTGTCTGTCAAATGTCCCTTTTTTCAAAGCTCATTTTCCAGAAGTCCAGCTCGAAAAGGCTGGATTTTTTGAAAACTTCCGAAAGTCTCGCCTTTTCCTCCTCAGTCACGCCCGAAAGCTTTTCCTCGGCAAAGGCGCCCCACTTTTCGCAGAGCTTCAGGTAATTTTCCGACACATACTCCCTGACAAGGGGCCAGTATCTGCCCTTTTCGGCCTCTTTTTCGGTCTTTAAAGCCTCATCAAATATCCAGTAATAGCTGAACATACAGGGCAGAGTCGCCATGAGCAGTTCCTTTTCCTGTCCCTCTTTGCAGAAGGACAGCATGTACTCGCAGTAGGCGCGGCAGGTCTCCCTCATGGGCATCTTGTCTATCTTTTCGTCGGAAAGATTCCAGCTTTTTACATATTTTGCCCTGACGGCGTCCTCGTTCTCCTGCACAAAGCCCAAAAGGGAGTAATAGACCCTGATGTCTTTAAGACTGCGGCTTTGATGCATGGCATAGGCGAAAACCCTTGCGTATTCCCTGAGATACAGGGTGTCCTCTATTATGTAGCCCTTGAACTTCTCCTCGTCAAGACTGCCGTTTACAAGCTGCTTTACAAAGTCTGTTTCGAGGCATTTCTGCCACACAGGCAGGCTGTTTTCCACTATTTCTCTCATTACGCTCATGGGTTTTCTCCCTTTCTCAAAGATTTTGCCAATGCGGCGGTGGGCGCCGCCATAAGGCACACTATGCTTAAAAGTATCTCTGTGCCCTGGCTTCCCATATTATATATTATTGTATACTTCCACACTCCCATGCCCTCGGGGGCGTAGGCGCCGAAAAACAGGGCTCCGGCGAAGATGTGTCCCAAAAGGTTTATGATTCCCGCAAGGGACAGACCTAAAAGCTTGTTTTTGCCCTTCTGTCCGAAAATGCCGGCAAAGCCGAGACCGACGGTGCACACAAGGTGCTCCACGAAAAATTGCATGGGATGGACGGGCGCCCAGGCGGGCGACAGAGCCGTCAGCAAAAGAGCCGTGACCAGACCCGAAGCCAGCGCCGTCTTGTATGAATAGACCAGCGACAAAAGCATTATGGGCGCCACGCTCAAAAGCCTGACGCTTCCTCCCGTGGGCAGGGGTACTCTTATGAGGTCGAGTATATAGGTGAGGGCGGCAGTCATGCCTATAAGGCATATGTCTCTCGTCTTGAGTTTCACTCCCCTCGCCGCGATGACGGCGGCGATGAGCACTCCGAAGGTATATATGTATATGGCGGCGTTAATCATTGTACTCACCCTTTACGGCAAAGGCGTGATTCAAGGGACCTCTGCCCTTGCCGAGATCCAGTCCGTCCTTAAGGCACAGGGAGAGATACCTCTTGGCGTTTTCTACGCTCTGCTCCAGTGTGTATCCCTTGGCAAGGTTTGAGGCTATGGCGCTCGAAAGAGTGCAGCCCGTGCCGTGGGTGTTGGGATTGTCTATCCTCTCGCCCTTGAACCATCTGCCGCCGTTTTTAGAGTACAGATAGTCGTTGGCGTCGTTGAGATTGTGTCCGCCTTTCAAAAGCACGGCGCAGCCGTAGCTTTTATATATCGTCTGGGCGGCCCTCTCCATGTCTTTCTCGTCCTTTATCACGGTGTCCGCTATGACCTCCGCCTCGGGAATATTGGGCGTGATGACGGTGGCCAATGGGAAAAGACAGGTTTTAAGGCTCTCTATCGCCTCGTCCTTAAGGAGTTTGGAGCCGCTTGTCGACACCATGACAGGGTCGACGACGATGTTTTTTGCCCCGTATTCCTTGAGCTTTTCGGCGATGGTTTCGATCAGACCGGTGCTGCTGACCATGCCTGTTTTGACCGCCTGAGGGAAAATATCCTCAAATACGCAATCCAGCTGTTTGGCCAGAAATTCCGGTGATACCTCGTAAATGTCATAGACGCCGGTTGTATTCTGGGCAGTAAGAGCCGTGACGGCGCTCATGGCGTAAACCTTATGAGCCGTCATGGTCTTGATATCTGCCTGGATGCCGGCGCCTCCGCTGGAATCGCTTCCGGCGATTGTCAATGCTGTGTACATAGTTGCTCCTTTCTTTTTAAGCCATTCACAAGCATAACTTTTGTTTAAAGCGACAAAAGGTGGTGCCCCCAATTTGCCCCTTATTTACTTATTTATTTTACTGTGTCCTTGAGGACAGCTCTCAAAAGCTCGGCCGCCGCCTTTTTGTCCTTTTGGGCAAATACGGCGCTCGACACGGCTATGCCCGAAATGCCGCTGCCTTTGAGAAGGTGTGCGTTCTGAGCCGTCACTCCTCCTATGGCCACGACGGGTATGCCGAGAGCCGTTATGTTTTTGAGCTCCTCAAGGCTTAAAGATACCGTGTCGGTCTTGGTGGAAGACTGAAATACCGCCCCCGAGCCGATGTAGTCGGCCCCGTCGGCTATGGCCTTCTGAGCCTCCTTTACATTGTGGGCGCTGGTGCCTATGATAAAGTCTTCTCCCAAAAGCTCCCTGGCTTTTGCCACCGACATATCCTCCTGCCCCACATGGACTCCGTCCGCCCCTATCTCCTTGGCGATTTCAACCCTGTCGTTTATTATGAAGGGCACGCCGTAGCGGGCGCAGACCTCCTGCACTTTTAAGGCGAGGGCGCGGAACTTTTCGTCTCCGAGATGCTTTTCTCTAAGCTGGACGCAGGTCATGCCCCCTTTTATCGCCTCCTCGACGGCGTGCTCCAAGCTCTCGCCCGAGAGATGGCGCCTGTCGGTAACTCCGTAGAGCAGCAGGTCACCCGGTGATATCTTCATGTTTTCCTCCTTTTCCGCCCTTACTTTACATCTATGGTCTCTTCCATCTTTTTAAGAGCCCCGCTCTTTTTGAACACGGCGATGAGGACAAATGCTATGATGGAGCCGCCTATCGTCGACACTGCGAAGGGCATTACATAGGTGAAAAGAGCCGCCTCGGCGTTGCCCAGTATGAGCTTTGCCATGGGGAAAGCCAGCATGCCGCCCAAAAGGGCTGTGCCTATTACCTCGGCAATACATGTAAGACCTATGTTTTTGACCTTCATGTATGTAAGTCCGCACACGAGGGCTCCCACCATGCTGCCGGGGAATGCCAGAAGTGTTCCCGTGCCCATGATATTTCTCAGAAGGCTGGTGCAGAATGCCATTCCGACCCCGTACCAGGGGCCGAGAAAGACGGCTGCCAGCACATTTACCATGTGCTGTACGGGGAAGCACTTAGAAGCTCCCACAGGGATGTAAAGGGGTGAACAGGCCACGCCGAGGGCGATCAGCATGCCTGCAAGGGCAAGTTTTCTAATCTGTCTGTTTTTCATATTATCCTCCTTACGGCAACAAAAAAGGACGCGCCAGCGCACGCCCAAACAGAATATGCTCCCTACGCTGGCATTACCCAAACAGGTTATAAGGGTCGAAACACCGGTTTCCTCTCAGCCGCATGGCTCCCCTTTTGTTGTCATGTATAGATTATATCACTCTTTTTGGGCAGTTGCAACACCCGAGAAAAGTTTTTTTACCGTAATCAATATATTTTTAACAAAATATCTTGCACAATGCCTTGATTTAGTATATAATTATCATATAAACAAATACAGATAAACCGAAAGGAGTTTATGTATGAATAGAATCATCACACTTAGCCGTGAGTTCGGCTCGGGCGGCAGAGAGCTTGGCAGAAGAATCGCCGAGCAGCTCGGTATCGCCTATTATGACAAGGAAATACTCACTCAGATCGCCGAAAAGACCCAGCTGGCAGAGAGCTATGTCCAGCAGATTATAGAGAGAAAGCCCCCTATGTTCTTCCCCATCACCATAGGTCAGTCTTTCGCCCCCATATCGACAGCCGAGTTCGACCCCACCTATAAGGTTCTCCGCCATCAGCACGAGATAATCACCGAGATGGCTCAGAAGTCCGACTGTCTCATAGTGGGCCGCTGCGCCGACTATATTCTGAGAGACATGAATCCCCTGAGGCTCTTCGTCTACGCAGAGAAGGAGCACAAGCTGGCCCGCTGCATCAAGAACGCCCCCGTTGGAGAGGACCTCTCCAACAAGGAGCTCGAGAAGAAGATCGCAAAACTCGACAAAAACCGCGCCGAGTACTATGAGTTCTTCACAGGCAAGAGCTGGGGCGACATCAGAAACTACGACCTGTGCATAAACACCACAAACTTCGAAATAAAGGATCTTGCAAACCACATCGTCGAAGGCATCAAGCACGGTTCTCTTTAATAGAAAACTCCGCCCCCTGTAGCAGTCGTCTATAAAGCAGACCAATTAAAAAATATTATATGTACGACTGCCCTGGTAACAAAGCAAGCAGCATATTTCATATACACACCGAGGAAAATATTTACTATCTTTCCTCGGTGATGTTTTGTTATAAAAAATCATTTGTAACACGAATGGAGAGATATTAAATGAAATCATTATATATATTTTTATTGATATTTATGACATTATTTTCTCTTGTTGGCTGTGGAGAACAAACAATGCAAGCATCAACCTCTGAGCAATCACAAGCAAATGAAACTTTAACAGAAGAAAAAGAAACATATCAGATTGGAGATATTGTAGATTTTGGAGATTACAAATGGAGAGTCTTAGATATCAAAGATGATAGGGCACTACTTTTGACCGATGAGATCATTGATTTAGACTATATCAATATTACAGAAGAAACCAGAAACGCTATAGACAGCGTAATATCAAATCGTCCTCAGTTATATAACGCGCTTTCTGATTATGAAGGTTGGACTATTTTAACAGATGACAAAGTTTTTTCTGAGGGAAACAGTTTTTATGATAATTGGATCAGTCTGCTTAAAGAAGATACTGATAACAAATTGCTTGAACCTTCCGATTTGCGTAAATCTGTAAACTGGGAAAATTGCAGTTTAAGGAATAAGCTAAACACAGAGATGTCTTTTTCTGAAAAAGAATGGGAGCAGATTATTGAAACAGAGGTTATTAATCCCACAGGAAATGGTGAGTCTACATATGATAAAGTGTTTTTGCTGTCCACCGAGCAAGTTGAGCACTATTTCCCTAGAATTGAAGAACGAGGTGCAAAGGCTACAAGTATATCCGACGAGATGCTTCTTCGCTGTCTAAAAGATTTTCATGTAGTAGGCCAACTTTCTGGTTCATTATGCGATTCTATTTTGAGTCTGCCAAACGGCGGTGAGTTTTATTGGTGGGCTGTTGAGGAAAATTCGAATGATTTTTTAGGGGTCCATATTGGTGTGCAAGAACAATTAGATTCTATTGCTCCTGCGTATTCAATAGCAGGCGTTCGCCCTGCTATTTGGATTTCTATTAAAGAATAGCAATTTCTATTGAAAACACAAAACAGAGGTACTATACAATGAGAGAAAAGTTTAGAGAATATTTAATATCACAAGGTTATAAAATTATTACGCCAAAAGGAAAACCAAGTACTGTAGGTGACTATATAAACAGAGTGGATAATGTCTGTAAGTATGAAGGTATGACATATGAAACTCTCGCTTATAACATAGGTCATATTCTATCTGAATACGAAGTCGGTGGTAAGAAAGAAGCTCTTGGAAGAAAATCTCATAATGCAGTAATCAATGCTTTACGTAGATTTCGAGAATTTATTGATAATTAACTTTTCTTATAAAATAGTTATCCTTATTGACTATAAAACATCCATTATAAAGCCATATCAACGGGCGGTTTTTTTACGGCTTATTATTGTCACATTTTAAAACATTTTGTCGAAAATTACATTTCAAACATTAAATTATTGTTCTTTAAATACAATGATAACGGTTTAGTTCTGTGCTATACTTGTATCAACCAATAAAAGGGAGGAATAAATCATGTATGAAACGGTAAACAATCTCTCGTCCGTCATGGCCACCGTGAGAAACGGCAAAATGCAGGACACCATAGGCGACATACAGAAAAGCGGCCGCACAGTTCTCAAAGGCGGCAGGGTTATAGACCCCAAAAACGGCATCGACGCCGTAAAGGACATCGCCTTTGAAAAGGGCGAAATCACCCTTGTATCTGACGACATCAAACCCGAAAAGGGCGACATCGTGGTAAACTGCGAGGGACTTCTCGTCGTCCCCGGCCTTATCGACATGCACCTCCATCTGGGAGACCTCTTTGAAGTGACCACCAACCCCATAATGGGCGCGGCACAGGACGGCGTCACAATGGGTCTTTCCCCCGGAGCAGGCAACACATTTATGGCTCCGTCCCTTCTCGGCGCGGAAATCGACCGCGGCCTGCCCATGAACCTCGGCGTATATCTCGGCGCCTGCAATGTTCTCGGCACAATGCTCTCTGTGGAAGAGATAATAAAGCTCTTCAAGGGCGAGCTCGATGACGAGACAGCATCGAGAAAAATGTCGAGAAACGGCATAACCATCACGACAGCTCCCCTCACCGTCGGCATCAAGGACCACATGGGCCACTTTATCATGTCCGACGAGAACATCGAAAAGATCTTTGAGATCACCGACAAGGCAGGTCTCATCTATATGTCCCATACACAGGACCCCGCCCACGCCGAAAGACTTGTATCCCTCTCCAAGGGCAGAAGACTTCATCTGGCTCACGCCACTGCGGCAGGCTGCGGCTCTCACGCCGACGCCGTAGAGGGCATGAAGAGAGTTCTCGCCCTTGTAAACGGCAAGAACATCTCGGCTGAGTTTGTCACAACAATGCTGAGAAAAGGCAGAGGCAGCCGCGAAGGCTTGCAGATGCCCAAGGAAGCACAGCAGGTGGCATACGACGCTCTGGCATCGGGCAAGGTCAACATACTCATCTCGGACGGTCAGAACGACGCCACAATGAAGGGCTTCGGCGACACGAGAGACAATATCCCCGCAATTCTGGAGCTTGCCGAAATGGGCGTATGGTCGCTCTCGCAGTCGGTGGCTTCCATGACCTATAACCCCGCAAAGCTCATCGGTGAAACCACCCACAACCCCTGGTGGACAGAGAAGTGCGGCCACATCGGCGCAGGCGCTCTCGCCAACATCACCGTCATCGACCCCGACGACAAGCTTGCCACCTATACAATAGTCAACGGCAACATCGTCTCGTTTGAAAACCGCATCGTCAGAAGAAATTCCGGTGCGGGCGGCTGGATATCCAAGTTCGGCATGCTGAGAAAGACAGGCATAGGCGATTTGGCAGCTTTCAGCTACACAAAATAAATCAGAAAAGGAAGAATACAAAATGTCTTACATAAGCGATAATTTCTGCGCATCACTCCTCAAAGAATTCATAAACACCGACACCCGTCAGCCCGAGGGCAACGAGGCGAGAATGGTAAAAGTCGTGCTTTCCCATTTCCCCGAAAATATTGAGAAAAAGGTCATCGACCACGGAAACGGCCGTGAGACCCTCATCATCAAGATAAAGGGCGAAAGCGAGACGGGCGGTGTGGCTTTTGTAGGACATACCGACACGGTGGCCACGGGCGATGTCTCCAAATGGAGCTTTGACCCTCTGGCTGCCTGCGAAAAGGACGGCTATATCTACGGACGCGGTGCCGCCGACATGAAGAGCGGCGACTGCTCCATGATTGCCGCCGCTTTGGAGACCCTCTCTCTTAATAAAACTCCCAAAGAGCCCATATACCTCTGCTTTACAGCCGACGAGGAAGTGGGCGGTCTGGGCGCCCTCGCCGTTGCAAAAGACGAGTGGATGCAGACCGTAAAGGCCTTTTTTGTAGCCGAGCCCACAAATGAGGACATCGGCGTGTGCGAAAAGGGCGCTCTGTGGCTGAGAATCAAGACGACGGGACGCCTTTCCCACGGTTCAAGACCCGAGGTGGGCATAAACGCCGTCGAAAAGACCATGGAGTTTTACAGCCGCTTCCTGCCCCTTGTAAACCGCACAAGCTGTGACAAGTATCTGGGCAGCACCACCGTCAGCGTCACAAAGCTTCAGGGCGGCATTATGACAAATGTCATTCCCGCCTACTGCGAGATGGAGCTCGATATGCGCACCCTCACCGACATCGACCATGACAAAGTAATCGAGGGAGCCAAAAAGCTGGCAGAGACCATGGCGAATGAAAAGGAAGGTCTTTCCATAGAGATAGAGGTCATCAACAACCGTCCCGCAGTCGCCACTCCCGAGGATCACCCCTTTGTGGAGGCTGTCGCCGAAATATGCCGTGAAAACGGCCTCAAGGACGGCAAAAAAGGTCTTTTCTTCTACACCGACGCCTCTCAGGTCATACCTGCCGTAAAAGCTCCCTTTGTAATTTTCGGTCCGGGCGACGACCTCATGGCTCATCAGACCGACGAAAGAGTCGAGATAAGCTCCATGACAAGAATGGCAAAGGTGTACTTCGACTACATTAAAAAATACTGTTTTTAGGGGGATAAACCATGTCAGACAGTAAAAAAACAAAGCTCGGCTCTCCTCTCGGTCTGCTTCTGACCCTGATCGTGGGCTTTGCATTTTACTTTATAATTCCCGCCATATCGGGCGCAGGACAGACTTTGGCTTACAGCTCGATAATCGACGGCATAACAAATGATTTTATAAAACAGATATACTGGTTCTTTATGAACTTCACCGAGCCCAACTTTTTCGCCGGTATCTTCTCCGGTATAATGGTGATAGTGGGCGGCTTTGTGGCATGGCGCCTCAGCATAAAGAACTCCAAGTACAGCGGATTTGACATATGCTACGGCAGCTCCGCCATGTGGCCCTATGTTCTGGCTTCCCAGCTCATATCGCTGGCTCTCGCCCTCTTCGTATTCGGCTACATCGGCTGGTTTGACGCCGCCGAGGGCGTCACATGGATACCGACCTTTATAGCTGTGGTCGGCGCTCCGCCCTCCATCATGCTGCTCTACGGCCCCAGTATTCCCGCCCTTCTCACAGGCTCGATTCTCGGCGGCCTCGTGTGCGCCCCCGTGTCCTATTGGCTGGGAAATACAGTAATTCCCATGCTGGGCGTTCCCGGCGTCGTGGCCAATGTGACGGCCATGGCAATCTCGGGCATCATGATATGCATGGTGGTCAAGATACTTCCCTTTGTAAAGAAAGTTCCCGTAAAGCCCCACCGCAAGACTCCCAAGCCCGAGGAGAATGTATACAGCCCCCTCTGGTCTCTGAGAAGAGCTCTCGCCGAGTTTACAGAGCCCCATTTCTACGGCAATGAGGTGGCCTCCATATTCCTTCTCATCGGTCTGCTCATAGATACCGTCATATCGGGCGATATGTCGGGCTACGGAGCGGGCGGTCAGACCATGGGCGCTCTGGTGCTCTCCCAGTTCATAGGCGCAGGCGTCGGCATATTCCTCTACGCCCACAAGTTTGAAAAGGGCGGCTGGTACGCCACATATGTGCCTGTGGTTTCGGTAGCCCCCGCCTGCGTGCTCATGTTCGGCGGCACTCTGCCCGTCGCTATTATCTCGGGCGTGCTTGGCGGCATTTTGGGCGGCCCCGTAGCCGAGTTCTTCTCGGCAAAACTGCCCGAAGATGTCCACGGCACCAACGCCAATGTCCTGTCCATGGCTCTTTGCACCTGCATAGTCGCCATAGTGCTCCAGGGTCTCGGCTTCTAAACATACCTTATAAGAAAAGAGCCCTTCGGGGCTCTTTTTTTGCTTTTTAATCTGATCTGTGCTAAAATATCCTTATCATTTACAAAAGGAGACCCCGTATGCTGACAGTAAAGGAAATGCTATCCATGCCCCCTCTCAAAGGGCTTGAAATAGTGGCGGGCAAAGGGGGCGAAAACCGCACCGTCTCGACGGTCAGCGTCATGGACGCCCTCGACATATACCGCTGGATGAAGGGCGGAGAATTTCTCATCACCTCGGGCAACCCCGTAAAGGAAGACCCCTCCTACATAGCCCCCCTCATCGAAAAGCTCAACGAAAACGGCGCCAGCGCCTTCGGCATAAAGACGGGGCGTTTTCTCGGCTCTATCCCCAAGGAGGCTCTCGACACCGCCGACAGGCTGAGCTTTCCCCTCATATACATTCCCAACGAGTTCGCCTTTACCGACATAATAAACCCCGTGCTGAGAGAGGTCATCGACAGGCAGTCGAGGATTCTCGCCATGTCGGAAAAGATACACCGCTCCTTTACCCGCCTCGCCATAACCGAGCAGGGCGTCGAGCAGATACTTCTGACCCTGAGCCGAATAATCGGCAGGGAGACCGCCTTTTACGACCTCTATTTCTCCCGTCTCTTTGTGCCTTCGGGCTTTGAGCTCAAAGAGGAGATAGAGAGCCTGCCCGGCTCCGACCTCTCGAAAGACCTTCCCCGATATTTTGACACCTACCCCGTCTCAAACCTCTCCATGGGCTACGGTCTCATCGTCATGGGAAAGAGGACGGGCGAGACGATAGACCGCTCTGACATAGCTCTGGAGCACGCCGCCACCATTCTCATTCTCGATGTGCAGAAGCGCATAAGCAACAGCCAGGTGGAGAGCAAGTTCCGCGATGAGCTGGTCCACGACATAATCTACGCCAACATCAAGTCCCATTTGGAGCTTTTCAACCGCTCCCGCCTTTACGGCTGGGATTTTTCAAAGGGCGGCGTGGTGGTCACGGTTGACATCGACGATTTTAAGGAAAACTACCGCAAAATACTGGACAAGGGCGAAAACCGCCACCTTGAAAACGCCATGAACGACATATATCTCAAGACAGTCGGCATGGTGAAAAACCTCTTTCCCACCGTGGCATACTCAAAGCTCAACGACGCCATCGTCTTTATACTGTCCCAGAGCGAAAGCGAGGCGGCGAGAACCGAGCACATATTCGAAGATGTGCGAAAAATGATAGCCGAAAGCGGCAGATTTACCGCCACCATAGCCATAGGCAGGTACAAATCCGACCCCATGGAGCTTTATTTGAGCTACGAGGAGAGCAAGAAGTGCGTCGCCATAAGCCGAAGCCTTTCTGCCAAAAACACCGTGGTGCTCTATGACAAGCTGGGTCTTTACAAGCTGGTCAACCTGCTTTTGGGTACTCCCGAGGCCGAAGAACTTCTCGATACATATATCCGCCCCCTCATAAAATGGGACGGCGAAACGGGAGGCGAGCTGACCTCCACCTTTGCCGCCGTGTGCGAAAGCGGCTGGAACCTCAAGCAGACGGGTGAACGGCTCTTTCTCCACTACAACACGGCAAAATACCGATACGGCAGGATATGCGCCCTGCTCGGCACCGATTTTAAGGACGCCGACGAGCGCACCCAGGCCGAAATCGCCGTAAGGCTTTTCAAAATGACAAGCATGCAGAAATAAAAAAACGCCGCACAAGCGGCGTTTTTTCTATGCCTTTTCCCTGTTTCTGTCTCCCCACTCGCACATCTGATCGAGGATGGGCATAAGCGACTGCCCTCTTTCGCTCAGGCTGTATTCCACCTTGGGGGGAATCTGAGGATACTCCTTGCGGACGATGAGACCGTCGGCTTCGAGCTGTTTCAGTGTAGAGCTTAGAGTCTTATATGTGATGCCGCCTATGTACTTGTGCATCTCATTGAAACGGACAACGCCGAATTCCATAAGGGTATAAAGTATAAACATTTTATACTTGCCCTGAATGAGAGACATGGTGTAGTTGAAGCCGGTCTCCTCCAGTTTGCAGTTTGATATACATTCCTTGGCCATATGCACTTTCCTCCGAGATAGTATATATCTTTAATGTGCGTACTTGTAAGCACAAACAACACATGCTAAAATTATACCGTAAAGATGATTTAAAGTCAATTATTTCGGGAGGTAATTGAATATGAGCAAAAAAATAGTTGTTTTAAACGGAAGTCCCCGCAAAAACGGCAACACATCGGCCCTTGCGGAGGCTTTTAAGGCGGGCGCCGAGGCGTCGGGCAATTCCGTTACGGTCTTTCATCTCGACAAGATGAATATTCACGGCTGCAAAGGCTGTTTCGGCGGAAACAGCGGCAGGGATTGCCCCTGCGTCCAGAACGATGACATGAATCTCATCTATCCCGCCGTAAGAGAGGCCGATGTCATAGTTTTCGCCTCGCCCCTCTACTATTGGAACATGAGCGGACAGCTAAGAACGGCCGCCGACCGCCTTTTTGCCCTGGAAGAGGGCGGCAGCAATCTGCTGCGCGGCAACGGACGCTCCTGCGCCCTTCTTTTCCGCTGACAATGCAAAATCCGCAGTTCCTTGGACAGCCACGGCTTAAAAAGCCGTAGGCTGTACCTAAAAACCGCGGATATAGAAAATAGTCCGGCCGAATATGCTCAATCTCATGCGGGAGGTTTTCGCCGGGGCCGTAACCTGTACCGCCCTGGATGACCTTATCCGCATTGTTCACCTGTATGGTGTCTTTGGAATAGGTGTCTGTAAATACCCGGCTTTTATAAACAAGGTCATATTGCTTTGCAGGGTCCCACCATTCCACCCGGTCCCCGCGTCTGGTGTGATACTCCGAGAGCTTCATCAGACACAGGTTGGGAAAATTGTGCGAGTCCACATCAATAAGGCCTACTCTCAAATATCTGCCTCCTTTAGTGGGCACCGAACAGGGATTTTGCAAGGCTGCCGGTCTTGAACAGGGTGTAGCACAGCAGGACCG